>SDBV01002030.1_pt1 | contig 30308 bp, 69 predicted proteins | sample 2277081 | NCBI WGS metagenome assembly SDBV01 (sample SAMN10402039, study PRJNA504765) | marine sediment metagenome | isolation source: marine sediment core GS10_PC15, 223 cmbsf | place: Arctic Ocean: Southern Knipovich Ridge | collected 2010
CCTTTAGCGACTTTTTCACAAACCATCATCCTTCCATAACCACCAAAAATCGTTTTTGTGTCCAATTCTTTAGTCCCTCTTTCAATACATTTGGAAGTTATTTTAAATCCATCACATAAATAAAAATGATTACTAGATAAAAAACCAGAACTCTCTCTCCCTAAATCAATACATTCGTCAAATTCATCTAAAGTAGTTTTAGAACAATATTCAACTTCACAATACATCTCTTCTTTATCATATTTAATTACATCTAAAAGAGGATTTACCATTAACACAAGAACAATTCCTATTACCCCTAAAAATAAAATACTCCTTTTGTTCATTCTGATTTGTCTCCAGATGCGTCTTTAATTTCTTGAACATCTTCTAATTGAACAAATAAACTTTGAAATTCAGACATAGCAGGATCAATGAATCCTTTAGTCATATCTTTAAATTTCTTCAATGCTTCTCTTTTGTTTTTAGCTTCTATTTCTCTTTCAACACAATGAGCATATTCCATAACTCCTTGAATAGTATATTTTTTCATTCTTATTTGCCTCTTAAAGCGTTCTCTGTTTTACTTGGAAGTGATGTTTCTTCTACTTCGTAATCTAATTGGATTCTATCTGCTTCATTCAAAAGTGCAATGTTATCAACTAAATATTTCAATGCTTTAAAGCACCAATCTAATTTTGCGTTTTGTTCTTCATTCATGTTTTTTTACCTCTTGACTTTCTCCATTTTCTTAAACAAGTCTTACATCTTTTATGATTCTTGAACATAGGTTTCTGACATTTTAAGCATTTACTTTTTAGGATATTCTCTTCCACTTTAGTATTCCCTACTTCCTTATCTTCCCTTTTAGGTTTAGAAAATCTCTCGTACTTATTATCTGCCTTTGTTTTCTTTTCTTTTTTTGCCATATATCATCTCCTATATAAATCTCCAATTATAGACCTTATTTGTTGTTTGTCTTCCCAACTAAAAGTATCTGGAGAAACATAAAACTTTTCAGCAATAGCTAAAGTATGCCCAAAATGTTTTGAGACCTTTAGACTATCTATATCTAAAGATAATAACCAAACTTCTGCCGTCTTCCTGATAGTATGAACTGTGAAATTTCCTTTATCTTTAATATTTATTTTTCCTAACGCAATCTTCATTCCAATATTTGCGGCAGGAGTTGAAAGTATTGGAAAATTATCTTCTAGCTTCAAATCAAATTCTTTTATGATTTTGTTTAGGTACCTAATAAATTCAGAAGAAACAGAAATAACTCTTAGCTTTCTCGTACCATCTTTATTTCTTGATTTTGTAACTCGGATAATAATACTTTGTCTTCCAACATCAACATCTTGAACTTTAACATGCCTTGCTTCATTAATTCTCATTCCTGTATTGACTAAAAAATTAAAAGTAATCTTTTGCTTTTTTTTCAACTTATCAAAGAAAGCCATGAACTCATCTGGAAAGAAAAATCTTAGTTTGTCTTCTCTAATTGTATAATCTTTTCCGTCCTTTCTTACTATCTTAGAAATCTTTGCTTCTTGTGTATTGAAATAGTTTGGCTTTATTTTCATTGAAAATACTCCTCAAACAATCCAGCTTTTTTTTCTTTTACCATGTTAAAGATTAAATAATATACCAAATATCCTTTAAAAACATGCCGTTTTAAAATCTTTTGTGTTTGAAAGATTAAAAATCCTTACCATACCTTACAAAACCCCACAGAATTATTTATAACCCCTTAAATATCCAAATCCATCACTATTCCTGAATGTTCTCAAATCTCTTTCATTAGCACAACTCCAACAACACTCTATTTTTCTTCCTTGATATTCATAATCACTCCATACATTCATTTTCCTTTCACAAAAAAAACATTTCATTTTCTATTCCTAATGCATAATATTCTAAAATCTCATAGTATCAGATTCTATTATTTCATTCATTTCGTTCTGCATTTGGCATACCTTTAGATTTAATTCCTTTAATATTTCTCTAGCTTTATCTCGTTCCTTCTCCAACTCCTTCATCTTCCTAAACTTTTTTAATAGTTGTTTTGATTCTTCTTCCATTTTTTATTCCTAATATATAATCTCTTGATGTTTATTATAAATATCTTCACGAGTTAGAACCATTCCAATAATCTTTCCATTATCTTCTAATTCAAATTCTGGAATGTAACCCATCTGTTTAAACTGCCACCTCAAAGAACAAGCATGACACCATTTACTATGTTTTGCATTTGTATATGTTCCGCAAGTCTCAAAGTTAGCACATTTTGGTTTCATTTTTTCTGTTTAAACCTTTTTCCGAATTTCTCCATTTGGTAATCAACAAAATTGCTCTCGTTTAAACATCTAAGTAATCTTTCCATAAGACATCTGATTAATCTTAATTCTTCAACAGCTTTCTCATCTATTGGTGCGTCATCATCATAAGTATTTGTCATTTTATGTAATATCCTTTCTTCTTTAGTTCTTTTCTCTTTTTTCTTTCCTTCATCTTTTTAACTTTCTTACTTTTCTTCCAATGAAATTTCTTAAAAATAGGATTCCAAATTGCCCTCATCCCATCTCTTAAATTCATCCAATCATCATATTCTTCTTGAGGCTCTTCTGCATTAGCAATCATCTCTGAGAATTTATCTTTTTGATGAAGTTTAGGAGTATATCTTCCAGAATGCCTCCTATCTTTTCTTGTTAATTTATGTTTTTGATGAATAATATCTCCTCTATCATTAGAAAGTTCTGCTTTCTCACTCAAGGCGTCAAGGAGTTGTTTATTTAATTTCTTCCTTTCTCTCGTTTCTTTTTTACTCATAATGTTTCAAGAAAAATTCTCTCTTGATATTTCTTAGATTCTTTTTTATTTAATTTAGATACATTCCATTCTTCTTTAAGAATAAAATTAAAAACCAATCTAAATTTCATCCCCTTTGTTGAAGAAATTTCCCCATTCCCCATCAAATACATATTACATAATATATTCTCTCCAATCTTTTTGATATGAAAAGGCATAGTTAAAATCTTTTCCACTACAAGTAAAACTACTCTTGAATCTCTATCATTATCAAAAAGAATAAAATCTCCAATCTTAAAAGATTTACAATCACCTATCTTTTTTACTCTTTCCATAATTATAAATCAAGGCAATAGACTCTTACATGAATTCTTGATATACAATTCCTTATATTCAAAGTATTTTAAATTTCTATATTTGATATGCCTCCACTTTAAAAAAGACATAATTGCCTTGAATATAATTTATAATTTTTTCAACATATTAATTTCATTAAACTTTTCCTTTAATTCTTCCTTTATACTATTTAACAAATCAGATTTGTATTCCTTAAATACTTTTCTTTTCTTCCAGAGTAATGGTTTATGTAACCAACATCTAATAAGATTTTTATGCCCTCTAATAAAAACAATCAACCAACCTTTCTTTTGGAGTTTCCAACATCTTCCTCGTTCAGTTTTTTCACATAATCCGCATTTAGCTTTCATGTTTTGGGTTTTGAAAACTTTTTTATCCAATAAAAAATACCTTGTCTTGTTATTCCTCCAATATCTTCGGCTATCTGACTTAATGTCATTCCTTTCTTACGAAGTTTCAAAGCCCTACGAATAAAAAATCTCCTATGCCTCATTCCAAGAGTCATGTTTCCCTTTACAAATCTTCTTTTACAATCCTTACAGAAATATATTTGGACTTCTCCTCGCAAATCACTTTTCCTTTTTCCATACTTAATTACATCTTTAGATGAACAATATTTACATTTCATTATAAACTATCTGCAACCATTCTATTTTTAATTTTTTCTTGTAAATTTTTAGGAATTTTTTCATCTCGTTTTATTTTAGTAACTAAATCCATAATCTCAACTTTTGATTTAAAATACAAAGATATTTTATTTCCTAAATTATCTTTGTTAGAATATGATTCACAATTCTTACAATGAATTAAATTATGTTCTTTTAATTCTTTATGGAGAAAAATCCATTTATCTTTTGGCGACCAAAAATATCCAACTAAACTAAAACAATTTTTACAGATTATTACATCAATTAAAAGTAATTCCATTTTATAAACTTCCTGCAACTTCTAAAGCCACATTCTTATCTTCAAACTCTTTTATTTTCTCACCATTATTTCTTCTCCATTTTTTAACTTCTCTCCTCACCATTTGTAATGTAGTAACGGAAAGATTCAAAGATGATTCACAACAACTCCAACAAGTATAATATTTATACTCCTTATAACACCTTACGCCTTTAAAATGATAAGGAAATTTACCCCATAACACCATTCTTAAACTTCCCTTTGTTATTAATTTTAAACAACTTCTGCATTTTGCTCTATTGTTTGGAGAAATTTCAATATAAACTCTATCAATAATTAGGTTTGTTGAACCAAAATGCAAGGGTGATTCTAATTCTTTTTTTGTTATTCTTCGTGCCATTTTTAAAAAAATTGTGTATCCAATTTAGATGGTGATTAATATTTGAAAAAAATAATCCAATAAAATTTAACCTAAATAACTTGGTTTAGAAGTAGGTTTTTCATCTTTGAACTTTTCTAAATCAACTTTAATTTCTTTCTCCAACTTATCTAATTTAGAATCAACTTCCTTTAGTTGTGTCTCTGACAAAACAGACAAAACAACTCCTAATAAAATTTTCATGTTTTCTTCATTCATTTTTTCAATTTCCATTTTAATTACTATAATTCCTCTGCAACAAGAAATGGTTTTAAGATTTCTTGAAGTCCATCTATTTCTTCTTTTAATTTAGGTATTTGGGTATTCAGTTGAAACCATTCCCCTGTTTCTAAATAATCTTTTCTTTGCTTTAATCGTTCCAACTTATTTTCTAAAGACTTCAATCTTTTCTTCAATCCTTTTATTGTTTCTTCATTCATTTTAAAGTTAAGTAAATTATTAATCCAATTACTAATCCAAAAATAATTCCTTTAATTAATGCAGGAACTAAATAATATTTAATATACTCTCCATGATTATACCAAAACTTTTGTGATGGTGTTTTTGATTCATACCAATCTATCCATGCCTTAATATTTTTTATTCCAAAATTTTCATTCATTTTTCCTTTTCCCCCCTCGCCTATTAATCTTTAGCTTCTTATTATGTAAAACCTTTAAAACATTTATTTTCCCAACATATAATATTGTAGAAATCCTATCCATAGAGTATCCCATTTTATATAACTCCTTAATTGCTTCTGGTTTTAACTCGTTAATCTTATCCATCAATTTTAATAATTCTGAATTTAGTTTTATAATTTCCTCATATTTTTTCATTTTAGAGTTCCTCAATAATCATCTCATTAACTTTGGCTTCACTTAATGTTATATCTCCTGTCGCCTTTAAAATAGGAGTTTCAGGAATTTTGATATTTAATTTTAAGTCAATCGGTATCTCACTCGCTTTAAGTTTGTCTGGTTTCTTCTTTGTTAATCTAAAAATTCCTGTTTTATAATCAACAATCAACCATGTATTAAATTCTTTTATTGTCATAATTGTTTTAATAATAATTTACTTTGATATTTCTCAACTTCTTTTTCATTAAGTAAGTATAATTCCCATTTTCTAGATTCACCATCTTCACCAAATATATTTCTCATTATTGCTTTAAAAGAAAAATCAGTATCTGAATAATTCTCCAACTTTCCACTAATTTCATATAACATAGAACTACTTACTTTTTTGTTAATAAAATCAATTTTATTAATAAACCATACCCATTCAATTTTTCTTTTTTCACTAATCCACAAATAAACCTTTCCCTCTTCAAGTTTATTAGTGTCAGTTATTTTTTCCATCATAATTTCTCCAACATTTCTTGTTCTGTTTTTATTTTTTTAAATTCTTTCTTATCCATATAAATTGTATTATTTAAGATACCTTCAATAACCACATCAATTTCAGTTCCAAATTCTTTATTCTTTTTTTCTTTCTTCAAAAGTCTCCTATCATTAATTAATAAATTTACAATAGCCCTTACATATTTCATAGGCACTAAATCTATGTGTTCATCTTTCATAATTTCTCTGCAACTTTTAATTTACTATCATAAAGTCCTTTTCTTTTTTCCCACTTTGCTATGTCCTCATACCTTTTAAAAACTTTCAGTTCCGAACAACTACAAATTCCTAAACTATTTCTCCATGAAAAACACCTATCACAACTATCTTTATTCATTACAGGAATATCTTTAACATTAAATCCCCACCCCTCATCACTTTTCCATAAACGCTCTCTTGAATTTCTGGGAAAATCTTTAAATAATAATTGAATATCTTGAACAGGTTTTCCTTTATTATCTCCCATAACTCCACAACCCCATAATTCAAATGCTCTTGAAAATCCACATATTTGAATGGCGTCTGGCTTATCTCTTGAAGTTCCTGACGGAGTAAAAACTCTTCCAACTATTCTCCTTGTTATTTCATCAATAATATTTACATTCTGTTCGTCTTTTAATTCAAATTTAAGTTCCATTATAGTTTAAGTAGCATTATTTTTTGTTTATACTTTTCTATTTCTTTAGAATTCAATTCAAAAATATTCCATTCAAGAAGATAATAATTAAATTCCTCTTCCCCAAAAGTATCTTCAAAGTTATCACTTGCTAAATTCCAATTATTATCAATCCCTTCTAATAATATTCTATCCCTAATAGATTGATGGTTATGATATGTCTTAATTATATTAAAAATTAATATTTTACTATCATTCTTGGATTTATAAAAATAATATTTTCCTTTCTTTAATTGACTAAATCTTGTTATTTTTCTCATTTTATAAACTATCAGCAACGGCAAGTTCAGTAACTATCTCTGCATTCTTCCACGCTTCTTTATTTCTATGTCCTTTTTCTTGATTAGAAAATAATCTACTCCCACATTTACCTAAATCACAATAACCACACAAACAACTAAACATAAATTGTTCTTTACTTATTTCTTTATCACAACAGAAACAAAAATAAGGTTTGTAGAATCTTCTCCATGTATCAAACTTCATAACAACATTATCTTTCATTTTTCATAGAGAATTCAAAACCATTTCTTCTTCCCATTTCTCTTTATTATCATATAAGATTTGAGCATTATGCCTTAAAGAATCCTTGATTTGATTAAGAGAAATTTCACTATTCTTAAACCATTCTCCTGCACATTTAATACAAATTTTCTCAGAAGATGTCGCCCCTATATATCTGCTTTTTTTAGGAAATTTATCTCCACAAATAACACATTTAAATTCAGATTGAGATTTCTTAAATTTATGAAAATTATAAGTTGCTTGAAGAACATGATAACCATTCCACGATTTTTCTTTATTCAAAACCCTATTACTTCCCAAATTAGAATTAGGGTCTGTAACATAATCATAATGTTTTATATAATCTTGGATTAAAACCATTCTATAAATTATCAATCATTTCTTCATTTAATTCTTCTTCAATTATTTCTTTAAAGGTTTTTCCCTCAAGATTATTTACTAACTTTTCTTTGATAGAATTTTTTATTTCGTCCTTGATTTCATCTTCAAATTCTTCTCTAATTTCATCTCTGACTTCATCTTCTAAGTCATCTCGTAAATCGTCTTTAATATCATCTTCAAAATCATTTCGTAGTTCGTCTTTAATTTCTTCTTCAAATTCTTCTCTCAAATCATCTTTAATTTTATCAGTTAGTTCTTCTCGGAGTTCTGTTTTGATTTCTTCTTCTAATTCTTCTCTAATTTCTTGTTTTATTTCTTCTTCGTCCATTTTTATAAGTTCAATAAAGTTTGTTCACTATCTAAATATTGATTTAATTTAATAAGATTATCAAAAACTAAAAATTTACTAAACATATCAAAATTTAATCTTTCTATTTTTAAGTTTCTAACCATTCCTAAATTTCCATGGGAAAGTATATGTTTTGTTAATTTCGGAGAAATTCTTCCGAATTTAAATATTGTTTTTCCATCATCAATACATACATCAGAAATAAGTTTAATTGAATACTTGCTACCAAATACTTCTTTATGAACAAACAACATATATTTCCCTTTCAAATTATAATATTTGTTTAATAATTTTTTTTGTTTAGATAAATCTGTCCCCTCAATAAATTTTTTAGTTATTTCAATCATTATAACGCTTCTGCAACTTTAATTTTTTCTTCTCTTTTTAACAAATCCTCAACTTCTTTTTTGTTAAGAATATTTACAGAGTAACTTTTTTTCTCTTCCAATCCCTCTCCATCATTACTCACTCTTTTTTGAAGATTAATAACTTTATTATTCTCAAAATCTATTGTCCTTACATCTTTAAAAGTAAAACCCTCAAAAACAGCGACCCATAATAAATTCTTAGATATTTTATGAACAATAACATCTCCTTTTTTAATATTCAATACTTTTGTTTTCATAATTACCACCAACCATCTAAAGTTGCCCCAATATCAGCATAAGCCCTAAACATTCTTTTCAAATCATTAAAGTTTTGCTTTGTTAAATCATAATCTTCTTCCCAATCTTTTTTGTATTCTGTTGCTTCTAATTTGTCAGCAATTTTTTTAACTTGCTCATTAGACATCTCTTCTTGAAATAAAGAAATTTCTGTTATGTCTCCAATAAAATCAGTATATACCTTTCCCCTAAAACTTTCTACACCATGCCCAGATGTTATTTCCCCAACTAATTTTAATGGTGGATTAAATTTAGGATGTTCAACCTTTTCATTTCCTAATTCCATAAACATCTTTTCATTCAAATCTGAATTCAGAGGATATTTAGGTAATCTCCAAAAACTATCTAATCCCATTTTACAAACATTTCAATAACATTTTATTTCTGTAATCATCAAATAATTTTTCATCAACAATAACTAAATCATTTAGTAATGTAAAATTAATTCTATCCTCTCTCTTCAATTTATAATTATAAGCCCCCATATCTAAATAAATTTCTTGAATATGATTCTTTAATGAAATAAAAGGCATAAATTTTCTTGTAGATTTAATTAATACAAATAATCCTAAATCATTAATAGAATAAGCAACAACACAATCTTTTCCCATATTTCTTGTAAAGTCATAATATCCATTTTCTATATTTCCATTAATTCCACAACCATATTTATCTAAAAGTTCTTTTGGTTTCATTTTATAAACATTCTGTTACTGCTTTATCAAAAAATTCTTTATCTTTAGTTAATTCAAAAAGTTTTTTATGAATATTCTTCAATTCTAATTTCATTTCTTTTCCATCTGCAATATTAAAATCAATTTCAGATTCTTCATTATAAATTCTTCTACCAGAGAAAAAAAATACTTTTCCATTACTTATTTCTAATTTCCAAAAATCATCATGCTCTTCACCATCAGCTTCTATTTCTCCATCTGCTTTATTATCAATAATAGAAATAACATAACACATAACTTCCATTTGATTATAATAATTTTTCCAATCACCAGATACTTTCAAGATTAAAGGATTGGAATTATCCGTTTCCTCTAAATAACCAAAATAAAATAAATCCTCATCAATTAATTTTTGAATAATATCCCAATATTTTTTGTTTGAAAATTTTATTCTTCCATTAAAATATGTAACATATCCCATTTTATTCTAATTTTATAACCTCTCCATAAGGAATATTACTTTCGGGACAACTATTTTTTGTTAGAACCCATAAAGTTTTGTAATTATTATCTTTTGGAAAACTTGCATAACCATCTGTAAAGAAAACAAGTAGTTTTGTATGTGGAATTTTCTCATCAAGATATTCTTCTACTTTTGAAAAATCAGTTCCGCCACCACCTTGAATTTCATAATTTAAAACTTCTTCATAGTTTCCATTATTCAAAACATAATGATTATATACTTTTGCGTCTATAAAGAAAATATTAACTCTTATACTATCAAATGCCTTTGAGATTCCTACAACCTCACTTAAAAATTCTGTAAGTTCTTCTTTTCCAATACTCCCAGAAGTATCAATAGCCACAGAAATATCCACAAGTTCCTTTTTTACTCTCGGCATATAAACCTTTAATACTTGACTTCTTTTTGATGGTAAATTCCAATTATAATCAATCGGAATTTCTTGAGTAATATATCTATACAATAATTCTCTCCAATTCATTTTTGAGTTCAAAATCTTATCAATATGTCTCCCTAAACCTAATGGCTCTTTTCCTTGTATCTTTGCATAAGTTCCAGCTTCAACTAATCTTTTCTTCCAATCCTTACCTAATTTTTCTAATTCAGCTTTACTTATTGCTCTTCCTCTAACTCCTTTGCTTTTTCCATCATCTTCAATTAAATAAATATGATTATCAAATCCATTATAGCCCTCTTTTTTCATAATTTCTTTTGCTTTATTATAAATCTCGTTGTAGATTTCTTCTGCTATCTTCTTATCAATATCTTTAACTTTAAATTTATCACCTTTAAAATTAAATTCATTATTTCTCGGAATAAGCCCTTTATCTAATTCTCCACCAAATTCAAACCCATTCAAAATAAGAGTATTATTTATAACTAAATCTGTCGCTAAATTCCAAATATCTAATTTAGTTTTAGTTTTTGGGTTTCCATCATAAACACCTGTTTCAAAATCAGAATTTTTAAGTTCAGGAATTACTGATTCAACCCTAAGTAAATGTAATAATGCTATGTGTAAAACTTCGTGGCTCAATAATGTTTTAACTTGTGCTTGATTCAGCTTGTTAATAAATTCAGGATTGAAATATAAATTCCCTCGCATATCAACCGCACAAGTCGGCATAAGCGGATTATCCACTTCTTCAACAAGATTCAAACCCATAACAAGATAACTGAAAAAAGGATTCTCTTGTTGTAACCTAACTCTTGCTTTAATTATTTCGTCTCTTGCGTCCATTTTCTATTTGATGTTCCCAATTTAAATAAAATTCTAAAGCTGCTATTGTAAGCACTTTAACTAAATGTTTCTCAAATTCTTTTTTTATTTCTTCTTCGTCCATTTTATAAAAAATCTAACATAATTTTATTTTTGAAATAATCTATTTCTTTATCTGTTAAAATAAATATTTCAGTAATACCCATCTCATATTTAATATGATAATCATATTTTACTTTATCCTCAGAAAGTTTTGATTTTTCAATAGTAGATAATTTTCCTTTATCAAAATAAAAAGAATAACCTCTTAAATAAATTCTACCATAATTCCCATAAATTATTACTTCAAGAAATTTATAATGTTTTCCTGTTCTAATTAACAAATAATCCCCCTCTTCAAAATCATAAACCGATTTTACTTTTTTCATTATAAAGTATTCAATAACAAATAAGGGTTAATCAAATCCATAAATTTTTCTCTTGCTTCAAAAAATTCTTCACTTGTTTTTTCAATTTCATCTTTACTTTCTTTCAAAAAAGATAATAACTCATCTTTAATAGGATAAATTGAAATTAAAGTATTTAAATTGGATAAATTAGAAAAACTAATATCTGATTCATAATTTGAATCATCTTTATAACATATAACTAAATTTCCATTTTCCCACAATTCAAAAGTATCTATTTTGAGTTCTTCAATCTTATCACTAAATCCATCACAATATTTAGTAATCAAATTAATATTTTTTTGAGAAAATGCTTTTCTCCCATATCTATTCGTCTCAATTAATTTTTTTCCTTTGTTTTGGTATTTCTTAAAAAAATCAAATAAGATTTTTACTTTTTCTTTATTTTCATTACTTACTTTATCTATTATTTTTTTCTCTAATTCTTCATTAACTAAATAATATGAAAAAATTCTTTCATTATTTATCATATGTTTTCTTGTAGAATAACCATCTAATTCATAGAATCCTTTTTTATTAAGATAAAATTGTTTTTGCTCTCCTTGAACATCTTTTAATCCAATAACTAAATCTTGAGATACTTTAAGGTTAAGAACATCAGATAAAACATACAGGACACCCCTTATTTTATTTCTATCTTCAATTTCCCTTTCAGAATGTTGCATTTCTGCGTCATCTCTTTTAGAAACAAGAGTTTGAATATTTTTTAGTTCTACATCAATTTCTTTTAAATCTTCATTAATAATAGTTTGATTTAATTCCTTTGATTCATCTAAAAGTTTTTTTCCATCTTCAAATATTTGAAAATATCTTTGTTCAGTATTCATCATAAAATTCCTCCTGTCCCTCTACAAAATAATCGTCCAACATTTTTTGTTTTCTCTTACCCTCAAAAAAATCTTCTGCAATTCTTTCGTCATTAAATTTTCCCATTTACAATTTCTCCAATATAAAATATTTCTTGTATCTATTTAATTTTTTTAGTTGTGGTTTCAATCTGTTAATCTTATTATTTATTGCTTTATAGTAACAACTTAAATGATGATTTCTTTTTCCCTCAACACTTACCCTATGTTTTGTAGTTATTGGTTTCCAACATATCCAACATTTCGCTTTTCTTTTCCCTTTAATAATTTCCATTTAATCGTTTTTCAAATCTAAAAGATATTTAGAATATTTCTTACTTAATTCTGTCCATACTTTTACCTTTACAACATCATTCACAAAATCTTTTCTTGCAGATTTCAAGAACCTTAAAAGTAAGATTGCGAATTCTGGCTCTAAGTAATTACAAACCTCTAAAACTTTTGGTAATGTCTTTTTATCTTCCCTATATTTTTCAACAATCGCACTTAATAAAGAATACTTTAAATCAAGTTCCTTAATATTCATTACGATTTCTGGTTTATCTAAAATTTCTTTAATATTAATCTTACTTTGAAGTTTTAAGAATGCTAAAAACTCTGTCGCAATTCCATCACCTATTGTAGAAGCTATCAAAATATGTTTATCTTCAATAGATAATTTTGGATTATCTTTGATTAGCTTACTCATAAATTCCCAACTTCTCGGAGTTGCGAATGCTTTATCTTTATTTTTTTTATCAAATTTGAAAAGATAACTTGGTTTGAATTCCATAAAACTAACTATGCTACTATCAACACCATGATTTAATGCCCACTCAACCCATTCTTCTTTACTTGGGACTTTTAAATCTAAATGTGCAAATCTATTAAGTAAAGGTGCTGGAACATCAAACACATTCGCTTTGTCTTGACTTGTATTTCCTGCCGACATAATTTCCCAACCATCAGGAAGTTTATAATCTCCTAATCTCCTATCCAAAATTAATTGATAACAACTTGCTTGAATGCTTGGGGGTGCTAAGTTTAATTCATCAAAAAATAATACTCCTTTACTCTTTTCATCTCTTGGTAGCCAATTCGGAATAATCCACTTTGTAACTTTTCCATCTGAATTATCATCATCATAAATATTAGGTAATCCTCTTAAATCACTTGGCTCTAATTGAGAAATTCTAATATCAATAAATCCAAACTTTTCTTCTCCGTCTGGCTCTCCCTCAATATACCCTAAATTTAAGTGTTTGGCTATCTCTCGGCTCACTTCTCTAACTATTGAAGATTTACCTATTCCCATAGTTCCCCATAAATAAACAGGGATTTTCCTATCATAATAAACTTTCAATAATTTATTTAATTGTTTATGATTTATACTAACCATTTTTTTTGTCTCCTAATTTTAAATAAATATTATTTGCCTTTTTCCATTCAATATCCACAATTCCATAAAAGATTAATGCTAATGCAATTTTTATCCTATTCTTCATAGGTAAATTTCTCCAATCCCATATTTCTTTATTTCCTGAACGGAATGACGCAACAGATTTATTATTTCCCATATTTCAAAATCACCTCTTTTTTCTTTATATTTTTTATCATTTTTATCATTTCCTCAATTTCTTCAACCGAAAGTTTAACTGCAAAATGTTCTGACTTCCAAACTTCATCAACAAAACCTCTTGCCTGTTTTCTCGGCATTTCAAAAATAAATTTAACTTTATCTCCTGTCATCTTCCTCTATATAACCAATAAGAACGGCATTATAATTTATTTAAACTCTTTTTCAAAACTTTAAAATTCTTAATTAATTGTTTTTTATATTTCTTATTACTAAAAAATTCTTTATGCTCTATTATCAAATTTGAAATTTCTTTTAATTGATAGATAGTTCTTAAAAGAATTTTATTTTCAAATTCTAATTTCTTATCACTACCAATCATTTTCATTATTAAATATTGTCCTTTACTTCCAATTAATTCTTTTGTTTTAATACTTCCATTTATCAAAAGTTCAGCAATCTTGCTTTGAGATTTCTTATCTTTCATTTCTCTTGGTAAATTAGCCATTAAGAAAACCTCTGAATTTGACAACTTCCCCTCTTCCTGTAATCCCTTAACTTCTTCTGAAATAGTGCTATATTTCAATAAAGGTTTTATCTTATCCTTATGCTCTTCTAACCCCTCTTCATTTTCTAAATCCGAAATGTTATAATTTGGATTTTCTGTTTTTCTTAACTCAAAAATCTCTTTTAGCAAATCATAAGATTTCTCTAAATAACTATTTTGTAGTTCATTAAATTCTTTTATTAGTTCCTTAACTTTGTTATTTGTTTCTGTTACTTCTTGTTTCATTTTATTTTATAATTTTTTTAATACTAAATATTCTTTTAATTTATCTATTATCTTCTTTTTTAAAGCACTATAAGAATCTTCAAATTCCAAAATTGCCTCTTTTAAACCATCATCTTCTTGATGATTTTTACAAATATTTATTCTTAATGGATTGAACCCAATAAATTCGCAAATATAACAATATTCCTTACTACATAATTCACAAGTAGAATTTATTGAACCTTGCCTATTGCAAATATCACAAAACCATTTTTTTTCTGTTACTTCTCGTTCCATTTTATTTTTAATCTTTCATACTCAATAGATTTTAAATGCTCTGTTTAACATATCTTATTGGAGTTTTTTTAAAATGTTTAAGATGAGATAATAAAAATTATTCCTCGTCCCAATAGTTTTCAGGTTCGCCCCAATAATCAACTTCATCAAATTCTTCTTCGTATTCTTCCATTATTTGTTTTTCTTTTGTTTAATTATTTTAATCATCTTCATCTTTTTTCAAATCTTCAATCTCACTTTTTGCGTTTAAAAATTCCATTTCCCCCATTTGATTAATCATTTGTCCAAAATCTTCAAAAGAGGTTTCTTTATGTTTTCTATCCATAATTTCAACTGCGTCATCTATTGCTTGATTATAAATTTCTATTTCTCTCTTAATTTTACTTTCACAATCACAAAACATAGAAATATATTTTCCTGTTTTAATATCCAATTCTCCCAAACCAAACTTTCCACATTCTTCGCATTCATAATCATCTATTTGAACCTTACTCATTTTTTTCCCTCATAGTATAATATTGTTTGAATATTGTTATTAATTTGGATAAATCCAATAAATCAAGTTTTTTCCTATTTTTATTAAAATTTAACCAACCCTCAACTTGTTCTATTAATTCTTTAATTGTTTCATTTTCCATTTTATATCCTAATAACAATAGAAGCCGTTAAGAAATACTTTCTTAAATATTCCATATCAACTCCCAAACTTCTTAATTGTTCTTTTGCCTCAACAACTCTCGGCAATAAATTTAATTCATCAACTCTTAAAGTGTTATCTTCATTCGTAACGCTTGAAGCGTCTAAGTCTTGTAATCCTACAAGAATTTTCTTAACTTTGTTTTTATCTATTTTTACCATTTTATAAAGTTCTCAATAATATTTTTTCTTTAACTTCTTTATTATTTACCCATTCACTTATTTTTTGAATTGCTTGATTTTCATTCTCTTCACTTTCCCCCTCTTCTTCGCCCTCTTTAAAATCAGTTTCTAATTCTGTAAAGTCCTTTAAATCATTTTCATCAAATTCAACACTAATTTTATCTAAAGCCCATCTTCCAATTAAACTCATATCTAATCCCCTATAATCTCCGCTACCTTGCCCATTTCCTAAAGCGGTTAATAATGGTAAGGGATTTATTTCTTCCCTACAATTTGAAAGTTTAACATACTCTTTCCTTGAATGATTAACAATAATTGCCTTTTTTTGTTCCTCTTCACTTAAATATTCTTTTGATTGTATTTTATTAAAAAGATTTATATCTCCCTTTTCTAAATCTTCTTCATCACAACATAAACCATAAAAATTTAATTTTTTATAAATAGGTTTTGAATAATCTCCAGCCCAAACAATTTTTCCTTTATACCATTTATTTCCTTTAGTTAATAATTTCATAATACTTCCTACAAAATCATTTCCAATCCATGAATGTTCCATTAATTTTGAACCATTATCAAAATCCCAACTTTCTTCAAACTCAAAACTTTTCAAATTTATTGGTTTATAATATTGTCCCATTTTATAATGATTTCAAAACTCTAAGATTAGTTAAGAATTTATTAAACTCTTCTCCATTCTGTCTTATGAGTTCAAAATCTTCCTGATTAATTTCAACATTATCTAAGAATATTTTTAATTTTTTTCCATCTTGTTTCTTGCTTATGGAAATATGTAAAATATCGTTATCTCCATCCCTTATCATTTGAATAGAACAAGTATTAAACCAACTTTGAATTTTCGCCCAAACCCCACTCTTCAAACTTCCACCTCTTGTGGTTTCTCCTCTATTCCCTTGTAGCCAACCATAAAATTCACTCATGTTTTACACTCCTTAAAATTATATCTGCTGTGTCCTTTTTAGTTGGTAAAAGCACAACCATAAATTTTTTATCTAAAGTTCTTTTAATTAATTCTAAAACTTCTTTTTTAGAATATATTTTACTATAAATTTTATTCAAATCAAATTCCTTACTCATTACATAACTCCTCTTGATTTAGTTCATTCTCAATAAGTTTATTTATCTTAATCCAAACTCTATCTTTAGGATTGTCAATTCCAATTAAATAATTTAGTTCTTGCCTAATCTTTTCGTTTTCTTTTTTTAGTTCTTTAAATTCTTTATTTTTCATTTTAACTTTTTATACTCTATTAAAATTTTATCTCTTTCCTTTTCTAATTCTCTTTTAACTTCTCCTGTGCTATCTTTTATTTGCTCTTGTATTATTTTAAATTCAAGTGCTAAATCTCCCTTATTTTTCATTTTATTTTTTTATTTTATTAAATATAAACCAATTCAAGACACGCAGAAAACTAAACTTAATGGGTTCAAATCCAAAAAGGTTTTTTTCTGTGGAGGTCTTTTCATGGTTTCATATATGAATATAAAAAAGAAGAACAAATAAATTTTTCATTTGCCCCTCTTTCAAACTGATTTAAGGTGTTAAGATTTTCTTAACAGACAACCTTATACTAATAACCAATATAAACGGCATTATAAATTTTATTAGAATTATTAAAAATAAGAACAATCCCAAAACGAAAACCTTTAAGCAAGTTATAAAGGAAGTTGTTATTTTACTTCGCCTTAATCATCTTGTCCTTATTTCTATACATATAGCCAATCAAAACGGCATTATAATTTAATCTTAAATCTCTTCAGCTCTCCCTTTAATAGAACAAAATTGTAATAAAAATAAAAAAAAGAAGTGGGGGAAGCCCCCACTTATAAAACTGAATAAACTTTCTTTTCTGAATAAAAGCAAAAGTCCCTAACTATTGAAAAGTTACTATTTGTATAAACTCCTTGATAATCCCTACCTTTCCAACTCTTCGTTTCTATCTCATTATAATCCAATTCATTCGGCAATTTATCCCCTATCTCAATCGTGGCTATTCTCTTCTTGCTTGGGTATCCTTTCGTATTACTCCATTTAGATAAAACTCTTTTATATCCATTTCGTCTCATCATCAAATTATAACTTCCATAATCAAAAGAAATCAAAGGTTTATTTCTAAATGTATAAATAGGGGTTATCTTTACATCTTCTCTTATGAGGTGTTTCTCTTTTAGAAGATTCAAAATTTTTAAAACAACCTCTCTTTTTTGTCGTTCCTTAACTTCTAAACAATCCACTAAAAAACTTAAATGCTCTCTTGGAAATTGTGTCTTATTTCGTTCCTTACAGAAGTTAATAAACTTTAAACTAATCTTGTTTATCATTTCTTCTCTTCTCTCTTTCCTTGTTCCTTTAATCTTCTTAATGTCGCTTTGTAGTTCTGCTTCGCCTATCATAATCTTATTTCACTAAGGTTCGCAAAATCAAAAACTGCTAACTGATTAAATTCTTTAGCTATACTTTCCGCTATAATAAGAGACGGCTCAACTATTGACAAATCCAAATAAAACTCTTTTGCTTTTTTATCATACCAACCACCTATTTTAAAATCTAAATCTTTATTCAAATTTAAAATCCTATCTATTAATAGAGATATGTTTCTGCTCTTGTTGTTTGTAACACTTACAGCATACCCATTTTTCAAACTTAACTTTCTTCCTGTTGGTGTTGCTGTAAATCCTTGCGGATTGTTTTTAACAAGATTCATAATCCTATTAAAGATTTGTTCTTTTTGTTTGTTGTCTGTTTTCATATCCTTATATCTTAACTTATGTGCGTTCTTATTCACTTGGGAATAATCCTAATCGCTATTCAACACACTAAACCCCCTTTCAGATTCTCTCTCGTTCTCTTTTATAAGAGTAGTAAATCCATCCTCTAATCTTACTAAGTCGTTTATGGTTTCGCATTCTTTCAACACCTCAAAACTTAATCTTATTTCTTGTTCGTTTTTCATTTTTGTTTCTCGTGGATATTATTAACACCCGATACTTTAACGCAAAAGTTCCTTATAAATGTATCGTTTTTAAAATCTTTAAGAAATCTGGTTTTTTACTACTGCAAAAAAGTGAATTAAAGATTTTAAAACAAGGTATAAACTAAGTGTTTAAGGGGTGTTTTAAAATCTATTAAGTAGGAATGATTTTAAAAATCTCTCTCTAGGAGATGGTTATTTATTTGATTTATTTTTAACATAATAAGTGCATACAAATTAAATCAAATAAATCCTTTCTGGGAGAAGTGTTTAATCTGAACCTAAAATAAATAAGGGGCATCCTTTTTTATTATTTTTTCTGGGCAGGGGCAATCTTTTTTATTTTTTTCTACCATAATCTCAAAAAAAGAGAAAAAAGAAGACTTTTTTGGAAGTTGTCCGACTCTTATCCCTATAGATTAAGTTAAATAAGAGTAATAGTTGCGTAACTGCTCGGTTTTACATACCCGTTAGGTGATTAGTACCCTCTTTTTTTGAAAATTATCTCATTTATCTTCTCTCTTGAATAAGTTAAAGTCCTTTCACTTATGCTCATATCAATAACTTCATTAAATTTTTCTATAATCTCCTTATCTGTGAGTTTTGACTTAGACTTCAACAGCCAAACCAAAAAGTCTCTTTGTAAAAGAAGATTTCTCTCTCTTCTAGTCTTCCTTTTCTTATCTAGAGCTTCTTTTTTCAGTTTTTCATACTCTTTTTGATTAAAAGGTAACCATTTAGAGAATCTACCCCAAAAAGAAGGCTTAGCTGAGATGTATTTCTGAGTAACCCCTATCTTTTTCTTTCCTAAAAAGTATAACCACTCTTTCTGGCTTTCATTATAGAAGTTAAAGTACCCTCTTTCAATTCCATTCTTCGCAAAGACATCAATTAAGAACAAACTTCTTGCAACTGCATAGTCTTCATGCAATTTAAAAAAATTGGGCAACACAATTAATATTACATGACCCATGAAACCACATTCTTGGAAAAAATCTTCCATACCTTTGTTAACATGCTCCATAGTTCTTGCACTATCCAATCCTTGTCTCCCTTCATCATAAATAATTACTTGATTTTTTCCATAAGTATTGAAAAGATGAAATGCTCGGTCTTGTAATTCTTCTGCGGAGAACACATAATTTTCTTTTAGATTAAATTTTACTTTTCTTATAGGTTTCTTTAATATCTTTTGAATAGTTCTACCTTTATCATCTTTTTCAAATAACATTTCACCACCAGCCAGAATCCAATCAATATAATAACCAACTTGTGCAGCTAAAGTACTTTTTCCTATTCTAACTTTTCCATGTCCAGAAATAATTCCAACACAATCCCATGCCGCAGCTAAATATCTTGGAATTGGTGCAAGATTTTCTGCCAGATACCCATCCATATAAAATCCTTTTACCTCATACTCTTTTTTTGTTCCTTTATATAGAATTCTTTTTATATCAGTTACTTGCATTTAAAATCATCTCTTTTTTTTAAAGGCTCCACCAAATAATGAACCTGAAGGATTACTTGAAGATTCTCTCATATATAATTTTAGAGTTTGCATAAATTTTCTCACCCAGATGTCATAACTTAAAACTGTGTTGTAATGTTCAATTTTTAATTTATAAAATTCACTTTTTTGTTTTTTTCTTAGGGCTATTAATTTATTTTTTTTAACAAGTTTTATATTCTCTTTAAACTTTTGCCAAATTTGTGAATCCTTTTCTGATATTGATACTTCTATTACATTTCCTTCTTCATCTTCTTCTGTTTCAATATCTTCTCTATAAAGTAAATTCGCAAAAATTCTATCTAATGTTAATTCCCATTTATCAAAATCTCCTGTTAATGCATCTCTATCAACTTTAGACCATAAAAAATTTAATCTGTAAACCAATCCATAACTTGAATCTGCTTCAGGTGTGTATTCATCTCCTGCCATCTTTTTTTATATTATAATAATGTTAAATTATATTTATAAGGCTTCCTATTTTATTTTTTTAATAAACAGGTCCTGTTGCAACTCTTCTTCCTTTAGGATATTTAATTTCATTACTATGCTTTCTGCAATAATATTTACAATAAACAATCGCAATAGGTTTTTCTTTACAACTTCTATGGCAACATTTTCTTTTCATTATTTCTCTCAAATCTTCTTTACTCATTTCTCTAAAGGGGCATCCTCATTTATTATTTCTTGTTCACATTGATTACAGAGTTCACTATTCTTTCTAGTATTAGGAATTAAGTCTTCTGTACTTCCACATCTCCTACAAGATTTTTCTCCTTCAACTCTTTTATTATCAAGATTCAATTCTGTAATTAAACTTTCACTAATATTATATTGTGATTGAGAAAGTATTCTTAAAGAAGATTCTATATCTTTTACTTCAACCTTTTTACTCTGCCTTATCTTAGCTGCTGAAATTGCCATCCTTGTTAATGATTCTAAAAAACGAGGATTTATCTTCACACCTTGATTATAAGTTTTTCTTGCTAATGAATAAACCTCTTGGAAAATCTCTTGTGTATTATCATAAATAATTGGGTCATCTAATTGTTTAATATACGCAAAAAATTTCTTCAAAAATATTTTATCATAAGGTGGTTTAATAATTCCTCTATGCCTTTTCATCATTCTTTCAGCTATTTTTTTATCATTCTCTTTATTAACATTATCTCTAAAAATAAAAACAGAATCAAATCTATTTAAGATTGGAGTTGGAATATTGAATTGTTCTGTAACACTTTTTTCATCATCAATAAAATGTCCATGAATTGGATTTGCAACTGCTAAAATTCCACAAGAAACTTTCATTTGGACATGAAGATTTGCCTTGTTTATTGTAATTGATTGTTCACTCATACCTTCTTGAAGTTTTGGTTTGTCTTCATCTGAAAGATTATTAAGTTCATCAATAAAAAGTAAATCTTTAGCCAAAACCATTGCACCAGGTTCAATCCGAAATCCTCCTAATGAATCTTCTTCTTTAACAACACTTGCAGTAATCCCTACAGCAGAACTTCCACCACCAACAGCTTTTCTTGAACCAGTTGAAACACTAACTGCAAAATCACCAAGAATAGATTTAGCAACTCCAGGGTCTCCTATCAATAAAATATTTGATTTATTTCTAACCGCTTTAGTTTTCTTATCATTTCTTTTATTACATAATTGTAAAATCATAGCACTCTTTATTTCACTATATCCCCAAATATCTGGTGAAAAAGAAGTAATTATTTCATCTAAACCATTTTCATCAATTAATTTAGAAAGATTAGAAATTGATTCTACATCTTCATTATTCAAATTTGAAATTTCAATATCTCCATCAATTAGTTCTGCAGAAAATATTTCAAATATCCAATTAAGAAATACTGAATTTACCCCTCTCTTCTTGACAGGAACTTCTTTTAAAATTCCCATACACTTAATCTCATTTCCTGGAGTAAAGACTTTAATATTTCTATCACTACACAATCTATCAAAAATAATTGCCTTTACTCTTTGACTGTGGGGATTGTCAGTTCTATCTTGTAAATCTTCTAATTGTAAAAAACAGGCATTTGATTCTTCTTTACTTATAATTTTAAAATTACCTTTTCTACCACAAGAACATCCTTTAGGTTCTTTCAATTCTCCAATTCTATAATTTTGAACTATTGAAATAATAGTTCCACAACTTGGACATTCAAATTTTGCATTCATTATTACTGGTCGAACTTCACCAAAACTAGTAACTCTTCCTTGAATAGAAATCATAGACTCTAAATGTTTTACTCTTAAAGATTCTATATTTACTGTAAGACTATTTGGAAGATTAATAATTTGAACATTTAATTTATTATGAAAATGATTAGATATTATTTCTAAAAAAAATTCTAATCTATCATGTATAATCTCAACAAAATCTGGACTATATAAAATAATATTATTATAATCTATAAAAATATCTAGTCCATTTCTTTTAGATTGATAACTCCTAAGAAAATTAAGAGTCTCGATTTCCATATTATTTATTATATTTTTTCGCTCTAATTCTCTCCTTTCATTTTCTTTAATTTTCTCTAGTTGTTCGGTGTACCGATTACTTTGAACCTCCAACCACTCCTCTTTCACTTTACTCAAACCTTCAACCCCTTGACTGCTTGACTCACTAAAAATGTCATTATTTCGTTTTATTGCATTTTTTACAGAGGACTTAATCTTACCTAATTTTTCAGCCAGTTTACCGATAGTAATTGGGGTGTTTTTATTATCCAAAAAATACCTCAAAATTAGGTCTTTTAAAGTTCCAGCAAAAGTCTCTTGTAATAGTAATGAGCTATGTGTAAGGTGAGCTAAGCTAGTACTTGACTCACTTAACTCACTTAACTCACTTAACTCACTTAACTCACTTAACTCACTATCTTTCTCTATACTACTTTCTAGCTTTTCTTCTCTCCATTTTTCAATTTGTGTTTTAGGTTCTTCTGTATTTTCTTCTTTATTCATTTTCTTTTCTCCTTAAATTCTGCAATAGAATTTTCTTTAATTTCTTCAAGTAATAATGGAATTGTTCCAAGAACAAATTCTTTAAAAACAATGGTTAATTTTTCAGAATTTAAATCAATAATATAACCATTCCTAAATTCTCCAGTTTCCAATTTAAAATGTATTGCTATTTGTTCTTCAAAGAAATACGAAAGCTTTTTACAAATCCTAAGTCCTTTGTCATTTGTCATAGTTATGAATAAAATTCTAATCTTTATTTAAATATTTGTTACTATTTTAAAAGTGTTAAAATAATTGGTCTTGCACGAGAAGTAAGTAAGCTAAAAAACACTGAACATAAAGTCTTAATATGACGAATAATCAACCTTTCCAACATCACGAGTAATTAGTTCTTCAGGTACTTTTCGTTCAAACTTTCTCTTTCTTTCGTTTTTATGCGACTTCTCGTTCACTTTTTGTTTTGTTTCCCTTTGAATCAGACTTATCGTTCAAGTCCAAAATAATTGGAAATGTTTATAAAGGAAAGTAAATATTATTTATTATACAAATTAATCAAATCAAAAAATGAAAAAAATAATAAAGAAGTGGGGAGATAGTCTAATTATAAGATTCAGTCCAGAAGATTTAAAAATTTATAATTTAAAAGAAGGAGATATTGTTGAGATTCCAGAACTAATTAAAATTGAAAAGGATAAAGAATGAAAATAAATGGGGAAATGAATAAATGAAACTCAAATTAACTAAATTATATAAGGAGGTTATAAAATGGAACAACAGGATATTTTGAACAGCACAGTAGGCGATAAAGAAATACCAAAACTAGAAGCCAAGGATATAGAAGTTCATGGAGTAAAGGTTGAGGAAAAAGGAGAAAAGAAAAATCCACTTTTTGTTTTGATGTGTAAACATCCAGATAAAACTGAACTTATTGAAATGACTAAGATAAAAGTTCTTAGAAGTGATAAGGCAAAAGTTATTGGATTATGGGTTCAGAAAGATACTGATGGAAAGATTCAAAAAGGTTCAGCGATGCATGAAGTTTTGAAGTTAGCAGGTGTTGAAACCCCAAGTGAATTGACAGGTAAGAAGTTGCCAACTATCTATCAAGCAGAAGAAGGTTCATTCCTTTGCCTTAAAGGTTACTAAGTAATCTTAAAAGATTTTTATTTTTATTTATTTTTTAAAATGAAAGATAAAGAAAGAAGACCGAGTAAGAAAAACTCAAAGAAAGAAAACAAGAAATACCCTTATAAAAGGATTAGAAAAAATGACAAAGAAGAAACAAATAATTTACAGACCAGATGAACAAGTCTTTGAAATAGATGGAAAAAAATTCAAACCAAAGAAAGTAAAGACAAAAAAAGTAGAAGGAGTAGAACATATTGATTATGAAGTCTGGGAAGAAATAGATGAAAAAGAATATGAAAAACATCTTGAAATAATTAAGAAAGCAATTATTGATAAAATACCTAAGGAAAGAATTGTGGATGAGATATTAAAAAAATATTCTACATCAGCGTTGAAAACAATGGCTAAACAAATAAAGGAAAAGAAAGCAAAGGTTTCAAGACATGATGGTTGTTTAGGAATTAAAATAGATGGTGGGAAACATAATAGTTCCTATATTGAATTTTTTGGTTAAAATCTTTTTTTAAATTTTATGAATTGGTGACACAGTCCATAAATTAACAACTGTCCATAAAGTGTCCACAAAAGAAAATGTTAAAAATAAAAAATAAAGAAGTAAATAAAGTTAATTTTAGTTAATCAATATCTGGAAGTTCATCCAGATTGTTTTCAGTTATCCCATCTCTGTGAGATGTAAGATATTTTGTTCCATTAGATTTCACACGTGCATAAACTTTTGCATGAACTCCGTTCTCAAGAGTATGGCACTCTCCTTTTCCATCATGGATAAAATTCCAAACAGCTAACATTGAATAAATTTCTTGATCTTCTGTTTTAACATGGGTAATAATCTGTTCTTGAGGAAATAAATATTCTTGAAAAGAAATGGGGATTAATCTAAAAGAATAGTTCTATCTTCGTCTTCTTAAAATACTTCGATTAGAACAAACATCACAAATTATTTTATTTGATAAAATTTTTTTCCCACATAAGATACATCTACTTTCAAGTTTAAAAATATCTTTCTTAATTCTAAATTTTATTGGTCTAGCCATTTTTTCTTTCTATCTTATATTTTCCTTCATCCTCTAGTTTTAAAAGATATCTTTTTGTAATTTGAGGACTTATTTTTATTTTATACTTTTCATAAAGCTCTTCTGTAATCTGAGAAATACTCCTAAAAATTCCAGAGTCTAATATTATTATAATTTTCTCTTCTACTTCCTTATCTTTAATGTTTTTTTCCATTTGATTTTTTATGTATAAACTTTCCTAAAACTATTACATTAGGTTGATTATCTTTGTCTTTTCCTATTTCTTGAACAAACCAACCAAATTGGTATCTTTCAGGTTCTATATTAAAATTTTCAACTATCCATGCTGGAATAGTTACCCTCATCTGTTTTTTGTCTTTGATAAGATTAACTTTTATTGGCTCTTCTTTTGTTGGTTCTCTAATTTCTTTTTCCATGTTTGAAATTGTTTTTTATTTTTCTCACAAAAGGTGATAAGGAGATGTAAAGATTTATCGAAACTACTATTAGTACCTGAATAAAGCCCCATCTCCTTCATTTTATCCACCTTTTCTTGAGACACTTTTTGAGTGCTGTCAACGACCATAAAAGAGTTAAGTTTCCCTCTTTTATAAAAGTATATAATATATACTTAGTATATCAAGTATACCTCCCTTTATAAGCATTTCTACATTTCAGCCTAAAGGTAAAAGTTTATAAATCATCTTTATTTCTCTTTCATAGCTTTCAGCCTAATAGTATAATGGCTTGGGGTTGTTAGCGACCATTAATTAAATGGGGGCATGGAGGGTAAGTCCCCCACTTTTTATCATGGTACTCAAACTAAGACCCAAACATTTAGAAAATGAAAAGAAAGATTTCATAGAGATAATGAGAATATTCTTAGAAGGCATAGACCTTCAACAGCAACAGCATCAAGGAAGACCAAGAACACCTATGTCTGATATAATTGCTTCTTTACTGATTATGTCCTATCATGGATGGAGTTTCAGACGGTCAGAGTCAGATATTGAAGAACTTTATGAAAAAGGAATTATTAGTTTTAATCCAAAGAAATCAACATTGCATAAATACATGTCAGACTCTGAAATAGAAAAGATTCTCGTAAATCTTATAGAAGCTTCTTCGCTTTATTTCATAGATTCTAATGATACAACTTTGATAATTGACAGCACATGGTATCAAAAATTTATGAATCTATGTCAAGCACATCACCAAAACCAAAGAAGTGTTAAATTGGCTCCCCAATACAAAACAAGAAAGATTCATGTTGCAATGCTGAAAGAGTCTAAGATGATTGTCTGGGCAAAAGCTACACCTGGACAAACTAACGACACACCTTTGTTTGAAGAAATGTTGAATAATGTTACTAAGAGAGGGTTTAACATCGATTCTATATTGGCGGACAAAGGATATATGAGCAAAAAGAATTACGCACTTTGTCAAGAATTAGGAATAAAAAATATTTTTATTGATTTCAGAAAGAATGTTACAGGAAAAAGACCACAGGGTCAATTATGGAGAGATAGGGTAAAAGTATTCAAAGATAATCCTTTGGAGTGGCGTGAATCTTATAGATATAGGGTATTGATTGAATCATTATTTTCAACTATAAAAAGGAAGGGAAAAAATTATATTCGTAATCAAAAAGACATCTCCCAAAACTGTGAACTTTTATTAAAAGCCCTCTCGCACAACCTTACAATTATTGCTAAATTTGAGAAATAATTTATGGACATTAAATGGACAGAATTAAAGTTTAAGGACTATGTCATGAATTGGTACTACCTTTATATATTACTCTTTAGATATAATTTTAGGTAAGGAGGAAAATAATTAAAGAATGATAGCAAATTTAATAGGTGGATTCGTTTCGATTCTAATCGGAGTTAGTTTAGTAGGACCAATTTCTACTGAAGTTAACACAGCCGCAGCAACAAACGGAGCTTTGTATAATGCATCTCAATGGGGAGCAACAGTACTTCAATTAGTTCCAGGGTTCTTTGCGTTAGGTGTTTTAGGAATTGGAATCGCAGTGACTTATTCAAGTTTAAGACAAGCAGGAGTTGTTTAAATTTTCATTAGAAAATGATAGCAAATTTAATCGGTGGGTTCGTATCAATCTTGATAGGAGTTAGTTTGGTAGGACCTGTTTCTACTGAAGTAATTGCTGCTGCTGGTCCTTGTGGTATGACTGTTAGTGGAATTCAATATCATACACATGCACTCGGAGTCTGTACTAATGGAACACAATCAACAAATGTATCTACAACTGCTTTATATCAGTCTAGTGCTTGGGGTTCAACTGTTCTTAATTTAGTTCCAGGGTTCTTTGCGTTAGGTGTTTTAGGAATTGGAATTGCTGTTACATACTCTAGCCTAAGACAGGCAGGAGTTGTGTAATTTGGGATTTAATTTTTATTTGAATAAACAAGAGGGAATTTTGAATGAATAAATTTTATTCTATTCTTTCTTTTTCTTTTATTTTTTTAGTTTTTACTTTTTCTTTTAGTTCTGCATCTCCATTCGGATATGATACTTCAAGTGGAAATATAGCAGTTTATGTTTTTAATATTTCTTTTTTAAATGAGTTAGGTGATGTGAATACTCCAAGTCCAACTAATGGATATGGTTTAATTTGGAATTCTACAAATTCCCAATGGGAAGACCAAAATTTAGCGGCAGCAGGAGATACAAATGAAACAGTAAGATTTGATGCTTTAACTGGAACTGATTGTGGAGGAACAGATAAAGTTGTAGGAATACAAAATGATGGAACTGTTCTTTGTGATACTGACCAAGATTCAGGTGGAGGTGGTGGAAATCCCTTTGACCAAGTTTTAAATACAACTTCAAATGTAACTTTTAATAATGTTACAGTTACAGAAAATGTATCTGCATTAAACTTTTTAGGAAATTTAGCTTGGAGTTATTTAAATTCATATCCGACTGCTTGTTCTTCTTCTGAAACAATAACTTCTATTGCTGATACAATAACTTGTTCAGCAATTTCAATCACTAAATCTCAGATTAGCGATTTCCCAACATTGCTAAGTCAATTTACAGATGACCTTGGAGATAGGGGATATACTTCATTATCAAATTTCACAAATGATGGAGTATTCATTAAAAATTCAACTATGAACAAGACTGTTGCTTGTACAGATATTATTGGAAGTCCTGATTCTGATTTCTGTACTGATGCAACAGGTGGAGGGGGAGGAAACCCATTTGACCAATCATTAAACACAACATCCAATGTAACTTTTAATAACCTTTCTATAACTGATACAATCAGTGTCCAGAATTTTAATTCAACTTCATTACCTTGGAGTGTAACAGATGATGGTTCAAATATGTTTTTAACTTTCCCAAGTGTTGGCGGAAATAATGGTTTGTTTATTCAAACAACAGGAACTTTTTTAGAAATATGGGGAAATCCTGGAGCAGGAAATGATTATGAAATGTTTTCTATTGAAGAAATACAGGGAGATGATACGGCTATTGATTTTTATGAGGGTGGTGATGGGAGAAATAGATTTTGGTCTAGTGGAAGTATCAGGGTTGGTGGTAGTAAGAGTTCATTATGTTCTAACATAACCTCTGATGTTGATTGTATTGCTGGTGCTGATGGTTTGGGTGCTGATTTAATTGTTGCTGATGATGGTTGGTTTGGAGGTTTAATTTATGGAAATGGTTCTCAATTAACAAATGTTCCTGCTGATGAAGTTTTATGGAATGTAAACTATTCAACATTCTTAACACATATAGATTGGAGTGAGGCAACAAATGGAACTCTTTATTTAGCTTCTAATCCATTTAGTTTTTACAATTCTACAAATCCAAGTCCCGAAACTTTTTGGAATGCTAATTCTTCTACTGTAGCAAGAATAGGAAATTGTCCAGCAGGACAGCTTGTTCAGAATACAACAACCTCTGGAGTTGAATGTATAACTCCTGCAAGTAGTGGAGACATAACAAATGTTCAGGGAGATGGTTTATATGTATATAATGGTTCGACATCAGGAGATGTTAATTTAGAATTTAATGAAACTTATTTGAATAACACGATTGATGCAAGAGAAAATGATACAATTTATACTAATGGAACAAATTTAACTTTAACTGGAATAACTTTTGCATTAGATACTGTAGGATTAAAAGTTTGGTTAGATAATATTTATCAAACAATAGGTTCTTATATTGACCAAACTTATGGAAATTTAACTTACATTAGATGGGATAATGAATCATCTTTAGATGTTAATTCTTCTGATTTTTGGGATGGATTGGATATCCCAACTGATTTGAATAATAAAATAAATCTTACAGAAGCAAACATAACAGATTTAATTCATACAACAGATACAAACGAAACTTCAAGATTTGATAATCTAACTGCCGTAGATTGTGGGGGTACTGATAAAGTTATTGGAATTCAATCTAATGGAACTGTTCTTTGTGATACAGATGTTACAGAAGGAGGGGTTGCGAAGCAAGGGTCTGGAAATTATACTTACAATGATACAACTATAATTTACTTTAATACTACATTAGCTGGAACAAATCTTAGTGTAAATAGTTCTAACTATTGGGATGGTTATAATACTACTAACTCTACACAATTTGAAAATCAAGGAGGGATACTTCATATTGTAGAATCATGGTTATCAGGGAACATATTTTCCATAATTAATAATTTCTTTAATCAGGATTTGAATACAACATCTGATGTAATTTTTAAAAACATAACAGCAAACAATATAACCGCAGATTTCTTTTTTGGAAATGGAAGTCAATTAACTAATGTTCCAGCATCAGAACCTTTATGGAATGCTAATTACTCTACATTCTTAACTCACATAGATTGGGGTGATGCGGTGAATGGAACACTTGCAACATTATCACAAGTTCTAGGATTTAATTATTACAATTCAACAGA
>SDBV01002031.1_pt1 | contig 30305 bp, 23 predicted proteins | sample 2277081 | NCBI WGS metagenome assembly SDBV01 (sample SAMN10402039, study PRJNA504765) | marine sediment metagenome | isolation source: marine sediment core GS10_PC15, 223 cmbsf | place: Arctic Ocean: Southern Knipovich Ridge | collected 2010
GCAATAACCTCGGCAATAACGGTCTCGTGCGCCCCTCCGGGGCGCGGGAAGGGATGCATCGTGGACCTGGGGTTTCGCCCCGCCGGAGCGGGCCTACACCCCAGGCTACTTGCGTACGCCCCTCCGGGGCGGTCGAACCGCTTAAGACATCCCTTGGAGCACATTCTCGTCACATTCACAACGGTTTGTACACTCATCTATGCGGAACTGTACTCAGAAACGTGACGAAGACTGATTCAACACTGTCCCGGTCAGCCCGCACCGGAAGAAAAGTGCTGCGGCCAGGTCGTGGTGGAGTGGCATTCCGGCGGGATTCATGCCATGTCCACTCAATGATTCGTGCTCCTGCTCGTGCTGGTAATCGACCATCCCGTCCCGTCTCGAGCACGGGCACGGGCATAATCCTCGTTGGGTAACGGACAGGTTTATTTCTGATAAGGCAGGAGGAACCCATGGCCAAATTCGGTGAAGCGTCCCGCTCCGGATCGAAGGGCTGGGAAGTTCGGGAGATGCCCGAGTCCGTTCCCATCCGCAGTGATGTTCGATCAGAAGTTTTGGCGACTCTTGGTAATCGGGCTGAGCAAAAAATGTTGAAATCACTGAACTGAACTTCAGAATGCGAGGACAACTATGTCGAATGAGGTGCTTGCTATTTTGGCTTTGCTGCCGATTCTTTCGGTGGCTGTCTTGTTGGTAGGGCTCCGGTGGTCGGCGAGCCGTGCCATGCCGATTTGTTACATCGTGGCGGCGGCGCTGGCGCTTCTTGTGTGGAAGGTGCCCGCCATGCAGGTCACGGCAGCTACGGCGAAGGGCTTAATCATCGCGACCACGCTGCTGTACATCATCTTCGGCGCCATCCTTCTTCTCAACACCCTGCAAGAAAGCGGCGGCTTGGCCGTCATCCGGCGGGGCTTCACGAACATCTCCCCGGATCGCCGGGTGCAGGTCATCATTATTGCGTGGCTCTTCGGCGCGTTTATCGAGGGCGTGGCAGGCTTCGGCACGCCTGCGGCGGTGGCGGTGCCGTTGCTGGTGGGCTTAGGTTTCCCGGCCATGGCAGCGGTCATGGCGGGCATGATCATCCAGAGTACACCCGTCTCATTCGGCGCGGCGGGCACACCCATCATGGTGGGTGTGCAGGGCGGCCTCGCAAACGACCAGGCCGTGGCTGCCTTTATGGCAACGAGGGGCATCGAAGAATTGGCCCTGCTCGACATCATCGGTTTAAAGGTGGCGGTCCTCCATGCACTGGCGGGTACGTTTGTGCCCCTACTCGTTATCGCCTTCATGACCCGCCTCTACGGCAAGAACCGCTCCTTCTCCGAAGGATTGGCCCTGTGGCCGTTCGCACTGTTCTCGGCCTTTGCCATGACGGTGCCCTACGTGACGGTGGCCTACTTTTTCGGGCCGGAGTTTCCCACGCTCTTGGGATCGTTAACGGGTCTGGCCATCGTCGTGACGGCTGCACGCAAGGGGTTCCTTGTCCCGAAGCGGGAAGACGCCTGGGACTTCGACAAGAAAGAAAATTGGGATGAAAGTTGGTCGGGTACGATGTCGCTCACGGAGGACGGCGACAATGGCCGGGCCATGGGCATTTTTGCGGCATGGATCCCCTATCTCCTGGTAGCGGTACTCCTCGCATTGACTCGGCTCGTGGTGCCGCTCAAGGAATTCCTCGTAAACGCCGCCTTCCAAATACAAGACCTTTTCGGTACGTCCATCGCCGTGAAAGTCCAGCCTTTGTACTTGCCGGGGACGGTTTTTCTTGTGGTATCGGTCGCCACGTTTTTTCTTCATCGCATGGACACAGGGGCATACTTCCGGGCATGGGCCCGCTCGGGCAAGACCCTCGTGGGCGCTTCCATGGCCCTCATTTTTACCGTGCCCATGGTACAGGTCTTCATCAACTCTCAGGGCGGCGCGGCTGGCTTCGATAAGATGCCTCTCGAACTCGCGGAGGGCGTGGCGAGCCTTGCGGGCGAAGCATGGCCCTTTTTCTCAACCTTTATCGGCGGCATGGGCGCCTTCGTGGCAGGGAGCAACACGGTGAGCAACATGATGTTCTCCCTCTTCCAGTTCAACGTGGGCGAACGAATTGGCGTTGATCCCACCTGGATCGTCGCCACGCAAGCCGTCGGCGGGGCCGCGGGCAATATGATATGCGTTCACAATGTCGTAGCCGCATCGGCCGTGGCCGGTCTCTTGGGGAAAGAAGGCAGCGTCATTCGCGTCACGGTGTTTCCCTTCGTCTACTATGCCCTCTTCACCGGCGCCATCGGGTATGCCCTCGCATGGTACAGCGCAAAAGGGGCCCTCAGCGCGGGTACTATCGTCGCCGGGGCTATCGTGGCAGCAGCTTTTATAATCCTGGTCAAACAAGGCCGCCGCAAGGACTCGTCAGCCGAGCCCATGTGATCCGAGGGCGATGCCAACGTGCCATCACCCAATTTCGTGAAGCACACTATGGCAAACATCTGGCCGGTCGGTGATGATGGGTTCTTCGCCCTGTTGCTATTGCGGGACCTGCCCAGCATAATTCTTGGGAAATAATATGAGCAACGACAATCCCTCACCTCGGAATTCCGGCGGGACGTTTACTCAATCTCTCTGGAAAGAAATTGAGGGGATCTTCGGCCGGATTCTCGCTCATCCCTTCATCGAGGGGCTGACGGAAGCAACGCTTCCACGCGACGCCTTCCAGTTCTACGTCGTCCAGGATTCCCACTACCTCCGCGAGTTTGCCCGCGCTCTCTCCGTCGCAGCCGCAAAGTCGCCCGAGGACGAATGGATCATCATGTTCAACGAGCATGCCGCCGAGGCGCTCCGGGTCGAGCGGGTGCTTCACGAGTCCTTTTTCAAGGACTTCAAGCTCTCCGAGGAGGCCGTCCGATCGGCCCCGATGGCCCCGACCAATGTCGCCTACACGTCCTACCTGCTGTCGGTCGCCTATTCCAGACCGTTCTGCGAGCTTGTGGCGGCGCTCCTGCCCTGCTACTGGATCTATTGGGAGGTGGGGAAGGCCCTGGCCGAGAAAGGCTCTCCCGAACCGCTCTACCAGCGCTGGATCGATACCTATGCCGCCGAGGAATTCGCCGAAGTAGTTCGCCAGGTCATCGGTCTGACAGACAAGCTTGAGCCAACCCTGACAGATGCTGATCGAGTCGCAATGGCCGCTCACTTTGTCACGACCAGCCGGTATGAATGGATGTTCTGGGAGATGGGCTGGCAGAAAGAGGAGTGGCCGGTCTGATTAGGGATGAAACCACAGATAAACACGGATTGTTTAAGAAAAAATTTGACAGGGATATACAGGATGAACAGGATAAGCAAATCGGCTGCCACAATAAGAGCTGAAGATCATCCTGCCTATCCTGTCCATCCCTGTCTGTTCTTTTATCCGTGTTCATCTGTGGTTTCTTTGTTCCGATGCGTAATCTGCGGACTGAATTCTTCCTGCTTATCCGTGTTTTTTCTGTCGGTGACCTTATTTGACACCAGTTTTCGCTTCTGCAATAATCGCCACTCAAAAGACCGAGGCTCTGTGACGTCTGCCAGGACAGGGATGGGCACTGTAAACGGAAGTATCTATGCTTTCAGAACTTAGCAACGAAGAAATTCGGCGATACAGCCGGCACCTGATCATGCCTGAGGTGGCCATGGACGGCCAGCTCAAGCTGAAGAGGGGAAAAGTGCTCCTGATCGGGGCAGGCGGCCTGGGATCCCCTGTGGCCTTGTACCTGGCGGCCGCGGGCGTGGGCCGGATCGGGCTCGTCGATTTCGATGTGGTGGACTACAGCAACCTCCAGCGTCAGGTCATCCATGCGACCCGGAACGTGGGACGCCCGAAACTCGACTCGGCCAGGGAGGTCATGCACGGGATCAATCCGGACATCCGAATCGACGGTTACGAAACCAGGCTCACTTCCGACAACGCCCTCGAGATATTCAAGGATTACGATGTGATTGTGGACGGAACGGACAATTTCCCCACGCGGTATCTGATCAATGACGCCTGCGTTCTTCTCGGAAAACCAAACGTCCATGGCGCCATCTTCCGCTTCGAAGGAATGGCCACGGTCTACGACTCGCCGAAGGGCCCCTGTTATCGTTGCCAGATTCCCGAACCCCCTCCCGCCGGGTTGGTCCCGAGTTGTGCCGAGGGTGGGGTGTTGGGCATCTTGCCGGGCGTGATCGGCACTATCCAGGCCACAGAGACGATTAAGCTGCTTCTTGAGACCGGCCGGCCGCTGACCGGGCGCCTGCTTCTCTACGACGCTCTCCAGATGAAATTCCGCGAGGTGAAAATCCGGAAGGACCCGAAATGCCCCATCTGCGGCGAGAACCCGACCATCGACCACCTGATCGACTACGAGCAATTCTGTGGAATGGCGGGTCCTGCCGGATCGGACGAGGAAGATGAAGACGAACCGCTCGATAAAGAATGGCAGATCACTCCTGAAGAACTGCGAGCGGCGATGGACGCCGATGGGGGCCTGATCCTCATCGATGTCCGGGACGCGCACGAGTTTCAGATCTGCCGCCTGCCGCATGCGCAGTTGGTTCCTCTCAGCCAGTTCACGTCTCGCGTTCACGAGCTGAACAGCGAAGATAGTCTGGTGCTGTACTGCAAGAACGGCCGCCGGAGCGCCACGGCCCTCCGGCTCCTCAAAGACGCCGGATTCCGCAAAATCAAGCACCTTCGCGGCGGCATCGACGCCTGGGCCGTCCACGTCGATCCCTCCATGCCGCGGTACTGAGTTTTCCTGACTAAGCTAGTGGTGAGGTTTCCATAGAGCAAAGAAACGGGTCGAGAATAGGCGCACGCCGAGCGCCCCTACGAAATAGTTTTTGGACAGGTGGCGGGTGAGAAGATCCTACTCACTCTCGACCACAAAGCGGTGAGAGAGTTCGGCGACGGTTGAGGTGGCGGGGAATTCTCCGGGAAAGTCGATGTATTGGGTCGATCCGTTGCTGTACATCACGTTGATGCCGAAGCCCTGAACGGTGGTCTCACCCCAGTGCGTCGAGATGAACTCCCAGGCGACGACGAAATCTTCATCCATACTGCTCGCGGCCCATGCGCCCTCGCCCAGCGGCGGCAGCCTGAACTCGTTTCCTCTCTCGTCTGTTGCAATTAGATCCCCGCCCGCAAATTCGAGAGGTTCGGTCGCGGACGGATTGATGAGCGTGTGCCAGTAGGCGCGGAACTCTTTTTCTGTTTCCACTCCGTACCACAGCTCCGTAATAAAGATTTCGGCCGAGCCTGTATCCAACACATTTCTGAAAGATTCTCTGCACGTATCCCTGTCGGCGCCCTCGGGCTCTTTCGGATTGGCGATATTCGCCGTGTCGGCCATCCGGCCCAGCCCCTTCTGACGAAACCCTTCCTGATTAGCCGCCAGCACCGCCGCGCGCCTCGCCTTGGAAATAACCGGGAGCAACATGGCCGCGAGGATTCCTATGATCACAAAGACGACGAGAAGCTCGATCAAGCTGAAGCCTCTTATCTTCGCAATCGCTGGGGCATTCTGTGATTGAGGTGGGGAGGAATTCATGGAAACATTATGTCAGATTGCAGGTGTAGTGTCAGCGGAGTTTGCATGACGTGATCGTTGCCGTGGGGCTGAACAAATCACGCCTTCACCAGAGTGATTTCAACCAGCTCCGGTGGCACTCGGAAACGGAAAGGGACGACGGTCACTCCCACGCCCCGCGACACGACCACCGGACATCCGGGGCCGTGGCAGAGCCCGCCCAGGTACTTCTCTCCGTAATCCGTCGGGGCAAACCGGCCTGGACTCACGAACGGAAGGCGCACCTGCCCTCCATGGGTGTGTCCACTCAGCATCAGGTTAACCTGATGTCGAGGCGTAATTTTTTCCGCCACATCCGGATTATGGGAAAGGAGCAGGCGGGGGACCCCTTCCGGAGCATCTTTGAAAGCCTTCGCAAACGAAACCTCGTCGGTCCACAGATCTCCGACTCCACCAACGCAAATGCAGCGGTCCAGGTTAGGTGTCTTTTCCATTCCGTCGCGGGTCAGGAAAACGCGGTCGTTGTCGATCAGAGGCACGCCAAGCCGATGGAACATCGATCGACACTGCGCTGACCCCAACCAGTGATCATGATTTCCGAGGACGCCCACAACTCCGAGCGGCGCGCGCAGGTCCTGCAATAAGTGGATCCCAGGCTCGATCGCTTGAGGAGTCCGGTGGACGTAATCTCCAGTGAGGACTATCAAATCGCCTTTCAGACGGTTCGCCTCTTCAACCGCCTTTTTCAAGAAGGACAGCGAGTTATATGGCCCGTAATGAGTATCAGAAACCTGCACGATCCTGAGGCCGTCAAGTTCCGGGGGAAGATTCTTAATCGGCATTTCGAAACGCCGGATGCGCAGGTATTCCGGCTCAAGGATGCAGGTGTAAATTCCGAGCCCTCCCGCTGCGATACCGAATGAAGTGACCGCAGCCTTCTCAATGAACAGACGGCGATCCACTTTCTCTTCTTTCCCCGCATGTTCTCGAATTCTTTCCGCCGATCCTGCGTGTCGCCCTACGAATTTGGCCACCTTCCAGACACCCCAGAAAAAGATGGGCGTGGCGAATGATGTGACGATCCAATGGACTAACCCGTAATTACCGGGATGGATGAAGGCAACCAGGAAACGGCTGACGGGAAGACAAAGGAGAAACCCCAGGCGGTATATCCAATGGCCGACCCTTTCCAGAGGGCCCGGCAGGAACAGGTGCTGAGCCTCAAGATTCCCCAGCAATAGAACGAGACCGACGGCGAACAAAATAGACGCAATCTTCAGGGTTCTCTTTAACTGGAATGGCGAGCGGTTTTGGGGAACTGAGGACTCGTTTTTGGCGTTCATCTCAGGAATACATCAAAGGCGTAAAGAAAAATTACTGGCTGATCTGAAGAAGCTGCTTCTTTTCGGTGTTGCCGAATGAGAGCACATCCATGGGGCACGCGGTGACGCAGATGCCGCAGCCGATGCACGAGGAGTTTTTGTTCGACAGTTCCTCCTGCTTCAGCGCAAAGGACATGACATCGATTCCGACCTGGCAATATCGCGTGCACTCGCCGCAGGCGATGCACTTGCTGTTGGCCCGAATTTTGAACTTCCCCTTGAATCGGCTGACCATCTCCATCAATTTCGCGAGCGGGCACCAGAAGCGGCACCAGACCTTTCCCCCCAGGAACGGGTAGAGCGTTACGGGGAGGATGCCCACCAACCAGGTATCGACAATGAGCCCGTACCACGAAATCGATGAGCGGGCCGTCTCTCCGAAAAATCCGGTGATCTTGAGCAGATCGGTCCCCACCACAACAACGGTAATGATGACCGCCACGGCCAGGACGATCAGGTTCATGGATTGCCATCTGGTCGCGGTCTTTCCTTTCGGAGCAAGATGCCGCCATCGATCGCCGAGGGTTTCCGCCAGACCTCCGCATCCGCAGATCCAGGAGCAGAAGCGTTTCCCATGGAACAGGGCTAGCGCCGGAATAAGAATGAACGTGAGGAAGACTCCCCAGATCACCCAGATCTTATGCGGGTCGTAGAAGAATGTATAAAAGAACAGGGGCCATGCATAGACGAGTCCGTAGGATCGCCATGCTGCCGAACTGAACTGGGGATCGCGGCTGATCTCTCCTAGCCACTCGTATTCAACCGCCCACTGGAAGAGGAACTCCGGCACGATGAAGAAGAAGAACCATTGAAACGAAATGAGAGAGCAGAAACGGAGAATCTGGAACTTGTCCTTGCGGTCGAATCCCCACCGTTTCATCGCTTCGATTCCGAAAATGGTCATCAGGGCCGTGTAAAGCACCGTGTACCAGAAAGCCCATGGCCGGCCGAAGAAAGAGAGAAACCCTGCGCCCCACTCCGTGTACGGCCACAATTCCGGTGATTTCTTGGCTCCGTAAACGGTGTAGCAGATGATGAATGACAGGCCCAACCAGGAATAGCGGTCGCCTCGGCCGCCGCGAATTATGAGAGTGACCACCAAGGCCAGGGCGACCAGTCCGAAAAGGGCTGAAACAGCCGGGTTGACGCTCGGTTCCGGGACGTGACCTTTCCCGAAAGCCCATAAGGCAAAGAAAGTGCCTGCGACAAGACCCGTGTTGAGGAGCGGATTGCCTTCCCACTCATTCTCCATCCTGATGCCGAAACTTTTCAGCAGCTTGACCGGCAATTCGGCGCCTGCCAGGACAAACACGTGGTTATATAGGATGGCTTCTTCCCTTTGTCCCGAGTCATCTTTGATGAGCAGGGTGGCCTGGCCGTCTCCAAACCTCGTCACGTTCGAGTTCGGTATGACGCGAATCCTGTCTTGATTGATGGCCTCATTCAGCAGGCGTTCGTTATCCTTGAAGATCCGGTAAAACGCATCTCCCCGATAGGACAGGACGACCCGGTTTTGTTCCGAGAGTGTGAGAGCCGCCTCGATCGCGCTGTTTCCCCCTCCGACCACCAGGATGTCTTCGTTCTTGTAAAGCCGGGGTGAGTAGAGACGGTGATAAACCTCTTCCCGCTCTTCGCCCGGAACGTTCAGTTTTCTGGGATTGCCCCGAATTCCAATGGCGATGATGACTCGCTGCGCCTTGTAGACGGTCCCCTTATCCGAGGTAAGGTGAAAGAGCGCATCGCGCTTTTCGATTGACGCCACGCCTTCTTCCACGTTGATATTCAGGCCGTTCTCCCCGATGATCTGATGCCACCGGCCGACCAGATCTTCCTTCTTGGCTCCGTCGAGCCAGAGCTTTCCCTTTGAAGGAACTTCGTCCGGTTCCGCGTAGATCCATTTTCCCTCGGGAAAGTTCTCAATCGTGTTGGCGATCTTGCCCTTTTCGAGAATGAGGTGGGAGAGGCCGCAATCCCGCGCCTGGAGCGCCGCGTTGAGTCCCGCAGCTCCCGCACCGCAGATCAGGACGTCCAGCACGTCGGGGTCATTTCCCTGGGCATCGGGAAGCGAGGCGATGTGCTCGATGACCTGGTAACCCTGCTCCATGGCGAGCTTGATCACCGGAGCGCCCGCCAGGTCGCCGATTAGATACAAGCCCTTGACATTGCTTTCATTGTTATTGCGGATGAGTGGACGCGGGCTGACACCCGTGCCCGAGGAGAGGACGGTTGTGATTCTGCGGGGAAGGTCTTTTATTGCAAATGCCACGCGCGGCATCCACCTAGGCGAAGTCGGCTGTCCTGTCGATTAGGCGCGTCGAACCTCCGGTTCTTCCGGCGGGGAGGCCTCAGCGCCGCAACCCAGACACTCGTCGTGCAGGGGATGGTTCTCGAAATCGCACTCGGGACAGGGTTCTGGAGGATACGTCGTGGGAACCTTGCCCCATGGCGGCGGGCGGAACGGCATCGGCGAAGGCTCCACGAGAACCAGCACCAACAAGGCCGCCACATTGAAGAACAGCCCCCTCGTGAACCATCCAACCGCTCCTTTTCCCTTATTGACTGCCACGAAGGCGCAAAGAGTCCCGAAGATGAGCCCACAGACGAAATAAGCCACCAGGACCCATTCCACAACGGATAAGCCGACCCCCCCGAGTGATCCGGCATCGGCATCTATGACGAACATAACGCCCTCCATTCGGTTGTCTGTGACGCCAGGCGCTATTCCTTTACAAATTATGCCGGTTTCTGCCAGAATTAACAACCGCTGAAGTTTCCCGGTCGCGGTGGCGCGTGGATGCCGGATCGAAAAGGGGCTCTCCCGGTGGCATAATGGCCCCTTGGAACCCAACATCTTCAGTCGTCGTCTCAAGTACAGTATCCACATTTGCCATAGAAGGGTTGAATCCAAGGAGGAGGGAAGATGCAACTACACAGGATTTTCTTGTTTGTACCTGTTTTCACTTTGGTGTTGGCTCTCGGGACCGCGGGTTGGGCCGGGGTAACCGTTGACGAAAAGGTCCCCGACTTCTCGCTGAAGGACATACAGGGGAATTCCCATTCCCTTTATAAGCATCTCAAGGGGGACACGAAGGCGGTTGTTGTCGATTTCTGGTCCAAGAACTGCCCCGTTTCCATAAGGTATGATAAGAGACTCAAGGGGATCTACAAGAAGTATAAAGACAAGGGCGTGAAAGTTCTCGCCATTGACTCCAACTACAATGAATCCCTTCTTGAGATCCAGGCATTCGCCAAGAGAATTGAAATCCCATTCCCGCTTCTCGTTAACCCTACCTCTTCCGTGGCCACCCTGTATGGGGGGGAGACGACGCCGCAAATCTTCCTGATCGATAGCGATGGCATCCTCCGGTACACCGGCTCCATCGATAACGACAAGGACGTCGGTGCAGACGGCCGGGTGCCCCATCTGGAAAACGCGATTGACCAGCTCCTGGCCGGAAAGACCGTCGAGACGAAGAAGACCCGGCACTTCGGCTGCGAGATCAGGATAAAGAATTGACCCGGATAACTCGAAAACTATTGCTGGTGGCGGCAGCGCTGGTTGCGCTGCCGCTTTCGGCCTTTTCCGAAGAGAGCACGTCGCCGTCTTCACAGCCCCGGGCCGAAGTTGACCAACGGACGGTTGAACAAGTCGATCTCGCCGGGTTGCAAAAGGTGATCAAGAGCCATCGCGGCAAAGTGCTTCTAGTCGACTTCTGGGCAACCTGGTGCGTACCGTGTGTGGAGCAGTTCCCGAGCCTCGTGAAGCTCCACCGGGAGCTGAAGGAGGATGGCTTTGAAGTGGTGGCCGTGAGCCTCGATAGCCCGGACATGATAGAATCGGCGGTAAAGCCTTTTCTGAAGAAACAAAAGCCGGGCTTTTCGGTGGTCTTGGTCAGCGGGGTCGACCCCAACAAGTTCATCCCTGCAATCGACCCCGAGTGGTCGGGCGCCATCCCCGCCAGTTTCGTCTATGACCGCGATGGGAAGCTGGTGAAGCATTTCGTCGGGAGTAATGAGCTCAAGGGACTCGATTCTTTTGTGAAGAAAGAAGTCGCCTCAAAGAAAGAGGATTGATTTTTGCGGGGACGCTTGATCTGAAAATAGAATGAATTCGCATCTGTGGGTTCAAAGTCGGCCTTTTCAATCGGGTCGGACTTTGAGCCCACTTTTTTTCTCTTAAAGCTTATAACAAAAAGAGCTTTGCCACAGAGGGCACCGAGGATTTTTCTTAGGAAATCTTCATTTCTCTGTGACCTCTGTGTGCTCTGTGGCTCATTCTGTTAGAGGTTTTTAGTTTATCCGCTTCGCCTTCGCCGCAACGAACGGAACGTCAGCAGCGACAGGCCTCCAAAAGCGCCCAGCAGCGAAGTTTTTAGCAGGAGACCGGAATTGAGGAAGATACCCGCCGGCATGTAGACCACATTTCGAACCAGCGAAGTCACAGCAGAACTCCCCAGTGCTGTTTTCACCGTCTTATTTGCTTGGCGGCTGTAATAAACACTCGTCAGGACATCTCCCGTTCGAGAACCCGTCAGCGATGCGTCGCGGAGATCACGGAAGCTACCGAGAGATCGCACACCCGAAGCCATCGCCGCTTGGCCGCCATATGCCGCCTCGCCTTCTCCTGTCTTCTCTAACCCAAAGTTCAATTCCGTCGTCTGCCCTGGGAACACTTCCGCATCCACGAGGGCGCTGTCACGGAATCCGGTGGCGCTGGCGATAGATGCGTAAATTCCTTCTGCCAGGTCGCGAGACGAATAGCGCCCTTTCCGATCGGTGGTGAGAGTCTTGGTCTCTGCGCCTGTGACCTCCACGCTCGCCCCTTTGATGGCTGCCTTAGTGGCGGCGTCTGAGCAGATGCCGGTCAAAAAGCCCAGGAGCGGAACAGGCTGGAAGTTACTGAAGTCCGTATTGGTCACTTTGGCGGCAATCTCCGCCTCGGTATACACCCCCCAATCGTTCCCCTGTGCCTTGACCGGTTCTGCGTTCAGATTCTCCACCAACATTCCCTCTATATCTCTAAAGGAGTTCATGCCTGGGCTACCAGTGGTCCCCAGCACGGGCAGCCGGCTTTGGGCGGCTCTGGTCTGGGGCCGAGCCAGGGGTCCTCCGGGAAGGGCGATGCTCACCCCTATGATGAGCCCTTGGAAGTGATTCCGGATGATAGGCACTGATGTTTCCCATGCGACGAGGCCCGTACCCAGGAATTGGAAGACATTGTCCGCAACCATCGAAGAGTCCGAAGCGATCCCTGATAGAAGAGGACCCATGCTCTGGGGATTCCCACCCCCGTCAAAAGTGCATTGGGTCAGAGCCACGGTAATGTCCACTGCATCGACACAAGCGATCTCTCCGGCCCCCAAGGTCGCCCTGATTGTAAAGCGAGCGATAGCCGTTTCATCGGCCGCCTGAATGACCGGCGACAGGCTGGAAAGGATCACCGTCTGCTCCCGTGCGGCGCCTACCAATGACTCGAAGGGATCCATCCGGATCTGGCCTGGAAATGTTCCCGGACCGACACGGATGGTTATCGGGTTCTCCTGTGTACCTTCGCAAGAATTGATAGCAAACTGGATGGTTTCACAAGGATTCTCCTCGCCTCCGCAGCCTAATTGATCACTGCCGTCAAAGGTCACAAGGACCTCGTTTGCGAGTGTATTGACCCCTTCTCCCTCTCCTTCAACGACAGTAAATTCACTATCGTCCTCACCTTCAACGATAATAAATTCACCATCGCCTTCGTTAAAATCACTGGAACCACTTTCAACCTCAGCTTCAACAATAATTTCAGCTTCAACTTCAACTTCAACTTCACCTTCGCCTTCACCTGCAACCGGGAGGCAGAAGACCACATAGCTCTGACCGGCTTGGCTGTTGGCGTTCCATGCCCCGATAATCACGTCGTCGAAACCGTCCCCGTTCACATCCCCCGCGCCCGATACGCTGATCCCCGAATTGTCAGGCCTGGCGATACCGTCGAAGGCGATACCGCCTATGCCCGCCTCCACGTCGGAAAGCTCCACGGCGGTTCCGTCCGCCTTGCCGAAGACCTTATAGCTCTGGCCGGCACGATCCCTGCCTCCTGGATCCGCGGTGTATGCCCCGATAACCAGGTCATCAAGACCATCCCCGTTCACATCTCCTGCGCCCGAAACGCTGCGCCCCGAACGGTCCTCAAGGTTGATACCGTTGATGGCGAAACCGCCCGTGCCGGCGACCACAGCAGAGACGTCCACGGCGGTTCCGTCCGTCTTGCCGAATACCACATAGCTCTGGCCGGCATCGTTGTTGCCCGCGAAGTATGCCCCGACAATCACGTCGTCGAGACCGTCCCCGTTCACATCTCCCGCGCCCGAAACGCTGCGCCCCAAATGGTCAAATCTGTTGATACCGTTGATGGCGAAGCCTCCCGTGCCGGCGACCACAGCAGAGAGCTCCACGGTGGTTCCGTCCACCTTACCGAACACTACATACGCCTGGCCGACATCGGCGTTACCTCCCAGGACCACGAGGTGTGCGCCGACTATTAAGTCATCCAGGCCGTCGCCATTCACATCCCCGGCGCCCGATACGCTCTGCCCCGAAAAGTCAAGATTGCTGATACCGTTGATGGCGAAGCCGCCCGTGCCGGCGACCACAGCAGAAAGCTCCACGGTTGTGCCGTCGGCCTTGCCGAACACTACATAGCTCTGTCCGGAGTAGCTGCCTCCCGGGTCCGCGCCCCATGCCCCGACGATCAGGTCGTTGAGACCATCGCCGTTCACATCCCCCGCGCCCGATACACTGCGCCCCGAAAAGTCATCAATGTTGATGCCGTTGATGGCGAAGCCGCCCATGCCGGCGGCCACAGCAGAGAGGTCCACGGCGGTTTCATCCGCCTTGCCGAAAATCACATAGCTCTGGCCTGCACGGGAGTTGCCTCCCGGGTCCGCGAAAGGCGCCCCTACAATCAGGTCGTCGATACCGTCCCCGTTCACGTCTCCCGCGCCCGATACGCTGTGCCCCGAACGGTCCTCAACGTTGATACCCGTGATGGCGAAACCGCCCGTGCCGGCCGTCACATCAGAGAGATCCACGGCGGTTCCGTCCGCCTTGCCAAAGACTACATAGCTCTGACCGGCATTGTTGACGCCTCCCGGGTCCGCATAGTAGGCCCCAACAATCACGTCGTCGAGGCCGTCCCCGTTCACATCCCCGACCCCCGATACACTGACCCCCGAACGGTCACCGGTGTTGATACCGTTGATGGCGAAACCGCCTATATTGGCGTCCTGGGCAATGGCGGAGAGCTCAATAGCGGCGAAGGCCCGGATGGCTGTTCCAGCAACGAGCGCCGAGGCCAGTAGCATGGCAAGGCCATGCTGACGAATCACACGGAGAAGGAAAGGAAGACTCTTTCCTCTGAGGAAATCGCTGATGAGCCGCTTGAGGGATTCCGCCCGGCCACGCCATCTGGGGCGTGCGAATCTGTATAGGATTCTCTTACAGCGGCGGTAGAGATTGCGCCGAGAGGCGCGGTGAGGACAGGACCCACGGATGGAAGGGAAAGAAGACATGACAACTATCATCCCCCGCGAAATGGCCGAATGAACGACAGAAAGTGTTTGGCACAGTTAATTTACAGGAAATGCGGATTAAGTTCAAGGCTTTTCATGCGGCCTTTCTCAAAGAATTCCGTTCCGAATTCCATACCTCCAGGCGACCTGAGACAAGTTTCGGGGAATTGCTCAGATGAGAAGCTCGATTAACTCTGAGGGACTATAGGGAGACTGATGGACGAGACTATTAAAGATTCGCGGCGAGATAGTCGAGGATTCCGCGAACGGAGATGAAACCGACGGGGATGTTGTCGGAGACAATCGGAATGTGGCGGTAGCCGCCGATCGCCATCTGATACAAAGCGTAAGCTATCGTGTCCTCCGGCTTCAACCGGACCGGGTCCCGAGTCATGATGGCATTCACTTGAAATTTGCTGAAATCCTGCTGCTTGCCGGCGACTTTGTGCAGAAGATCCCGCTCCGTAACAATTCCAACGAGAAGACCCTCCTCCACAACCAGGGCACACCCGAACTTACGCTTCTTCATCGCGTCAATGACCTGAGAAACGGAGTCCCACGGAGCCACGCAGATGGGTTTCACGGGATCGAGCTTGGAGATCGGGTCTTCCATGATGACCCGGTGGAGGCCGGAGGTGGGAGTCGGGACATCCAGATCGCGCAGATCATGGCCGCACTCCACGCAGATGTCGACTCCGGGGATGTTCTCAGCCCTGCAGTCGGGACAAATCATACTGCCCCCCCTGAGTAGGTTTTGTTCGCCGTTATTCAAGGCTGTGCTTCAAGGTCATGTGACAGTCCAGGTCTCCCCGCCGTGAATCAGGGTTTCAAGGGTACCACGGCCGCTTTTTTCGATGGAGTCTTCTATTTGTTCCTCGAGAAGGGTCTCGTAGGTGGGTTTCTCGACGCACCGGAACACGCCAACCGGAACCGGAAAATCAGGGTACATCATGTGGGTCAGCATGTAGGCCAGCGTGGCGTCGCGGGCTTTCTCGTCGTGGTGGAGGAGATCAGACTCTGGCACCCCGCCTTCCACAATGGCAACCTCTTCGGGCTCATATCCCTTCAGTTGAATTCCCCGATCCCGATTCTTGCCGAATATCATTGGTTTCCCGTGTTCGAGATACAGCAACCGATCGTCCCGGACCGTCCTCTCTGTGAAATTACTGAAGGCGCCGTCGTTGAATATGTTGCAGTTCTGGTACACCTCGACAAATGAAGTGCCCTTATGATTGGCGGCGCGGTGGAATACTTCCAGCAGGTGTTTTGTGTCGATATCCACAGCTCGCGCCACGAACGTGGCTTCCGCCGCGATTGCCACGCAGAGTGGATTGATCGGATTCTCCACCGTTCCGAATGGACTGGAGGCCGTCTTCTTGCCGAATTCGGACGTGGGGGAGTATTGCCCCTTCGTGAGGCCATAGATCCGGTTGTTGAACAGGATGATATTGATGTCCAGGTTCCGTCGGATCGTGTGGAGCAGGTGATTGCCTCCGATGCTCAGGCCGTCCCCGTCGCCCGTCACGACCCATACCGACAGCTCCGGGTGAGCGACCTTGAGGCCCGTCGCCACGGTCGGCGCTCGGCCGTGAATGCTGTGGAAACCGTAAGTGTTCATGTAATATGGAAAACGGCTCGAACAGCCGATCCCCGAGATGAACACGAAATTCTCCCGCGGAATGCCTAATTCCGGCAGAAGCTTCTGCATCTGGGCCAGGATCGAGTAGTCACCGCATCCCGGGCACCAGCGGACCTCCTGGTCTGAAATGAAGTCTTGTCGCTTGAGTTGCTGCACCGCCACCTCGCCGCGACCATTTCCGTTGCCACCGTTGTTCTTATTCTTGCTCATTTTGTGTCTGTTTCCTTAAACCAACTCTTCGATTGCCTGGATGAGTTCGGAAATTCGGAAGGGTTTGCCTCGGACTTTGTTGTAGCCTATCGTATCGATCAGGAATCGGCTTCTTATCAGCATGCTCAACTGACCGAGATTCAGTTCGGGCATCAGGACTTTGTCAAAACGTCCAAGAATCTCCTCCAGATTTCGAGGGAAAGGATTGAGATATTTCAGATGGATCGCCGAAACCGACTTTTCCTTCTTGCGAACCTCTTCCACTGCTGATTTGATAGCCCCTTGTGTGCTTCCCCATCCGACGACGAGGAGCTTTCCTTTGGGGTCGCCGTCGACTTCGAGTTCGGGGATGTCATTGGCGATTCCGGCAATCTTTTCGGCGCGTAAGCGCACCATTGCATCGTGATTGTCCGGATCGTAGTTGACATTCCCCGTAATGTTGGCTTTTTCCAAGCCGCCAATCCGGTGTTCCAATCCGGGCGTTCCAGGGACCGCCCAGGGCCGCGCCAGCGTTTCCGGATTCCGATCGTAAGGGTAGAATTCTTTGGTTTCCGTCCGGAACTTGACTTCGATCTTCGGGAGGTCTTCTACAGCAGGAAGCTTCCAGGGCTCAGCTCCATTCGCCAGATAGCCGTCCGAAAGGTATAGGACAGGGGTCATGTACTTGATCGCGATCCGCACCGATTCGATCGCCATATCGAAGCAGTCGGCCGGCGTGGCGGGGGCCACAACCACGACGGGGCACTCGCCATTCCGTCCATACATGGCCTGCAACAGGTCCGACTGTTCCGATTTCGTTGGAAGCCCCGTGCTGGGGCCTCCCCGCTGGACGTTTACGATAACGACCGGCAGCTCTGTCATCACGGCCAGTCCGATGGCTTCCATCTTCAGCGCGAGCCCCGGTCCGCTGGTCGCTGTGATGGCGATTTGACCTCCGAAAGCCGCCCCGATAGTCGCTCCCATGGACGCGATCTCGTCTTCTGCCTGGATCGTTTTGACGGCGAAATTTCTGCGCCGGGACAACTCCTCGAGTATGGAACTTGCCGGGGTGATAGGATAGCTCGCACAGACCAGCGGTATTCCCGCCAATTCAGAGGCTGCGACGAATCCCATTGCCGTCGCTTCGTTTCCCGTGATCTTTCGGTAAACGCCCGGCTCGATCTTCGCCTTCTTGACCCGGTAGTGGACGGTGAACATCTCCACCGTATCCGCGTAGTGGTTTCCGGCGCGGAGGGCGGCGCTGTTGGCCTCAAGAACTTCAGGGTTCTTCGCGAATTTCTGCTTGATCCATTTCAGCGTCGGTTCCAGGGGCCGATCATAGAGCCAGAAGATCAGACCCAGAGCAAACATGTTCTTTGCACGCTCTTTCTGTCGCACCGGCAGCGGAGATTCCTTGACCGCGTTCAATGTCAAGCTGGTAATGGGAACCTTGAGAAGCCGGTAGCCGGCCAGTGAGCCGTCCTCCAGAGGATTCTTTTCGTATCCGGCTTTCTGGAGGTTCTGTTTGGTGAAAGCGTCCTCATTCAGCAACAAGATTCCGCCCTCTTCCAGGTCAGACAGGTTAGTCTTGAGCGCGGCCGGATTCATGGCCACGAGGGCATTGGGCTCGTCTCCGGGAGTCCGGATGTCGTGGCTGCTGAAATTGATCTGGAATCCGCTCACGCCGGGCAGCGAACCGGCCGGTGCGCGGATCTCCGCCGGGAAGTCGGGCATCGTGCTGATGTCATTCCCGAAAATTGCGGTTGTGTTGGTGAACTGGGTTCCCGTCAGCTGGATCCCGTCGCCGGAATCACCGGCAAACCGGATCGTGACGGTTTCAACTTCCTGGATTCTCTTTTCAGCTTTCTGACGTACTGGTTCCGTTTCAATTGCAGCTTTCGTGCTCATCGTTGCTTCGGTCACCTTTCAATGAGATTCCGGGGGAGTTCAGGCTCCCTCCGGGGACGCATGCAGCTGATCGGGGTTCGGAGGAAGGTTATAAACCTCAACGGGGTAGTGATCCACAATGAAATGGACCACATCTCGAGCGGATATCATGCCATTCACTCCGTCCGACTCATCTTTCAAAGGGATATGCCGATATCCCCCTTCGCTCATCAATCGAATCACATCCAGAACTGTATGGTCCCAAGTCAAGCACTCGGGCCTGGAAACCATGAGTTTTTCAATCGGATCGTTGTAGTTCACAGGCTGACCCATCACTTGCGTTAACAGATCCCGCTCTGTGAAGATCCCAATTACCTGATTGCCGTCGCACACGAGCACACACCCTCTTCGCTCACTCTGCATCAGCTCGATAACCTTGCGGAGTTCCAAATCCCTCTCGACGCAGACCGGAGGCGGCAAGTTCAGGTACTTGACTTTTTCTTCCTTGAGTGCCGACTCAACCGACATAAAATTACTCCTTCAGGACCCTATTGCCCGGCCGGACATAATTAGACACATTGTACCACCATCGTCCAAAAAACGCACCTCTGCCCAGCCGATTGTTCCCTGAAACTTGGCGCTTCCGGCCGATTCCATCCTCAACTCCGGTCCGCAATGGCTCGACAGCGCTTCGCCGGTTTTCTCACCTTCTCATCCACCTGAGTTTTGGACGATCCCAGGGGCTCTCTTGTTCAGATCTTGTCCTCGCAGGCGACCCATTCTTCCCAGTTTCTCGAAACCCTGCCTCCTGAATCAAAACCTGCATATGTTTTGCAGATATGGGCATTTTCGATCGGGTCTCGCAGGGCTGGACAGCCGAAATTCGGGCCCGGGTTTATGTGTTACAATACCGGCTTGTGTCGGTCGCCGGCTCATCCGAAACAGGGAGCCCCTCCCTTTCCTGGATGGGGCTTTTCAAGAGCCGGAGAGCGTCGACCCCTCACTTGCAGGTCACTGAGCAGAGGTGAATGCTATGGAGAGTACTCTCTCCTTGTGGATTGGTTTCAATGTTCTTGTGGTTGTCCTGCTCTTTTTGGATCTCAGCGTTTTCCACCGCAAAGATCATGTTATTGAAGTCAAAGAAGCGCTGCTGTGGAGCGCCATCTGGATTCTGCTCGCCCTCCTTTTCAACGTCGGTGTTTACTTCTGGAGCGATAAGAAGACGGCGCTCGAGTTCCTGGCCGGCTATTTGATTGAGAAATCCCTCAGTATTGACAATCTGTTTGTGTTCCTTTTGATTTTTTCCTATTTCGGCGTGGCCGGAAAGTATCAGTATCGGGTCTTATACTGGGGGATTCTGGGCGCCCTGATTATGCGGGGTTTGCTTATCCTGGGCGGTGTCGTACTGATCAATAAGTTTTATTGGGTTATTTACGTATTCGGCGCGTTTCTGATCGTGACCGGGATCAGAATGGTGTTCCGCAAGGAAGGAGAGATCCATCCTGAAAGAAATCCGGTCATCCGACTTTTCAAATGGTTTATGCCGGTCACACGGGATTACCACGCACAAAAATTCTTTGTCCGGCAAGACGGACGGATGTTTGCAACGCCTCTCTTCGTCGTTTTGCTTGTCATTAACGTTACAGACCTGGTTTTTGCCTTTGATTCGATCCCTGCTATTATCGCTATTACCCGAGATCCCTTCATCATTTATTCTTCAAATGTCTTTGCGATTCTAGGATTGCGCGCGCTCTATTTTGCGCTTGCCGGGATCATGAGTCTCTTTCACTATCTCAAACACGGTCTGGCGGCAATTCTGGTGTTCGTTGGTGGCAAGATGGTATTGGCGGATGTGTATCACATTTCCATCGGGATTGCCCTGGGGGTAATTGCAGGTATTTTGGCCATATCTATCGTCGCGTCCGTTTTCCACCCCAAGCGTCCTGAAAAGATTCCCTCCCATTCCAACCCTGAACCCGGGGATTCAGAGGATCGCGAGCCTGGCGACAATCCCAACGATTCTTAAGCTCGGAAGCCGACCCGAAAAACTTCACTCACACGGATCCAGGTCCTCTCTCCACGTAAAAAACAAGCGCCTGCGTCTCGGTCGAGTACATCACTCTTGAAGACGCAGACGCTGAATCCTGCGTTGCTGAAACTTTCCGAACGGAGTGGACTACGCGAGGCCTTTCAGAGCTTGACCCGCCTTGAAACCGACTGTCTTTGAGGCGGCAATACGGATAGTCTCTCCCGTCTGCGGGTTTCTTCCCGCCCTGGCTTTTCTCTTCCGGACACCAAACGATCCGAAACCGACTAACTGAACCGCCTTATCTTTCTTGAGCCCCTTCTTGATTCCGTTTATGACCGCATCTACCGCGCGGTCAGCCGCTGCCTTCGATATGTCGAGTTCCTTCGCGACGTGCTCCACCAAATCCCCTTTATTCATCTTTCGCCCCTCCCCTCAGGCAATGAAAATGTTTTGGTGATACCCTTCCTGGATTGAAAGGAATCAGATCCGCTGCTACCTTGACTTGGAGAATATCCGGAATTCTACAGAGTGCATGTCGCCAATGTCAAGCAAATACTGCCAGAAGAAAAGTGATCATTCGGGACTCGGTGTTGATTCTCTTTTCCAACTTTCAGGTTCTCCTAAAAGAGTAAAGAGGGCTACGACCGCAAGAGGCGCGATCTGGCTCAGCGTTCGGTGGCAAGAGGTTCCAAGGTGCCAGAGGAGTCGGTGGGGCGTCAACGTGTACACCAGTATCAGCACAAGAACGCAAGCGAGAAGAATACCCGCGAAGACTCCGGCTTCCCGTCGGATCAATTCTTTCGGTCGCACCACGACCGACAACCCGATTCCATACCCAACCTCCCAGGAATACCACGATGGCAAGAGTACCGATGGCCGCCAGTATTCCACGATAGGGGAGGTTCAGGACGGAGAATCTCTCGAGAATTCGTCTCCTATTAGGGTGCAGAAAGGCCGTGTAAAAGAGCGTGGCGAGGGCGATGAGAGGGGGAAGACAAAGTGAAGAAGCGTCTAAGCCTGTCAAATGCCTGGAACGGTTATCGTGGAAAGGAAGAGATAAGAGCTAATGGTTTTCTCAACGAAGGTTACGGCAAATTATTTTGGAGATCCTCAACTTCCCGATTCCGCCATCTCCACGGCCTCTGGGCGTTCCTGCGACTCAGCGGCACCGGCGGACAGGGGCAGCCGGACGGCAAAAGTGGTTCCCTCGCCGACCGTGCTCTGACACTCTATCTGACCCTTGTGGGCCTCTATAATCTGCTTGCAGACGTGGAGGCCTAAGCCCGTGCCCACATCCTCCTTCGTGGTGAAAAATGCCTCCCAGATGGTCTCCAGGTTTTCAGGAGGGATGCCGCAGCCGTTGTCCTTGATCCTGATACATGCCCACTTCCCATCATCCGCACAACTCGAAACCTGAACGACTCCGTTCCCCTTCTCTGTCGCCTGCGCGGCATTCTTGATGAGGTTCACCAGCACCTGCCGGATCCGGTCTGCATCCAATTCTGCGAATAGGTCTTCAGCCAGATCGACCTCCAGCTTCCGATGCTTGACATCCGGATCGAGGTGAAGGAATGCCGCGACCTCATCGATCAATTTTCCTACATCCTCTCTCATGATCGCCATCCTGTGGGCCTTTCCTTTTGCAAAATCTCGGATTTGGTTTACGATCCCAAGCAGGCGGTCGCGGGCATTGGTGATTTGATCGACATACTTCAGGAGCCGTTCGTCATCGGGATACTTGCTCCTGATCAGATCGGCAAAGGACAATGCAGCCAGTTGGTTCTTTATCTCGTGAGAAATCGCGCTGGCCAACTGTCCGACAGTCGCGAGTTTTTCCGCCTGGATCAGGTCTTCGATGAGTCGCTTGTTTTCCAAGGCAAGATGGTAGGCCTCGAGCGCGCGATCAATTGTGATCTTCAGGTCGTTCCGATCCCAGGGCTTGGTGATGAATTTATAGGCGAACCCTCGGTTGATGGCATCAATGATGTCCTCGACGTCCGTGTATGCCGTCAGGATCATTCGAATCATGTCGGGATGTTTCTCCCGGACCTGGGCCAGAAGCTCCACCCCTGTCATCTTGGGCATCCTCTGGTCGGTGACGACAAGGGGGATTTCCTGCGTTTCCAGGATGCTCAGGGCCTCTTCCCCCGTGTTGGCGGTCAGGATCTCGTAATCCGCGAAGAAAGTATTCTTGAAGACAACGAGATTGCTCTCTTCGTCATCCACGTAAAGGATGGGTTCCCGTTTCATGTCCCTTCCTCGGCTTCCTTGATTCCTGACCCGTCGACCGGCAGTTCCACCCGGAAAGTCGTTCCCTTCCCCACTTCGCTTTCCGCGCCGATCTGGCCTCCGTGTTGCTGCATGATACCATACGAAATGGAAAGCCCCAACCCGGTTCCGACGCCGACATCCTTCGTCGTGAAGAAAGGCTCGAAGATTTTCGACAAGACCTCCTCGGGGATTCCGCAGCCCGTATCGCGGATCTCCACTATTGCCTTGTTGTCTTCGCATCGAGTGGTGATGGTCACCGTCCCGTCTCCGTCAATGGCCTGAACGGCGTTCGCCAGCAGGTTCATGAACACCTGGTTCATCTGGGACGCGAAGCAGCGAATGGGGGGGAGTTTTCCGTAATTCTTCTGGACTTCTATCCCCTGCCTGAATTCATGGGCCAATATGTTCAGCGTCTTATCAATCCCGGTTTCCAGGTCTACTGTTTCAAGCGCGGCATGGTCATGTCGCGAGAACTCCTTCAGGTCCCGGACGATTTCCGACGTCCTCTTGGCCCCCTCCTTGATGGTGTCCGCCAATTCATTGACCGCCTGGATCCGGAACTCGATTTGCTGGTCTCTCGCCATTTGCTGGAGCTCCGCCAGCTCCGCCGCGTCTTCGGGCGCACACTCGAGGAGTCGACCCAGAACTTCTCGAAACGAATCAATGTGCATTCTCAGCGGGTCCACCCCGTTGACAATGAAATTGATGGGATTGTTGATCTCGTGCGCGACTCCGGCCACCAGTTGTCCCAGGCCGGCCATTTTCTCCGAATGCACCAGTTGGGTCTCGGCCTGCTTCAGGTCTTCCATCGCTTCTTCGAGCTCGTGAGTCCGCTCGCGCACCTTATCTTCGAGCTTTTCGTTGAGGTCTTCGAGTTTATTGTACGTTTGGGCGTTGTTGATAGCCGAGGCCGCCGTATTGCAGATGATCGTGAAGATTTGCAGGTCCTCTTCCTTGAATGAACTGGCGTCGAAGCGGCAATCCACATAGGCCGCTCCCAGCATCCGGTTCGGCGCCCGAAGAGGGGCGCAGAGAAACGAGCGGATTGACTGTATGGCCAGACTCTGGGCGCCTTCAAAGCGCTCGTCCACGAGAGCGTCTGAGCTCAGAATACCCACCTGGTCCCGCATGACCTGATTCAAAACCGTTCGGGACACGGGGAATGGGTCCACATCCTGTTTGCCCGCTTTTCGGCTCGCCACAGGCACGACTTCGTTTCTCCCCGGCAGATACAGCAGCAGAACCCCTCGCTCCGCGTTGACAATCTCAATCATCCGATCGAGAACCGTCTTGACCAGTTCGTCGAGCAGCAGCGTACGATTCAGCTCGCTGGTGACGTCGTGTAGGAGTGAGAACCGTTCGCGGGCATCGGCGGGAACCTCTTCTTCCTCTTCCTTCTTCTCCTCTCCCAACCAGAATTCGCGCGTCGCCGTGTCGACATCGACAAAGATAGTGGGAACGGACTCGAACGGAGAGGCCGGGCCCTCCGGCGGAGGCGTCATGTCTACATCCGAATCGTCAAACCGGAGCGCCGTATGGCCGATGGTGAGAACCATACTAGGATTGAGGTCGCACGAGGAGATCTTCTTCCCGTCAATCAAGGTACCGTTCGTGCTGTTCAGGTCCTCTATGGTGAGCTTTCCTTCCGGAGTGCGAACGATTTGGGAATGGCGGGAGGAGACAGACGAATCCCGGAGAACGATGTCATTCCAACGGCCACGGCCGATAGTAGTCACATCGCCCTGGATGGCAAACCTTTGCCCTTTGATTCCTCCGTCTTCAATGACCAGGAATGGCATAGCTATACAAAGGAAAGAGAGTTGCGGCTCTTAACCCCCGCGGCGCCTTTCGATGAGCATCTTCGCCCGGGACACCAATTTGTCGGGCTTAAAGGGTTTGAGGATGTAATCGTCCGCTCCGGCCTCGATTCCCGCGATTTTCTGCTCCATGTCGGTCTGCGCCGTCAGGATGATGATGGGGATCGAAGCGGTCTGGAGTTTCGATCTCAGTTTCTTGCACAGGGTTACCCCGTCCATCTTCGGCATGTCCAGGTCCGTAATGATCAGGTCGGGGGTGGTCTGGTACGCTTTGGCCAAAGCCTCCTCTCCATCTTCAGCCATCACTAATTCCGCATTCTCTTCGCTGAAGGCTTCCGCCACGAGTTCCCGCATGAACTCCTCGTCGTCCACAACGAGGACCCTTTGCTTCCTCTCCTTCTCTTCCTTCTCAGCAGCATGCATTTCCGGGAAGTCCTCCGCGGTCGGGACGGTGGGAGCTTTTTCCGTAGGCTTTTTGGTCGCACTAACCGCCGCCTTCTTCGTGGGCTTAGCGGGAGCGGGCTGATCCCGCCCGCAGAACGGGCAGGCGTCCCACGCCAAGTCCAGTTGCTGGCCGCAGAAGGTGCAGTTCCGGACCATCACATAGCTGCAATAGGGACAAAGCTTGAAGTCTTTTCGGATTGACTGTCCGCAGTTGAGGCACGGGATGAGCGGTTCCTTTGAGATAAATGCCACCCGAATAGCTTCTTCGAGCGTCGTGAGCCCGGCCAGCGTCTTGGCCAGCGCCGCCTCCATCAGATTCTTCATGCCGTTGCGGCGCGCCGCCTTCTGAATCACGACCTGAGACGAGCCTTGGGAGATCAACTCTTGAATCTCCTCATTAACCTCCAGGATCTCCATGATGGCAGTCCGGCCCTTGTATCCGGTGTAATGGCAGTTCTCACAGCCTTTCCCCTTGAAGAACTTCAGATCCTTGACTTCCGTAAGCATTCCCGCCACGAGATCTATTATTCGCTGATCCGGCTCGGGGTCTTCCTCTTTGCAGTCGGGACAGATCTTTCGAACCAGCCGCTGCGCAAGGGTCCCCACCAGGGTCGAGGCTATCAGATAGGGTTCCAGCCCCACGTCAATCAAGCGTGTCACCGCTGAGGCGGCATCGTTTGTATGGAGGGTGCTGAACACTACGTGGCCCGTCAGAGCTGCCTGACACGCAATTTGGGCTGTTTCCTTATCGCGGATCTCACCCAACAGGACGACATCGGGGTCCTGTCTCAGGATGGACCGCAGGGCTGCAGCGAAAGTCAATCCGGCCTTTGCATTCACTTGCACCTGGTTCAGCCCAGGCACCTGGAACTCGACCGGGTCTTCCACCGTAACAATGTTAATCGTCTCATCTTTCAGCCGGTTCAGAGACGCATACAAAGTCGAGGTCTTTCCAGATCCCGTCGGTCCTGTGACCAGGACCATCCCCTGCGGCCTCATCAGGAAGGTTTCGTATAACTCCAAATCCTGGGCTGAGAACCCGATTACGTCCAGGGGAACCGTGCTTTGGCTCGTATCCAGGATCCGCATCACAACCTTCTCGCCGAAATAGGTTGGCAGGGTCGAGACACGAAGGTCGGTGACCTGGCCGGCGGCGGTTACCCGCATGCGGCCGTCCTGGGGGATCCGCCTTTCGGCGATGTCCAGTTCGGCCATGATTTTCAGCCTGGAAATCAGGGATGCCTGGAAATTCTTGGGGATATCCATGATTATCTTCAGGAGACCATCGACGCGATACCTCAATATCACCTGCTTCTCCTGAGGCTCGATATGGATATCGCTCGCTTCCATTTTGATGGCGTCGTTGATAATCATCCCCGTCAGCTTGACAATCGGGGCCTGCTCGCTTTGGGTGCGAAGATCCTCAACCTCCTCCTTTTCCTCGTGCTCCGCGGCTTCCACCTCGATATCTTCGTCGGCGATGACATTCTTCATCATGTCGTACAAGGCCTCATCGGTGTGGAACACCGTCTCAATCGCCTTCGTAATATCCGACTTCCGCGCCAACACAGGGCGAATTTTCATTCCGGTATAGACCGCCAGTTCGTCAATCGCTCCGAGATCCATCGGATTGCTCATCGCCACGGTCAAGATATCTTCTTCCTGTTTGAGGGGCATGAGTCCCCATCGCTGGGTGATTCCGAACGGAACAAGCTCGGTGAGCTCTGAATTGATTTCCTCGGTCGAGATGGTCACGGGCTCCGTCTCGAGAATCTGAGACAGCGCGTTGCAGACGTCCAGGTCCGTGCAATATGCCATCTCAATCAGGACATCCTGGAACGGACGCCGGCTTCCTATCGCCTTGATCTTGGCATCCTCGACCTGTTCCTCGGATATGACTCCGGTCGATATGAGCACCTGATCGAGGCGACGGTCCTGGTCAGCGTCCTTCTTTTGCTTTTTTGCCGTAGCGGCCTTGGCAGCCATTGACAATCATCCTTCCATTTGCAGGACACTCAGCGGCCCAATGGCAAAGACTTAACCCACAATTAGTGAATTTTACCATCACTTTTTACTCTTTTCAAAGCCTATCAAACCCGCTTGAACTCCCGTTTGGTCCGAGTGGCCCGGAATTTCACCTCTTCCATGTGGAATTCCGGCGTAGCAGAGAGTTGAAACGTCTTCCCGAATTCTCTTTCGAGGTTCACGATCAGCGACAGATCTGTCGTTTGTAGCTTCTTTATCACATCCGGATGCGCCTCCACGGTGATACCCTTTTCTCTCGTTCTGGAGGCGATCCGTCTCAGGCCCTTCACCGTCTCGATGGTCAAAGTGCTGACCGACTTCGTCTGGCCCGTCCCTCTGCAATAGGGGCACTTCCGGCACAAAAACGAGCTCAGGTCTCCCCGGACCCGCTTCCGAGTCATCTCCACCAGGCCCAGATCGGTGATTTCGGAAATGGTCGTGGGGGAACGATCTGATTTCAACGCCTTCTCGAATTCGTCAATGAGCTCCTGCCTGTTCTTGGGCTCCATCATGTCGATGAAATCGACGACGATGATGCCGCCGGTATCCCGCAGGCGCAGCTGGCGGGCGATTTCCCGGGCTGCCTCCAGATTGGTCTTCAGAACCGTCTCTTCCAGGCTCTCTTTTCCCTTGTACCGGCCCGTGTTGACATCGATGGAAACCAGGGCCTCTGTCGGCTCTATAACGATATACCCGCCGCTCTTCAGCCAAACACGCTTTTGCAGCGCTTTCTCGAGATCCTTCTCAATCCCGTATTTCTCAAAGATTGGCGTCCGGCCCCGATAGGCCTTCACCCGGCCTGTCAGGTCTACGGCCTGTCGGTCCAGGAATTTCGTGATTGTATCGCGAGCTTCCTCAGAGTCGATGAAGACCTCGTCAATGTCGCTCGTGAAGATGTCCCGAACGATTCGCAAGGTCGGATCCAGGTCCTCGTGAATCAGAGAAGGGCACGCTGCCCCGTTCGACTTCCGGCGGACCCGATTCCATAGGGAGGAAAGGAACTTGATATCGGCTGTCAGCTCTTTCTCTCCTTTCCCCTCTGCCGCCGTCCGCACGATATATCCGGTTCCTCGATGCCGGACCTGGTAGAGGATCTTCTTCAGCCGGTCCCGCTCCTTATCGCTCGCGATCTTGCGCGAGATTCCGAGGTGGGATACGGTCGGCATCATGACCAGGAATCGGCCAGGGAAGGTGATAAAAGAGGTCAGCCGAGGCCCTTTCGTGCCAATCGGCTCTTTCGTGACCTGGACTAGAATCTCCTGCCCTTCCCGGAGCACCTCATCGATACTGGCGTCCCGGTTCCTCGAGGGCTTCTTGCTATTCGCGCCCACATCTTCGATTTCAATATCATCAAAGTAACCCTGGGTATCCACAACGTCGGATACGTACAGGAATCCGTTCTTGTGCATCCCAATATCCACAAATGCTGCTTGGATCCCGGGGACAATGCTCTCCACCCTCCCCTTATAGAGATTCCCGACAATTTGCCGGTGGTCCATACGTTCAATAAAGATCTCAGCGAGTCGGCCATCTTCAAGCAGAGCGATGCGGGTCTCCTGCTCTCCGACGTTCCATATGAGTTGTTTTTGGATTCTGTCTCTTGGCTTTCGCAAGAGTTTAGGCAGGACTGATTTCTTCTTTGTCGATTGACGGGGAGCCATCTTAAATTAAAATCTATAATTCGGTTCGCCTACTCACGAGCACATCCGGGGGCAGGCACAAGCCGTTGTGAACTTTTCCTTGAGAAGTCAGGGAACTGTTCCGCCACCAACCGCTTGGTTGCTGATAGATTCCTTCCCTTCAGTCCGTGATTCGACCCTGTTGAGGAGTCTCCAAGATCATCATTACCGGGAAAACCTCGGGAACCCCTTTCCTCCTAATGACTTACATAAATTCTATCAAGGCTGGGCCCCGATGTCAACGCGAATTGGGTGTGACAGATCTACTATTAGCATTAACCTGCTGTTATCCACGACCCAAATAATCGAACTCTCTTGCAGTTAGAGCCTAGCTGTTGTAGCATTAAATCGACCAATCGACACCAATTGAACGATTAAAGGGAATACTGGCCCCGGATTCTGAGCCGGTCGTTGGAAATGCGTCATGCACGGCTCGGGTGCTGGATTCTTCGAGGATGCCCGATGACCGCCAGCGTACCGGAACAACGGACAGCTCAACGCACCGACCGTGGTTTCTCCATTCGATTTGAAAACCATGATCCTGGAGTCGCCAACCACGTGGTGAACGTCAGCACTGCCGGCATCCTCTGCGAGACACCTGCGCGGGTGGAACCTATGAGCCGGGTTGGGGTAACTCTCCTTCTTCCCGAAAGCGAGGATTTCAGCGGCGATCGGCTTGAAATAGAGTGCGAGGGGGTGGTCATCCGCTCCGAGAAAAAGACCACTCAGACCTCCGCTCCTCTTTACCACATTGCCGTCTACTTCACCCAGATTGATGATCAAGATCGCGACCTGATCGCCCGCCATGTCGAAAGGGACCTGGGCGGCGTCAATCAGGTTCCCGAGACGTAGCCCTTTCCAGCAAACCTATTCCGAAATACCGAAGAGGTTGGGTTTGATTCCCCACGTGAGTAGAATTGTGCCGGGCCCTCGGCCCAGTCAAGGATTGGGCGGCGAACCGGCGAATCGATATGGGGGACTTGAAGACCTAAACTGGGAGGCCTAATAGAAGCGCAGTCAGAATCGTGGCGAAGCAAAGATAAAACCGCACGATTCCGAACGGGCTGGGATCAATCCCCACCGTGGTAGTGCATAAGGTTAGCGCAGCAATCGCATTTAGAATGACATTAACTTCCGGCATCGCTCTCTCCTTTCTACTCCAAAATACAGTATCGGCGAAAGTTTATCAAATGCACCCCCAAGTTCCTGCCCGGTTTGACTTTCCCGATACCTTCGGACTAGAATTATCTCCCTGAGAGGTTGGGGAGTGGTCGAATTGGTAAGACGCCTGACTCTGGATCAGGAAGCTCCAGGTTCGAGTCCTGGCTCCCCAGCCATTTTTGTCTCTGAATGACGAAAACGCGTTCAAAACACCCGCCGCCAGGTGGCGCGGCTTCCTCGATATGCCGATTCAACGGGATTCAACCGGAAACACGATGGGGGAAGCCGGAGCCGCACCAACCCAGCCACCCGTTCCGTTTGAAGTCCAAATGGCAATTAGACACAACCCGCAATCTTTTTCCTTCCGGAAGTGGATTCAGATGTATCGCCAGAAAGCGATACAGTTTCTACTGAGTCTACTGTGCGTCACGCTTGGGATTCTATTGGCCGGATGCCCGGGGACCCCGGGGCAAGGGCCGGGGAATCTCTCCATCGGCACCGACATGCTCGACTTCGGTGTGGTCGGTCAACAGGCCAATCGGAAGGTGACCCTGAGCAACACTGGCGAGAAGACCCTGCAGTATCGTCTCCAGAACAGCGAGCCGGAACTTTCGAGTACCCCCAACAGCGGAGAGGTCACTTCTACACCAGTGGAAATTACGGTGTCTGTCAATCTCTCTTCATTCGGCACA
>SDBV01002032.1_pt1 | contig 30302 bp, 19 predicted proteins | sample 2277081 | NCBI WGS metagenome assembly SDBV01 (sample SAMN10402039, study PRJNA504765) | marine sediment metagenome | isolation source: marine sediment core GS10_PC15, 223 cmbsf | place: Arctic Ocean: Southern Knipovich Ridge | collected 2010
GTGAACAACAGCAGGTGAGCCAGTTTCTTCGGCACGTGCAAGTGGCCCAAGGCATGGCCCAGCGTCACGGCATCGATCGGGCCCAGCAGGGCCATCAGCACCAGCACGATCGTATTGCCCTTGAGCACAATCCGCACGCCCAACAGCAGTCCCTCCTGGCTGAACCCAACCGGGCCAAGCTGGAAGAGGTGTGTGCCCGGCGTGGTCATCGGCAACAGAACGAGCATGGTCAACAGGAGCACGTTCAGCGGCAATAGTCTCTTCAGCACCACCGGCAGGGCCAATCTGGCCGCCAGCAAAGCCACGATAGCAACGCCGGCTGCCAGGCCCAATACGGTCAGCCGGTCGGCCATGGCCACCACCACCGACAGTCCGACGGCCCCGACCAGCCGCGATCGCGGATCAACACGGTCCAGCCACGACGTTCGATTGCCAGAGAGCGAAAGAGCTTGCAGCATAGTAGTAACCTATAAAGCCGCGACCGCTGGTCGCGCCGTCAGTCGCGTTACCCCTCACGGGCCCTCTTGCGGCGAACGCCCAGGAAATAAAACGCCACCCCGGCAAGGCCCACGATATAGCCGATCGCGCCGAACATATCGCGAGGATCCATCTCGCGCTCGGACGACTGTTGACCAAGCCGGATCGTCTGCTGGCCGCCGTGACCGTCGCCCATATCGGCCACCAGCCGAATCTCGGGATGGAACTCGACCGACATTTCAAACGCGCCTTGGGAGTCGCTCATCGTTTCGCCCAACAGTTGGTCATCCGGCCCGTATGCCGTAACCTTGACGCCTTCGCCCGGCAAATCGCCGTGCAATTGGACCTCGCCCCGGATCGTCGCCTCGTGCACCCAGGCCGACAGGTGGACGCCATGCGCCAAGGCTGCGGTTGGTAGCGGCCAGAGGCCTAGCAGCGTAATCGCGATGGCGAACCTAGCCATGCACGGTCTCCGGGCGGGCGGGTATCAGCAGCGGCGCTTCGAGCAATTCGGGGCGAACCTTCCTTAGCAACACCACCACGCTCCCGGTGATCAGGCCTTCGAGCACGGCGATCGGCACGTTGGCCGCTAGGAACCCGTAGCTGAACAACTCGAATCCCTTTCCCACGGCCATCAAGACGCCGGCGCCGATCACGGCGGCCAACATAATCCCCATCGCCCCGGCAACGAACCCGGCGCCGAGAACGATCGTTTCGCTGTTGCAACGCACGGCCCTGCGCAGCAGGTAATGGCACGCGATCCCCGGCACGGCCATCACCATCGTATTGACGCCCAGGGCGGTGATCCCTCCCAGCCCAAACGCCGACTGCAACAGCAGCGCGACAAAGATGGCCGGAAAGGCAGCCCAGCCGAGGATCAATCCCATTAGGCCGTTGAGTGTCAGATGAACGGCCGTCGGCCCCAAGGGGACGTGGATCAACGAGGCGACAAAGAAGGCCGCACTGAGCACGGCCACCCGGGGAATCCGCTCGTAGTCGATCCGATATAGCCCGAAGGCCGTTCCCGCACCGCCGAGAACCATCCCAACGGCCAACAGTTCCTTGCCGCCGGTCGTCGCCGCCAAAATGGCTTCATGGAGATGCATCGCGAGGCCTGTCGAGAGGGGCTGCCGAGTTCAGTATTACCAACACAGATATTGTAATACTCGGCACGCCGGCTGTCGAGGGCCAATGGGAATGTGGTTGCGACGTTTGAGCCCGCGGATGGACGTAACGCATTACGCCATAGTGGCTTAAGGATTTCCGAAGCGCATTGCAAAGCCGCAAGCGGCTTGGGCGGAAACCTGAACGAGAGGAACTAACAGACCTTATAGTCCCGGGACATCGATCAGATCCTTCATGATTTGCGGGCGCAATCGCGGTTTGATCGTGTTTTCCAACACCAGGTCGACGGGGCAGCCGAAAAGGCCTTCCAGGAACAGTTTCAGATCCATATAGGCGTCGAACGAACTGGTCTGTAGCTCCACGACGAAGTCCAAGTCGCTGGAGGGCGCTTCTTCACCTCGGGCACACGATCCGAACAGACCCAGACGTCGCGCCCCGAAACGACGAAGCGTTTCGCGATGCTCTTGCAGCAGTTCAAGGATCTGATCTCGACCGCCTACCATTTTGTCGGTTTCCTAAAGCAACGTTGCCAACCCGCGAGCGGCTACAGGGTGCCCTTGGTGCTGGGCACGTCGGTGAGCCGACCGTCCGGCTCGGACGCCATGCGCAGGGCCCGGGCGGTGGCCTTGAAAATGCCTTCGGCGATGTGGTGGGTGTTGCGACCGTAGGGGACCGTTACGTGGAGGTTGCACAGCGCGTTGGCCGAAAAGGCCTGCCAGAAGTCGGCCACCAACTCGCTGTCGAACTCACCGATCTTGGGGCTGGGTAACTCGGCGTTGAAGACGAAATAGGCCCGACCGCCCAGGTCGACCGCGCTGCTGACCAGGGTCTCATCCATCGGCAGGGTGAAGTGGCCATAGCGGCGGATCCCCGATTTGTCACCCAGGGCGTCTTTCACGGCACTGCCCAGACAGATGCCGACGTCTTCCACCGTGTGGTGCTGATCGACCTGCAAGTCGCCGGTCGCCTTGACCGACAGATCCCAGGCGGCGTGCTTCGCCAGCAGGGTGAGCATGTGGTCGAAGAACCCGACGCCCGTGTCGATCTGCGACTTTCCCGTGCCGTCGAGCGTCACCTCGAGCTGCACGTCGGCCTCGGCCGTTTTGCGTTGGATGTTGGCGGTTCGCGTCATGATTTCCCAATTCCGTCTTTCGGCCGCCCGCATGGCAGCCTCGCAATTATACCATAGCGCCAAGCCGTTTCAGGCAAATATCGACCTGCCGGTCGGTTCCCACGCTGATCCGCAGCCCGTCGCTCCACTCGGGATAGTTCATGTAACGGACCAGGATGCGGTCCTGCTTGAGTTGCTCGTACATGGGCCGCAGGGGCAGTTCGGGATGCGTGTTCCAGGTAAAGTTGGCCTGCGAATCGACCGTTGTAAACCCTAGATTCCGCATTTCCGCCGTAAGTCGTTCTCGGGTGGAAATAATCTTGGCCCGATTCTCGCTCAGCCACGCCTGATCGCCGACGGCGGCCGTAGCGGCGGCAATCGACAGGGCGTCGCAGTTGTACGAGTCCTTTACCTTGGCCAACTGCTCGATCACCTGCGGCTGGGCCACCACATACCCGAACCGCAACCCGGCCAGACCGTACGACTTGCTCAACGAACGCGAAACCAGAATCTTCTCGCACTTGGCCACCAACTCCAGACAATTCAGTTCGGCGAAGTCGGCATAGGCCTCGTCGATCAGCAATGGGCAGGGGAGTTGCTCGGCCAGTTCCAGGATCCGCTCGGGCCCGATAACTGTGCCGGAAGGGCTGTTCGGGTTCGGTAGGAAGACCAACCGCAAGTCGTCCGTCGTCTCGACAAACCGATCCGCGAGCGACCAGTCCGACTCGAAGTGGATCTCCTCGCTGCGAGCGCCCTGGATCTGGGCCAACGTTTTGTAAAGGATGTAGCTCGGATAGGGCAGCCGCAGCAGTTGGCCTTCGCCGACAAACGCCCGGGTGGCGATCGTCAAGATGTCATCGCTGCCGTTACCCGCCAGGATCCAATCGGGCTCGACGCCCAACACCTCGGCCGCCTTCTCGCGAAACGGCTGAGCCATCGGGTGGGGATACTTTTGCAACCCCCGCCGCAAGGCCTCCCGGACCGCTTCACCCACGGCCTCCGAGCAGGGATAGGGATTCTCGTTGGTGTTGAGCTTCACAAACTCGTCGGTCTGCGGCTGCTCACCCGGCACATAGCCGGCCATCGATTCGATTTCAGGGCGAAAGTAGTTCATGCGTATCTCAATAAGCCGCTGGCGGCTTTGCAGGGGAAGTACCAAGTTCGACGCGATCCGAGTGACTTTGCAAAGCCGCAAGCGGCTATTACTCCTTTAAGCGGATCTCTACGCTGGCTCGATGGGCGGTTAGGCCTTCCTTGGTGGCTAATACTTGCACGTCACCGGCCAAGCCCTTCATGCCTTCTCGCGTGAAATGCAACAGGCTGTTGGATCGCAGGAAATCGTTCGAGGTCAGACCGCTGGCGAATCGGGCCGTGCCACTGGTCGGCAGCACATGGGACGGGCCGGCCGCGTAGTCACCCAGGGCCACCGGCGTGTAGTTGCCCAGGAAAATCGCGCCGGCGTGCGGAATCTTCTCGGCCAACTCCCGGGCGTTCTCCGTGGCGATGTGCAAATGCTCCGGGGCGATCTCGTCGGCCAGGGCACATGCCTCGTCGGCATCCCGGGCAAGGATCACCGCGCCGAACTCTTCGAGGCTCTGTCGGGCCAACTCGCCTCGCTCCAACTGACCCAACTGCCGATCCAACTCGGTCACCGCAGCTTCCAAAGCTGCTTCATCCCAGCCAATCAACACGCTGGCGCCCGGGGCGTGCTCGGCCTGGGCGATCAGGTCGGCCGCCGTGTAGTCTCCGCGGGTCGATTCGTCGACGATCACCACGACTTCGCTGGGTCCGGCAATCGAATCGATGTCAACCTCGCCGTAGACGAACTTCTTGGCCAAGGCGACAAACAGGTTACCCGGCCCGACGATCTTGTCCACTTGCGGCGTGGCTTCGGTCCCATAGGCCAACGCGGCCACGCCCTGGGCCCCGCCGAGTCGATAGACTTCCGAGATATCCAACTCATGGCACGTGGCCAGCAGGTCGGGGTTGAAGGCCCCGAACTTCGTCGGCGGCGCGATCACGGCCAGTTCATCGACCCCGGCCACCTGGGCCGGCACGGCCGTCATCAGCACGGTCGACGGATAGGCGGCCGCTCCGCCGGGCACACAGATCCCGACACGCCGCAACGGGCGATAGCGTTGCGTCAGGGACCCCTCGGGCAGTTCCAAGGTTACATCCTCGTGCAGAATGGCCTCTTGGAATCGCCGGATATTTCCTCGCACTCGACGCACCGATTCGAGCAGTTTCGGGTCGGCCTCGGCATGGGCCTTTTCGAGCTGGGCTTGAGGTACGCGGATCGTCTCGGGCGTCAGCTCGGCCTTGTCGATTCGGGCCGAATAGTCGAGCACGGCCGGCAGCCCCTGTTCGGCTACATCGCGGCAGATCCGCTCGACGACTTGCACGGGCGAAAGGGGCTCGCCAAAGACCTCGACGGTCAGCCGCTTGCCGGCCTGGCTGACGATGTTCCCTTGGGGGCTCAGGCGTTGGCGCAACTGGTCCATGGCCGCCCGGATATCATCCCGACGGCTGTCGATTCGCACGATGTTCAGCTTGTTGTTGCTCATTACTCCCCTCGCCCATTGGACACGCCAAACCCCCATTGTGTTCGCTGCCACTGCCCAGCGGAAGCCCCAAGCCCGTAAATTGCCGGACATTAGGGCTCGCAAACCGAGTGACAGATTCTCGTTCACGACGTAGAATTACAGAAGGCGGCTCCCTTGCCGTGGGGTTGCCGGGTATTTTGTCTTCCGTGGACACAGGACAGTGGAAAAGGCCTTGTTTTCGATCACCTGCACGACCTGCCGGGCCAGGCTGACGGTCCGTAACGAATCAGCCGTTGGGGCTATTCTCGCCTGCCCCCAATGTGGCAGCATGGTCCAGGTCGTCCCACCCGAGCCGCTTGAAAATCAGCCCGAACCGCCCCCCGAGCAACCGGAGCCTGTGCCGATTGAAGCTGTGCCGATTGAAACGCCACCGGTCGAAACGCCACCGGCCGAAACCGAGGCCGCGGCCGAGTTGCCGCCGGGCAGTTGGGCCTCGCCGACGGAGTTGCTGTGGCGAAAATGGCTCCTGATGGCGGCCGTGCCGGTGGCCGTGGTGGTTGTGGGTTTGGGGGCGTGGTCCTTGTTTTCGCGGTCCGGCGCGCCCGAGTTGCCGCCGGTTGCGGCAACCGAAGAACCCCAGGATGCGCCGACCGACGAACCGGTTGCCTCGGACGACGTGGAACCTCAAGAGGCGATCGGCTTGATCGATCCGCGTTGGGTTCCCGACGGGGCCACACTGGTGGTCGGCCTGAATGTGGCCCGGCTTCGCGAAACGAAGAGCCTGGGCCAACTGGCCAATCTGCTGGATCCCTTCTGGCAACCGACCCTCGGGACCGTGTTGCGGAGCTTCGGCCTGAAGGTTCAAGCGATCGATCGGCTGACGTTGGCCACGGTCGATCTGGCCGATTGGCCGACGGACTGCGTGGTGGTCATTCGACTGGCCGAAGGCCAGGACGCTCGGTTCCTTGCCGCGGCGGGCGAGTCGGTCGATTTGGATGTTGAAGGAATCGTTTGCCGTCGTTTCCCCAATGCCCCTTGGCCGCATCCGTTGGCCGTGCTGGATTCGCGAACGATCGTCTCGGCCGACGTCGCACGACTGCGTCGATTGGCCCGGCGGAGTGAGCCGCATTTCGAGAGTCCCGCGATACGACGGTTGCTCGAGGCCGAGGTGGGCCAGGCGGACGGTTGTCTGCTGGTCGACCTGACGGCCGTGCGGCAGGTTGGATGGCCGTTGCCTTCCTCGACGATGGACGTTTGGCCCTCGGGCAAGGACGCCTGGCACGTGCTTTGGGAGATGCCCGTGGGCGTGGGCTGCTGGTTGCAATGCAAGAAGAATCTCGGCAGTCGGTTGGCCTTGGTCTGTGAGGGCGAAACGGCGGCCCGGCAACTCGATGCGGCCGTCGATACGCTAGTCACAGCGGCCGAACCGGCCCTGTCGGCTCGGGTCGAGCGGGTTCGGCAAGAACTGCAGGCCGGGCAGATCACGGTCGCGGAGGCCGCCCGGTACGAAGAGCTGTTACAGGCCGGGTTGAAGGCCTCGGTCGACGCCCGGCATGAGGTCCTCGACGAGACGGTCTGGGTAAGGATCGGTTGGCAAGAGACGCCGCGTGGAATGGCCACGGCGGTGGCCGGCAGTCGCGATATGATCCGCACCGATTGGCGGGCGGCGGCGCTTGCGGCGGATCGAAAGAACCATACTCGGCTCGGCGGTGGACTGGCGAGTTATCAAAAGGCCCAACGGCGATTTCCCTCGGCGGTGGCCGGCGGGGCCCTGTTGCCGCCCGAGACGCGACTCAGTTGGATCACTACCATGTTGCCCTACTACGGCCACGGGGATTGGTACGAGCAGCTCGAGACCGGTTATTCCTGGAACGGGCCGCAGAATCGCTCCGTCACCAAGCGGCCCTTGCCCGAGGCGATCAACCCGGCCTTGGGTCCCGCCGAGACCGAGGCCGGTTTCCCGGTGACCCATTACGTGGGCGTTGCCGGTGTGGGTGACGGCGCGGGACGACTGAAGGCAGTCGATCCGCGGGCCGGTGTGTTCGGATTCGGGCGCAGTACGAGTCTGAAGCAGATCACCGACGGGGCTTCGCATACCATGGCCATCTTGGGCGTGGCCGAAGATCCCGGACCTTGGGCCGCCGGCGGACGCCCGACCGTGCGCTCGCTTACCCAGCGACCCTACGTCAACGGGCCCGACGGGTTCGGCAGCGGTCAACCCCACGGCATGTTGGCGGCCATGGCCGACGGATCGGTCCGGTTCCTCTCGAAAGATGTCGACCCGGCCGTGATCGAGGCCTTGGCCACCATCGCCGGGGGTGAAGATTCCTCGCCGCCGACCGACGCAAAGCCGGAAGAGCCGCCGGTTTCACCCGGGCCGACCGAAGAAGTGGCCGAGCGACCGTCGCGTGAGATCGCCGACATCCGTGCCGGTCTGGCCGAGAAGATTCCCGGGCTGCAGTTCCGCAAAACGCCGCTTGCCCGAGCGGTTGGTGTGACCGGAGCGATCGGCAACCTGTCGGTCACGCTCGACCCGGACGCCATGCAACGCTTGGGCGTGGGGCTCTACGCGCCGATTACGCTCGATCTGTCCGAGACGACCGTCCAGGAGGCACTCGAGCAGATCGCCAAGAGCCAGCGTTTGGCAGTGGTAATCGACCAGGATCAGGTGCTGCTGACCGATCCGCCGGAGGATCGCCAACAGATGCGTCGTCAACGCTACACGGTCTCCGACCTGACCGGCGGGGACCTTACTGCCGCAGCCTCCTTGGTGTCGTTGATCGAGGAGTTGGTCATGCCCGACACATGGCAAAGCCACGGCGGCCGGGGAACCATCGAGCCGATCGGCAAGGCGCTCGATATCGAGCAGACCGGCGTGGTCCATTACGGGGTGCTCGTCTTTTGCGAGAAGCTACGCCGCGCCCGAGGGCTGCCCTTGCGCAGCCGCGTGGACGCGAGGCGCTTCGAGTTGACCACCCGGTTCGGTCGGGCCAAGGAGAATCTCGGCCAGCCGGTCTCGGTGACCTTCCCACAGCCGACGGCGTTGATCGAGGTCTTGGGCTACTTAGGCGAGGTGACGGAAGTGGACATCCTGGTCGATCGAAGGACCATGGCCGACGTCGGATTGTCGGACCGGCTCGACGCCCGACTGTCGGTCCGAGAGCAACCGTTCGAGGCGGCGCTTCAGACCCTTTTGCAGCCGTTGGATCTGGGCTATCGGATCATCGACGCGACCACTCTGCAGGTGACCACGCGAAAGGCCGTCGCTGCGCGGCCGGGGATCGAGTTCTATCCGGTCGCCGGTCGGCCACGCCAAGGCGAAGAGGCGGCGGCCCTGATCGAGCGGATCAAGAGTTCCATCGCACCCACAAGCTGGAGCGACGCCGGCGGCCCGGGCGTAATCCTTTTCGACAAGCCGTCCGGGCACCTGATCGTGCTGCAATCCCAGCCGGTGCAGACGGCTATCGAGCGGTTATTGGGCCAAAAAGCGGAGAAATGAACGGCCGCAGCCCCCCGGAAGTGGCGGGGTTGTGATGAGGAACATGCTTTTCGTACCGGTTTTGCCCTTGCGTTTCTTGTAGCTGGCGGCGAAAATGAAGGTAGTCTGATGGACGACCGTTATTGTGGTCGATGAGAGAGACATGAGCGTAACGCATACCGCCTATTTCTGGTTTTATTTTAGCCCGCATCGCCGCGGGGCCGGAGGTGGTCTGTAGACGCATACAACAACCACATCAATCCCAAGCCCCGAGGCCCGAACGGTCCTCGGGGTTTTTTTGTTGTTTTTGTTTTCGCACAATAGAACCACGAACCCTCAATCCCAGGAGGCACTCCCATGATTGTCGTTATGAAAAAAGGCGCTACCAAAGAACAGATCGAGCACATGATCATGCGCGTCGAACAACTCGGCCTGAAATCACACCCCATCTATGGCACCGAGCGGACCGTGATCGCGGCCATCGGCGAGAAGCGGGACGAGTTCCGGCAATCGCTCGAAAGCGGGGCAGGCGTGGCCGAGGTGGTGCCGATCCTGGCCCCCTACAAGGTCGCCAGCCTGGAGGTCAAGCCCGAGCCGACCGTCGTTCGCATCGGCAGTTTGGCGGTGGGGAACTGCCACTTGGGAATGATCGCGGGCCCTTGTTCGGTCGAGAACGAGCAACAGATGCTCAGCACGGCCCGGGCGGTTAAGGCGGCCGGGGCCACGGCCTTGCGCGGCGGCGCGTTCAAGCCGCGGACCAGCCCTTACAGTTTCCAGGGGCTCAAGGAAGACGGGCTGAAGATCCTGGCCGCCGCACGCGACGAGACCGGACTGGCCGTGGTCACCGAAGTTGTGGCCGCGGTGGACGTCGAACTGGTCGCCGGCTATGCCGACGTACTGCAGATCGGCGCGCGCAACATGCAGAACTACCGGCTGCTGGAGGCGGCCGGCAAGGAGGGTAAGCCGGTGCTGCTGAAGCGCGGGCCCAGCGCCTCGATGGACGAACTCTTGCTGGCCGCCGAGTACATCCTCAACGCCGGCAATCCCAACGTGATGCTCTGCGAACGAGGGATTCGCACGTTCGAGACCCATACGCGATTCTCACTCACGCTGGCGTCGGTCCCCTACTTGCACGAGCGGACCCATTTGCCGGTGGTCGTCGATCCGAGTCACGGCACGGGCCATACGGTTCTGGTCCCGCGGATGGCGGCCGCCGCGGTTGCCGCCGGCGCCGACGGGCTGATCGTCGAGGTCCATCCCGACCCGGAAACCGCGCTTAGCGACGGCTACCAATCGCTGACGTTCGCTCAGTTCGAGGAGATGATGACCCTTTGCCGCAAAGTGGCCGAGGCGGTAGGCAAGCGGATCGTGCCGAACGAAGAGTCGTGAAACTGGGCACGGGGCAGCCTTTTTGACAGATATCGGCCGTTCTGGTATACTGCATGTTGCTATTCTCATAGCTCCACCTTTGGGGGGCTTTCTCGCAGGTTGGACAGTTTCGTGCCAAGCGGGATCTATATTGAGCGTTGGGCGACTTCTGGAGACGATGATGGGGCCGAATTTGCCGGGTACCCGGTTCAAAAAGATCCGCCGAGGGAGAAGTGCCCAACCAGCCCGAGCGGCCGGCAAACGACTCGCCTTCGAAGCGCTCGAACGGCGGCTGGTGCTCAGCGGGAATTCGTTGGTCATCAATGAGTTCATGGCCTCCAATGGCGACACGCTTCAAGATGAGGACCTCGACTACTCCGATTGGATCGAGATCCACAACCCGACACTCGCTCAGGTCAACCTCGACGGCTGGTCACTGACCGATGACGACGACATCCTGGCCCAGTGGCTGTTTCCCGCGGTTTCAATCAATCCGAACGACCACTTGCTGGTCTTCGCGTCGGGTAAGGATCGGAGCGTTGCCGGGAGTGAATTGCACACGAATTTCGAGCTAGCCAGCGACGGGGAGTATCTGGCCCTGGTCGAGCCGGACGGCGTGACGATCGCGCATGAGTTTTCCCCCAGCTATCCCAAGCAGTTCTACGACCTCTCCTACGGACTGGGTCGCGATATGGCCAACTTCGCGGTGCCCGGCGGCGAAACGTTGAAGTATCTCGTACCGTCGGACGGCTCGTTGGGAAACAGTTGGGTCGATCCGGGCTTCGACGACTCGGCCTGGGTCCCTTATTCGCAATCATCGAGCGTGGTCATCACCGAGGCCGGGACCGGAACGCCCGATTATTTCGAACTCCAAAACGTGTCGAGCTCGGCGATCGACACGATCGGCTGGGTAGCCCTGGCGAACATGGCGGGAGCCTACAACATCAACGACCTCCACGCCCCGGCCTGGACGTTTCCCAGTTCGATGGCCCCGGGCGAGTTGATTTATCGAGAGGATGTGGCGAACGTGGACGACATCTTCTGGCGCGCCCGCGACGATGGCTGGGTGATGATTCTCGACGCCAGCGGCACGGTGGTCGACTTCGTGGTCTGGGGATACTCGGGCGCAGAATTGGACGGGCTGCAGATTGACTTCGGGCCGTTTCTGGGAATCACGCCCCGCGACGCCTGGTTTGGCGATCCGGTCGACAGCACGGGGGCCCTGTACGATTTGCTGCAACGGGTGGGTAGTTCGGATCACGACAATGCGACCGATTGGAGTTTCGATCTGCCAGGTTCACCCGACGCGGTCAATGAAACATTGATCGCCCCGTTCGCTCTGGATCTTGCCAAGGGATTGGGTTTCGATACGGCCGGCTCGGGGATCGGCGATGCGGTTCAAGTCGATCTGGCGGCCGAAATGCTGGGCATCAACGCCTCGGCCTATGTGCGTTTGCCGTTCGAGGTGGCCGATCCCTCGTCGTTGGATTCGCTGATGTTCTCGATCCAATACAACGACGGATTCGTGGCCTACATCAATGGCCAAGAGGTGGCCTCGCTGGGCGCGCCGGGGAATATCCAATGGGACTCCACGGCCACGACCGCCCGAAGTGCGGCCGAATCGCTGTCGGTCGAACAGATCGACCTGACGATCTATCTGGGACTATTGCAGCCGGGCCGGAACGTGTTGGCTATCGCGGGGTTGAACTTCGCGGCCGGTGATGCCGATTTCCTGATCCTGCCCGATCTTGCCGGCTCGGCGTACCGCTATTACACCGTGACGACGCCGGCGGCGATCAATTCGCTGGGCGGCCTGGTCGATTACGTACGCGATACGAACTTCAGCGTCGATCGGGGATTCTACGACGCGCCGTTTAGCGTGAGCCTTAGCACGAGCACGCCCGGGGCCATCATCCGCTACACGACCGACGGCTCCTGGCCTTCCGAGACCGCAGGGCTCATCTACACCGTGCCGATCTCGGTCGACACGACCACCACGCTTCGGGCCATGGCCTACCGGTCGGGCTATGTGCCTACGAACGTCGATACGCAGACGTATGTTTTCCTCAATGATGTGATTGGCCAGACGGGCGCGGGGTTCCCGGCCGGGTTCGACTACGCCATGGATCCCAACGTCGTCGACGATCCGCGATACAGCGATACGATTATCGACGATCTGAAATCGTTGCCCACGATGTCGATCGTGATGGACGTGCCGGATATGTTCGGCCCCGGCGGCATCTACGCCAACCCGTGGAGCCGCTTCGAGAAGCCGACCTCGGTCGAACTGTTTTACCCGGACGGCACCGAAGGCTTCCAGATCAATGCCAGCATCCGAGTTCACGGCAACGCCAGTACGGTGAATCGCTATTCCATGCGGCTGCACTTCAAGCGACCCTACGGCCCGACGAAACTGAAGTATCCGCTGTTCGGCCCCGATGCGGCCGACAGCCTGGATGTGTTGGTGCTTCGCAGCGGATTCACCGACAACTGGACCTGGCCCCACTACTGGTACAGCGACCCAATTTGGGACGACATCCGCCCGGACGTCTCGCAGTACATCCGCGACCAGTGGAGCCGCGACACGCAACTGGCCATGGGGCAACCCTCGCCGCACGGGACCTACGTCCATCTGTACGTCAACGGCATGTACTGGGGACTGAGCAACCCGACCGAACGGCCCGGCGCCAATTTCGGCGCCAACTATTTTGGCGGGGACAAGGATGATTACGACGTCATCCACGACTTCGCGGCCCAAGCCGGTGACATGACGGCCTGGAACACGATGCTCTCGATTGCCGCCGGCGGCGGGCAGTTCGGCAGCATCGCCACCGCCGCGGCCTATGCCGACGTGCAACGCTATGTCGACGTCGACAACTTCATCGACTACATGATCCTGAACCTCTACGGCGGCAATTGGGATTGGCCCTCGCACAACTGGTACGCCTCGCGCCACCGTAGCGAGGAAGGCCGGTTTCGCTTCTACATATGGGACGGCGAGACCATGCTCGGCTATGTCAACGAAGCGCGGAATCTCAACGTCAACTGGGCCGGCTCGCCGGGCCAGTTGTATGCCAGCTTGCGCGCCAACGCCGAGTTCCGCATGCGATTCGCCGACCGCGTGCAGAAACATCTCTTCCATGACGGCGAACTGACGCCCGAGAATGCGGCCGCGCGGCACGCACAGATCGCCGATTGGGTTGCCGCGGCCATGACCGCCGAGTCGGCCCGCTGGGGCGATTTGCAGGAATTCACCAACGGCGGACAACTGTTCAACCCGATCGACCACTGGTTTCCCACCATGGCCGACAAGCAGGCCAACTATTTCCCGCAACGTACCGATATTATGGTCGGTCAATTCCGCAGCATCGGATTGTACCCGAACGTCGAGACTCCCGAGTTCAACCAGCACGGCGGTCAGGTCGCGCCCGGCTTCGAGTTGAACATCACGGCCCCCGTCGGCGCCATCTACTATACCCTCGACGGCAGCGATCCCCGGCTGCCCGGCGGCGCCGTTTCACCCGATGCCCAAGAGTTCGGCGCCGCCATGACGCTGATCGAGAAAGGCTCCACCTGGAAGTATCTCGACGACGGTTCCGATCAGGGGTCGGCCTGGACCACAGCGGGCTTCGACGACGGTAGTTGGGCTTCCGGCCCGGCGCAGCTCGGCTACGGCGACGGCGATGAGGCCACCGTGGTCGGATACGGGCCCGACCCCGCCAACAAGTACATCACTACCTACTTCCGCCATACCTTCAACGTCGACGACCCTTCGCAGTTCGATCAACTGACCGTCGAACTTCTACGGGACGACGGAGCCGTGGTTTATCTCAACGGCCAAGAGGTGGCACGCAGCAGCATGCCCGCGGGCCAGATTGACTTCGACACCCTGGCCGAGCCCACCATCGACGAGACAATCTTCTTCCCCTACGCGGTCGATCCCAGCTTGCTGGTGCAGGGTGACAACGTGATCGCGGTCGAGCTGCATCAACATGCCGGTACCAGCAGTGACATCAGCTTCGATCTGGACCTCGCCGGCAGCAACTCCGCCGGCATGGTCGTGTTGAACGATTCCGCGTTGGTGAAAGCCCGAGCCTTAAGCGGCAACGAGTGGTCGGCACTGAACGAGGCCCAGTTCATCACGCATCAGCCGGCGAATGCCGGAAACTTCGCCATCACCGAACTGAACTATCACCCCTACAACCGCACAGCCGACGAAATCAACGCGGGCTTTTTCGAGGGCGACTTCGAGTTCGTCGAACTGATGAACGTCGGCCCGATATCGATCGATCTGTTCGGCGTGCGGTTCGCCGACGGGATCGATTTCGATTTTACCGGCGGCTCGGTGGCTCGATTGGACCCCGGCCAGTTCGTCGTGATCGTCAGCAATACCGACGCGTTCGAGTCTCGCTACGGCAGCTTGGCCAACGTAGCCGGGCAATATACCGGAAGCCTCAACAACGCCGGCGAACGAATGGCCCTGCTCGACTTGTTCAGCCAGACGATCCGTGACTTTGCCTACGGCCACTCGAAGGACGCCGGCTGGCCCGACCGGGCCGACGGCAACGGCTCGACCTTGGAAATAATCGACGTCACGGGCGACCCGAGCGATCCCGACAACTGGCGATCCAGCAGCGAACTGTTGGGTACCCCCGGCAGCGTCGGCAGCGGGCCGTATCAAGGAATCCTTGTCAACGAAGTCCTCACTAACACCGACGATCTTCTGGTCGATGCCATTGAGTTATACAACCCGACCGACACCGACGTGGTGCTGGACGGCTGGTGGTTGAGCGACTCGGCCAACGACTTGCTGAAGTTCCAGATCCCCGGCGGCACAACCATCCCCGCCTATGGCTACGTCACTTTCTACGAAGGCCACTACGAGGGGCTTTCGTTCGTGGTCGACCAGACCAGCGAGTTCGGCGGCACGGGTGAGAAGGATTTTGCCTTAAGCGGATCACGAGACGATGACGTGTGGCTCTTGGCCGACTTGGGTGTCGGCGGTTCCTTGCGGTTCGCCGATCACGTCGAATTCGGCGCCGCGCTGTCGGGCGAGCCGTTCGGTCGCTGGCCCAACGCCATAGGCGAGCTTTACCCCATGACCGCCTTCACGCCGAACAACACCAACAGCGGCCCCCGTCCGCCACTAGAACTCGTCATCAGCGAGCTGATGTACAACCCGGCAGGAGGCGAAAAAGGGGACAGGTACATTTTGCCGGAACGGCACCTTTTCCCGAAAGGGGCCGAAGGGTACTTCGTACAAAATGTACCTGTCCCCTTTTTCGCCGAGTTTTTCGAAATCTACAACACCACGGCAGGAACGGTCGACTTGACCGGTTGGCGATTGCGCAAGAAGTTCGATTATGACTTCGCGCCCGGCACGGTACTGGGTGCCGGGGAGGCCCTGGTGATCGTTTCGTTCGACCCGGCCGATACGGCCGCGACCGACGCCTTCCGCTCGGCCTACGGCATTGGTCCAGAGGTGATGATCCTGGGTAATCCGAACGACGGGCTCAGCGATCTTGGCGAGCGGATCCAGCTTCAGCGTCCCGGCGACCCGCCGCCGAATGATCCGTTGTACGTACCCCACGTGATCGAAGACGAAATCGACTATCTCAACACGTGGCACGCGACGACCGACGGCGGTGGCGATTCGTTGAACCGCAAGGCCCGAACCGCCTGGGGTAACGAGGCCTCGAGTTGGACGCCCGAGCCGCCGACTCCCGGCACGGCCGTGATGGAAGAGGTTACTACGGTTGACGGACGCTACGTCTTCTACAACAACTCGTCGTACGGCAACACGATCGCCCCGGACAAGACGGCCTTGCGGCCGGGCGAGCAGGCTACGTTTGCCAACTACACCAGCTACGCGGGAGGGATCAACGGGATCATGATCGACGTCTCGGGTCTGGCCGTTCCGGGTGCGATCGACGAGAACGATTTTACTTTCAAGATCGGCAACGATGACACGCCGGGCAACTGGATCGACGCCCCGACACCGGCAAGCATCGACGCGACGGTCTACCAAATCGTCCTGACCTGGGGCGACGGCGCGATTCAAAACACGTGGCTCGAAGTGACCCTCTTGGCCACCGAGGACACCGACCTGATCGCGCCGGACGTGTTCTACTTTGGCAATGCGATCGGCGAGACGGGCAACTGCACTACTTGTACGGCGGTCGACGCCATCGACGTGCTGCTAACCCGCCAGAATCCGCATCCCTTCTTCGACCCGGCCGATCTCCAAACCGTCTACGACTTCAATCGCGACCGGCGCGTCAATGCGATCGATGTACTGATCGCGAGGAATAACCAGACCTGGTCGGGCACGGAGTTGGAGTTGATCGATCTTTCCGCAAAGCGGAAAGTGAAAAGCGGAAAGCCGCACGCCGAGTCTGGTTCGCTCTCGGCTTTCAGCTCTCGGCTTTCGGCTCTCGATTGGGTGTACGAGTTTGAACTCTCGGGCGACAAGCCCCAGACGTCGAAACAGGATGACGGCCACTCTCGGCAGCGCGACCTGCAGGGATTGTGGGCTCAGTGAGTCCTTCCAGGGAAGTCGTCCTGCTCACGGCCCGCAGCGACTCAACAACTCGCTGAATCGGGCCTTCATCTCGGGCCCGCCGCAGTCGGGATGCAGAAGTTGTACCAGGCGGATGATCTTGGCCGCCTGCTGGGGGTTACCCAGCCGATAGTGGGCCAGGGCGATCGAGTACTTCGCTTCGAACCAACGGGCGCTGCCGGCGGGAAACTTCTTCTGCAACTGACGCCACTTGTGTTGGGCCTTCTCCAACGAGCGGCGGTTGTCGCTGGCCAGCAACGACCGGGCCAAGGCCTCCTCGGCCGCGGTTTCTGTTTCCGCTTTCAGCCGTTCGAGACGACTCCGCTGGGACGGATCGAGCCGACTGGCATGGGATTGCAGAAGTTCGACGGCCCGCTGTTGCAGTTGAGCCAACTCGACGCGGATCTCGGGCTTCGCCTCGGTCGCCATCCGCTGGAGTCCGGTGAGCAGTTCGATCAATTCACCGGGCGAATCGGAAGAAAGCGCCGCGAGCACCTCGGCTGCCCGCGCGTGTTCGCCTTGGCCGGCCAAGGCAAACACCAGCAGGGCATTGGCCGACGCCTTCCACGGTGCGGGTGCGTCGTCGGCGCCTTGCAGGGCGGCCCGCAGAACGTTCTCCGCCCGTGCAAAACCGTCCGGCGTGTGGTAAAGCCTCAGCCGTCCCGCCGCCAAGGCTGCCGTGCGATGCGTTTCATTCCACGTCTCGGGCAGTTGCTGCTGGGGGCCGACGATCAACGATTCGAGCCATCTGGCCGCGTCGTCCGCGTCGCCGGCCATAGCCTCGGGCGAATCCCCGGCCGCTTTTCGCTGCTTCAAGGACGCCTCCCAACACGCGGCCGCCGCCTCGACCACGTTGGCATATTTCGGGTCGTCCGGCGAGATGGCCCGATAAGCCTCGATGGCCCCGGCAAAGTTACCCCGATGCCGGCGAAGTCCGCCCAATTGATGGAGCACACGCTGGGCGGTCGGTGCGTCGGGCCACTTCCTCAGGTGCTCTTCCAGGAGCAGCTCGTAATCATCCAACGTCTCGTCCGGCTGCTGCTTGGCGATCTGGCCCGCATGGTGCAAGGCCAGCAGATGGGCTTCGGCCGCCTTGGCGTGATCGGGCCGCGCGGTGGCGATGCGGTGGTATCGCTGCATGGCCGACTGATGACGGTTGCGTCGATGTTCGATCGTGGCCGCGATGTACCCCAGCTCGAATGCCCGATCGGCATCACCCTGCTCGGCCGCCGTGGCGCCGGCCGAGTCGTAAGCGGCAATCGCCTCGTCGAGTTGCCCACTGCGATAGGAACTTTCGGCCACGCGAACCAGCACGTCCAGGTTGCCGCCGGTGCTGATGCCGCGAAGGTAAGTGGAAAGCAGCATCCCGGCACGACGCGTCCAGTAGGGACGGTGGTCTCGCTCGATGGTCTCGACCATGGCGGTCGCTTGGGATTGCCACCGGGTGGATTCCGCCTCGTCTTCGGCGGCCGAGCGAACGTACGCTTCGAGGTGTGCGTAGTCCAACTCGGGTGACGTCCGCCCTTCGAGTTGCCGACCCTGCGAAACGATCGACAACGCGTCGGCGAGCTGCCGCTGGGCCAGGGCCAAGTGGATCTGCTGCGCCCGCAACCGCAAAACGGTCTCCGGCGAATTGTCTTGGCCAAGGAAGCCGTCCAACAAGCTTCGCGCCGTGCGGTAGTCGGCCAGCAACCGATAGCACGTCACCAGGTCGATCCGACTCTTCAACGCCACCGGGTCCGCCGGATCGAGCTTCGCCAGCGGTGTGAGCAGTTCGACGGCCTGGCTGAGCGAGTTGGCACGATCCGGGCTGTCGGCCTCGTAACAGGCGGCCTGATTTCGCAGCGCCCGGGCCTGTTGGTATTCGATGTTTTTCTTCAGCGTCGCCAATTGCACGGGCGTAAGTTGCTCGTCCGCCGCCCGGTCGGCAAGGTTTGCCTCGCGCAGCCGTCGGTCCACCTCCTCGGCCAAGGCGTCCAGCCCGCGAACGGCCAGACGCAAACTCTCGCGGGCCTGATCGAGGTTTTGTTGGCTTTCTTGCTGCGCCAACTCGCCGCGAGTTAGATGGGTCAGAGCCCCTTGAAAGCCGACCAGCGGCAGCCGCGGACTATCGGGAAACTGCCGGGCGAAATCGTCGGTCACCTGGAAGGCCCGTTGCCAAAGCGGACCGCGGGCCTCTCTCGGCGAACTGACGGCCCTTTCCGCCAGGCAGCGGGAGAGTTCGATGACCAATTCGGCCCGTTGCACTTGGGACAGATCGGTCCGTTCGAGCCGCCCTTGGCAATAGGTTTCCGCCAACTGGAACAACCCCCGTTGGCGCAGGCCGGCAAGGAATTGCCCGTCGCGCGAAGATTCCTCGGCAAGGACCAGGTTGCCCAGCAGGATCAGGAGTGCGGAGGTGATTTGCCTTGTCATGAATGACTGGTTGTGTTTTGCAAAGCCGCAAGCGGCTGTGGGTCACGTCCTTACCGAAGCGGCGAATTGGACCCGCTCGAGCCCGATCTGGCGGCAGAGGTCGTAGACGTCGATCACGTGTTCCATGGGCACGCTGGGCTCGATGTCGAGGATCACGGGCAGGTCGATTTTCACCCGGGCGGCCGCCGCCAAGACGGCCCGGACTTCCGCCAATTGGGCGTAGTCGGTCTCGTTGATCTGCCATTGAGCTCGGCCGTCGCGCCAGAGAACCTTCACGACAATCTGTTCCAGGTCGAGCAATTCCGGATCGAGCTGGGCCTCGCTTTCGACCGCCCCGGGCAGTAGAAGCCGGGTCGGCAGGATGGCCTCGGGTAATTGGAAGCTGGCCGTGCAGACGAAGAAAATCAGCAGCAGGAAGATCACGTCGATCATGGGCGTCATCTTCACTTCGAGGCGGCCGCGTTGATCGCGATGGCAAGATGGATGTCGCATGACGGGGTTCCTATTTCTCCACAACGGCGAACGTAACTTTCCACACGCCCGATTCGGCACAGGCCAGCATGATCGGCTCGACGAAGCGGTAGGGGACCTTGCGGTGGGAACGGATGCGGATCTCGACTTGCCGATCGGTGCGGTAGCTTTCGTAGGCGATGAGTTGAGCCAACTCGTCTTCATCGAGCAATTGCCCGCCGACCATGATTCGCCTGCCGGCCTCTTCGCCGGGCAGCACGTTGACCACCACGCGTCGGATCGAGTCGTCGGTGGATCGCTGCCCGCTGCCGGCCTCGGGCAGGTCGAGATCCAACTGCACCTCTTGTTGGGCCAGATGGCTGGAAACGAGGAAGAAGATGATCAACAAGAAGACCACGTCGATCATGGGCGTCATGTTGAAACCCACCTCGCCACGCCGGAGGTTGTTGGGCGCCCGCATCAGCGTCCTCCCACCGGCGGCGGTGTGGGCCGCGACGCCCGGGCACGCTTCAGCGGCGCGAAGGCGTGTTGGGCCGCGTAGGAGGCCTCGGCCACCAACTGGTCGACCCGGTTGCGGAAGAAGGCAAACGCCGCCAGCGCCGGGATGGCCACGATCAGGCCTTCCACCGTAGTGACCAGGGCCAGGTAGATGCCTTGGGCCAAGTCGGCCGCCCGGGCGGCGCCTTGCGTGGTGGCCACCTCGCGGAAGGCGATGATCATGCCGATCACGGTACCCAACAGCCCAAGCATCGGGGCGATGTTGCCGATCACCGAAAGGTATTCGATCTTGCGGAACAGCCGTGCCGACCGGTCGGCCAGACTATCTTCGAGGGCCTTTTCCACGGCCGGCCATCCGCCGTCGATTTCACCGAGGCCCGCATCGAGCACGAAGGCCAGGAAACTCGGCTCGCGTCGGCACGCTTGTTGGGCCGGCGCCAGCTTCCCCTCGCCCAGCAAGGTACGCACCTCCTCGCCCAAGTCCGGGGGAATCAGGACCGCTTGGCGGATCGTCATCAGATGTTCGACCACCAGGGCCACGGCGCCGACGGAGAGCAGCATGATAACCATCCCCACCACGCCGCCCGCTTTGAGGATCCCCCAGATCCCTTGCGGCGTCTCGGACTGCGGTTCGTCGGCCGTCGTCTCGCTGGTCCCTGCGTCGGGCGGCTGGGCTGAGATCGTTCCGCACAGCCCGGCTGCGATCAAGAGAAGCAGTAGCGTGAATATCGTCGTCCTGTACAATTCCATCTCCCTGCGTGAAGTTGTGCGAAGAACACCGACGTGCCGTCGGCGGCTTAACGTATCATGGTCCTTGTCCGAGCGTTTCCAATCGGCTTTTTGCTTCGGCGACGAGTCGCTGGTCCTCGGGATAGTTCGTGATCAACTCGCGAAACAGTCCGGCGGCCTGCTTGATCCGCCCGAGTTGCTCCAAGGCGCGGCCGGCCTCCAGCAAGGATCGGCCGGCCAGGCGACGTTGATTCGGGTAGAGGATGGGCACGCGCATCAACGCCAAGGCGGCCCGTTCGAAGTGTCCCCGTTGCAGCCGCGCCAGCCCGAGTACGTAATAGGGGCCCGCGGCCAACGGCTCGGGCATCTGCTGGATCATCCGTTGCCAGGAGTCGACGTCCGACTCTTCGGCCATGGTCACCGTCGCGCGCCAACCCTGGGCAGTGGCCAACTGGGCGATGCGACGGTCCGGGTCGGTGCTTAATCTCCTAAGTCGGGCAATCGCTGTCTGGCGGGCGCCGCTGGTCAGCAAATGACTGGCCCCCAGCAGCTTGGCCGCCGGTTCCTCGCGTTGCATCCATCCCCGGGCCGCATCTTCGAGCGCCACGGGCAAGGGGCGCGTGGCCCAGGCCAACGGGATGCAATCGAAATCGAGGGTCTCCGGATCGTCGCTGACCAGGAGCAAGAACGTCGCGCCGGCAAGGTCCAACTGGTCCAGTGCACGATAGCAGCGGACCTGGGCGGCGAGGATCCGGCGTCGGACCCAGCGTCGCGATTCCTCGTGAAGCGCCTGCCGGTACAGAGCCAACGCTTCGGGGAAACGATGTTCGGCCAGTAGTGCGTCGGCGCGAGTCTGCTGGTCGGTGTATTGGGTTTCGATCCGCAACACGCGCTGGGCGTCAAAACCTTGCCGCTGTCCGTCGGCCAGTTCCACTTGCAACCGCCGGCCGGTGAAGTCGAGTATCCGGCCGGTAACTTTCACTTGCCCCCCGCGCCGGCTGGCAACGATCACCGTATCCTGCGCGGCAAGAGGAACTTGCCGGCAGAAGAGCAGGGCCAAGATCACGGCAAGCAAACGAGGCTTTATGCGACGATCCTTCACGGTTGCCTCGTTCGGCCGAGTTTCAAGACGTTGACGTACTGATGCTTGCCGCCGTTTTCCCGGGCCAGGCGGACCAGGAAATTGTCGGGATCATGTTGCGGACCGAGGCCGAATTCGATGGCGTGGATCGCAATCCCGCCGGAGAGACGCCGGATCTTGGCCAACTCTCGGCCGCTGAGTTTCGGGTCGAGGGCGTCGGTCAAGAAGAAGATCACGTCCGGTTGCAGCCGCAGCGCCAGCATCAGGGCCTGCTCGTGTCGGGTCGATCCGCTGGCCGTGATCGATCGGACAAACTTCGCGGCCAAGGTCTTGTTTCGCTCCGTGGCGAAGAAGAGCTTGTTCGATTGGTCCGTGGGGCTGAACCGGCGCGGCGTTTCGTTGTAGAAGATGATTTGGAACTGATGGGTCTCGTCGAGGCTCTCGAGGCTGGCGATCAGTTCTGCCTTGGCCGCGCTTAGGGGGCTGCGTCCCGATCCGCTCATGCTCCCCGATCGGTCGAACACATAGACGAACTTGTGTCCTTCGGCCTGGATGCCGAAGACGCCGGTTTGGGCCTGGCCGCCGATGCTGCGATCTTGGCCCGGCGTGGCCCTCTCGGCGCCGATTGCACTGGGCACCCCCCCCTCGGGCAAGGCGCCGGGGCCGATCACCGCAAGCGACGAAGGCAGTACGTCGCTCGGATCGGTCGGCGGCGTGTCGGAGAATAATTTGGCAAGTTGGGCCGAGGGGTCGGTGGCCGCCTCGGAACTCTCCTGGCCAATGTCCTCTTGGCCGATATAGAATTCCTCGTCGCCAGACTGTTGTTTCAGGACAATGCCCACCTCGGCCGTCCGTTCGGCAGCCGTTCCTCGCGGCGGGGCCAGACGGAGTGTCAGCCCGAGCATCAGGATCAGGACCAGATGCAGCACCAAGGAGATGAGCCAGCTCGGCACGGTGGCGCGGGTGGTGTCCATGGGGGCTCGCATTGCGAAAATACTGTCAGAGAAAGCAGTTAGGGCACGCGCGGGAATTCTATGTCGAGGCCTCAAGTGAGTCAACGCGAGTCGTGCCGGAGCCCCTCGTTTTGGGGCTGATGGGGCTCTCGTGGCCGGTCGGTTGGGGCGCTCTTCGCTGAATCCACGCGTATCATTATAATATAGGCGAACTTGATTCTGGTTCCCACGCTCTGCGTGGGAACCCACTGGCTGGACGCTCCGCGTCCCTTGAATTGTGAAAATGCGTGGTCTCAAGGGACCCGACGCAGAGCGTTGAAGCAGGGCGTTCCCACGCAGAGCGTGGGAACGAGGGCTAAGATAGGCAAACTACCAACCTCTACGGAATACAAGCCTGTGCGGATCATCAAATATCCCCATCCCACCTTGCGGCACAAATCGAAGCCGCTGCGCCGGGTGGACAGCGAGTTGAAGAAGACCGTCCGAGAGATGTTCGATTCGATGTACGAGCAGACGGGGATCGGGCTGGCGGCCAACCAGATCGATTTGCCTTACCGCTTCTTCGTGATGAACATCGAAAGCAATCCCGAGGCGGAACATCAGGAATTCGTGTTCATCAACCCGGTCATTCAGAAGCAGAGCGGCTCGGAAGAAGGCGAGGAAGGCTGCCTGAGTCTGCCGGAGGTCTACGCGCCGGTGCGGCGGTCGGCCAAGATCTTGATCAGTGCCTACGACCTCGCCGGCGAGGAAATCCACCTGGAACTGAGCGGTCTGTTCGCCCGGGCGGCGCAACACGAGTACGACCACCTCGACGGCGTGTTGTTCATCGATCGGCTCGGCCCCAGCGCGCTGGCATCGGTCAAGGATGAACTGTCCGAACTTCAGAGCCAGTTTGCCGCCGAGCAACAGCGAGGCATGATCCCCGACGACCAGCAGATCGCCGCCCGCCTGGCCGAGTTGGAGACACTAAGGACGTAGACGAGGCAAGCCCGCTGCGCCGGCTATGTTATACAATCGCTTACCCTAACGCTTTGCAGGAGAACGCGCCATGAGTCGACCTTCGAAGAATGTTCCCGAGAAACTCAGCCGTCGGGAGTTGCTGGCCTATACGGCCGCCTTCGGCAGCACGTTTGTGGCGGCCCAGGGGCTGGCCCAAGACACGGCGGAAGAACCACGCGACGCTTCTCAGCCGCCTGCAAAGCGTTACGACATGAAGAAGTCGATCAACCTTTGGGCACTGCCTCATCCGGACAAGATGTCGCTGAAGGAATGCTTCGAGCTCTGCAAAGAGGCGGGCTTCGATGCCGTGGAGGTCAACTATGCGTTGGAGGGTGAATTGTCGCCCGAGGCGTCCGAGGCCGACATCCGCGCGGTCGGTCAGTTGGCCCGAAAGATCGGCATCGAAATCAGCGGCGTCTGCTCGTTTCTGTTCTGGCCCTATTCGCTGACCCACAACGATCCGCAGCGACGTCAGGAAGGGTTGGAATTGGCGCGGAAGATGGTCCGCTGTGCGTGGCTGTTGAAGACGCCCAACCTGCTGATTGTGCCCGGGGCGGTCTACGTTCCCTGGCTGGAAGAGGATCCGCCGGTGAAGCCCGACGTGTGTGAACGCCGGGCCAAGGAAGCCGTGGCCGCATTGATCCCCGAGGCCGAAAAGGCGGGCGTTTATCTGAATATCGAGAACATCTTCCTCAACGGATTCCTGCACAGCCCCGGGGAGATCAACGCGTTCGTCGACAGCTTCGAGTCGGATCGGGTGCAGGTCCACTTCGACACGGGCAACGTGATGCAGTACCACTTTCCCGAGGATTGGATTCCGCTGTTGGGTAAGCGGATTCGCAACGTGCATCTGAAAGAGGCGACCAAGAAAGTGGTGCAGTTCGACATCAACACCTTCCGGCCGCTGCTGGACGGGATGGTCGATTGGCCCGCGGTGATCGAGGCCTTGGACCGGATCGGCTACCGAGGCCACCTCACGTTCGAGTACTTCAACCCCTTCCCCCATTGGCCCGAGGTGCTGGTGCATCAGACGTCCGAAGCCATGGACCTGATGCTGGGCCGGACGGGGTAAAGCTCGAGTGTGCCACTGCTTCGCAGAAGCAGTGCTTTCACCCGCGAACCCAAACGGCACTGCTTCTGCGAAGCAGTGGCACACGTTTTCTGGCAGCCTGTCAGCGCAACCGCGATCCGGGGAACGTGCCGGTTGACATGGCTTGTAGCGCCTGGTTGGCGTAGGGGTGGGGATTGCGGCTGAACTTGTCGAGCGAGGCCTCGTTGGCGAACAGATAGACCCGATCGCCGAACGTGACGCCGTGCTCGCGCCGGCCCGAGATGCTCTGGCCCTGATCGACGGCCATCACCACATCATTCGCGGAAAGCACCGGCGCATATTGGTCCGGGCTCTGCAAGAATCGCTGCTGTTGATCTTGGCCGGCAAACAAATACGTGCGACCCCGATGAATCGCTCCCCAGCGCCGATCTCCCTTGGTCCACTGCTGCCGGCCCGTCTTCATGTCGTCCATCAGTTGGACCGGGCAATAGCCGTCCATTGCCAGCGGCGGATTACTCTGTGGCGGGTTGGCCCGTTGTGGGTTGGCCTGGACGGGCGGTTGCGACGGGGCTTGGCGTGGTCCGCCCGGCGGCATGGTGCTGACGCCCGGTTGGGCACTCGTTGATCCGTAGGGCAATTGCGGTGGGCCGGTCTGCGGATTCGACGATGTTGGGGTACGGTCCTTGTAATGGTCCGCGTATCGATCGGCCGGCTTCTGCGGCTGACGGTTGGCATAGCGGTCGGCGTAGCGATCGGTCGGAGGCGACGACCGGTAACCGGGCGAACTTCCCGAGGGCGGGGGCGCTCCAACGGAAGCCGGCTGAGCGGCTGCCGGTTGATTCTGCGCATAGCTTCCCGGCCCGGAACCCTGGACGAAGGGACCCTGGCCGCCGGCCGCCACTTGATCCAGTCGGGCGAGGTACTGTGACGCCGTAGCGCGACCTTGGAACTTTTGGACCGGCCGGCCTTGCGGCGTGATGACGATGTCCGCCGGTAGAGCCGTTACCCCGAATTGTCGAGCCGTCGAGGGGAAGTGGTCGACATTGACCTTCACCGGCACATAGTTCCTTTGTATCGCGGCGGCGATCTCCGGCTGGCCGAAAACGTCCCGTTCCATCTCCCTGCAAGGGCCACACCATTCGGCCCAGAAATGGATCAGCACCAGCCGATTGGTCCGCGTCGCTTCCCGTTTGGCGCTTTCGAGCGTGGGTTGCCAACGGACCGGCTGCTGGGCCAACCCCACCGCGGGCAGGGTCCAGATCAAGGTGGCCGCCCAAAATAGCCCGTTTATTCTTCGCATCTTTCCCATCCTTTCGGGTGAGGACACAGATTTCCTAGTTTCGGCGTCCTATTTATCGGAAAAAGGTGGGGGAGAAATGGTGTCAAAAACGGGTGAAGATGCCGATTTGGCCGGTTTTTCCTCCCAAAAGATTCTCCAGGCGACCCATTTCGCCTTGAAAAACTGACAAACATCGTCTATAAATAGAATAGAGACGAAAGGTCGATAATAGCGTCGATAACATCCTAGGGCAGTTTGCTCGGGATTCTTGATGACGAAATGGGGGATCTTTCGATCCGACCGGCGTTGGCCCAGTGGCGGTTTTTTCCGTAGCGTGGATGGACTAGCCGGTTTTTTGGACCGCTTTTTGGCAAAGAGTCGCCGGAAAAGCGGCGCGATCTGCCGAAAGGTGCGGGTCCCCCAGCCTTGGCCGAAAACGCAAAAAAGGGTATTTTTCGGCCAAAATGCGGTTGTAGCGGAGTTGGCCGCACGTTGTTGTCTTAAGATCACTCTTAAGTTGTTGTCGTAGAATCAGTTACGCGCCGGCACGGGATCTTGGTGTGTCGTGAGTTTCCGGCGGGTGGATGAAGAATTTCAACGTTTTGGCGAGAGATCGTTCAGCCACCGCTTGACAGTAGCCGGCAGTTGGTTAAGATGGCGGTAGTTTTAAGTTCTGCTCGGCAGGCAAGCGATTTCGGCCCGTGACCAGAGACCTCGTGACCAGAGATTCTCGGGCCGCCCTTGGCGACGGTTGAGTTCGTCGTCGGGGATACGAGACGCTTCTCGCCTTAGAGTTACCTGCGGTTGACCAGTTTTGGCGGTCAGCGCTGCTCGGCAGGCCTGAATTGGCCTGAGAACCCGGCAAAGGTAGTGAAATCCCTTATCGGGACAATATGGAGATTTTCTGGCAGTGGGCCGGTCTGTGGCCTGCTTATCAACGTGGCGACCGGTGTCGCCCAAGCAGGAAGATATTTTCTGATTAAGTAATAATGCTTGATGGCCAAACCGAGCATTCCCTTCGCGGTCCGGCAGTGAACTGCGGGCAGCATATATTATCATGGCGCAAAAGCGCATGAAAAACCCTCTTTAGGTGCAATATGGCAAAAAGGAAGAAAAGCGGCCGGGGTCGTGGTCGTGGCGGTGGTGGCGGTGGTGGCGGTGGTGGCGGCCGAGGAAATCAACCTCGTAGCGGCGACCCGCGCGGGCGAAACCGGGCGATGCGGGGCGGCGGAGGCGGCGGAAACGGCGGAAACGGCGGTGGAGATTCCGACAATGGCGAGCCGGGGCCCGTCGAACCCGGCGGCGGCGTGCTGGAACTGCATCCCAACGGCTACGGGTTCCTCCGCGATCCTAAGAACAACTACATTCGCGAGCTCAGCGACCCCTTCGTGCCGGGGAGCATGATCGACAAGTTCGGGTTGCGTGAAGGGCTCCAGATCCAGGGCATGATCCAGCCCGGACGCCGACAGCAGGGCCCCCGCGTGAAGGAAATCCTCGATGTCGATGGAATGAAGCCCGAGGAGTACTGCGAGGTCAAGGATTTCGACGTGCTAACGCCCATCAATCCGGAAAACTGGTTGAAGCTCGAAGTCGGCCCGGAACCTCTGACCACGCGCGTGATGGATCTGCTGACGCCCTTGGGGAAAGGCCAACGGGCGCTGATCGTGTCACCGCCGCGGGCCGGCAAGACGATCCTCCTGCAGCACATCAGCCTGGGTATTTCCACCAACTTCCCTGACGTGAAACTGATCGTCCTGCTGATCGACGAACGGCCGGAAGAAGTGACCGACATGATTCGCTCGGTCGACGGCGAAGTCGTCGCCAGTAGCCTCGACCGTGACATCGAAAGCCACGTGCGGCTCTCCCAACTGGTCGTCGAACGCTGCAAGCGCTTGGCCGAGATGGGCAAGGACGTCGTGCTGCTGATGGATTCCATTACCCGGCTGGCCCGGGCCTTCAACAAGTGGGTCGGCAACACCGGACGCACCATGAGCGGCGGCGTGGACATCAAGGCCATGGACATCCCCAAGAAACTGTTTGCTACGGCTCGGCTCTTCGAGGAGGGTGGCTCGTTGACAATCGTCGGCACCGCCTTGATCGATACGGGAAGCCGCATGGATGAGTTGATCTTCCAGGAGTTCAAGGGAACCGGCAACATGGAATTGGTGCTGGACCGCAAACTGGCCGACCGGCGAATTTGGCCGGCGATCGACATCAGCCAGTCGGGGACCCGCCGCGAAGAAAAACTCCTCTCGTCGGAGACGCTTCGCGCGGTGACCATGTTGCGTCGCACGCTCTCGACCATGCACCCGGTCGACGCAATGGAGCAACTCACGTCGAAGCTGGGCAAGTTCAACTCGAACCAAGAGTTCATCGACCTGATCAGCGGCGCCCAGGTCGTCGACTAGGGTTTTCCGCCACCGCGGCGAACGAATATGTCTAAGCGTCTAGATCAAGGTCCCGATCGAACCCTCGGAGGGTAAGCGAATGGCTAGCGGCCTCACTGGAAATGAGGTGCCGGGTAACCGGTTGTGGGTTCGACTCCCATGCCCTCCGCTTTCGGAACCCCTTATTCGGTAAGGCGGTTCTTTGTTTCTTCGCAAGCCCCGTGCTCCGAATCAGGGGGCGCGTTATAACCTCGTTCCCACGCTCTGCGTGGGAACGGACTGCATGGCCGCTCTGCGGCTCCGCTTAGTCGCAACTCATTGCGACGAACTAAGTTCCGCTTCAGCGACGCGGAGCGTCGTGGCATTGCGTTCCCACGCAGAGCGTGGGAACGAGAGGCTCCTTGACGGGTTGGGCGAATACTTACTTTCTTCGCAAGCCCCGTGCTCCGAATCAGGGGGCGCGTTTGGGCTAGTGTCCTGTTGACGAAGTCCTGCAACGAAAGTTCGACAGAGTGCCATGGGCGGCTTGCCCGCCCTTGCCGCCAACTTGCTGATTTCAGTGGCGGGCAAGCCGCCACCGGCACCCATCTGCCGGGGACTTCGTTGCACAACTAATTCAGCAAGACACTAGTGTTGCCAAAAGTGTTACCTGTGTACAACGGTCTGCAAGCGAAGCGGTGGCACGCTCGATTGGCCGAAGTTCCCTTGTGCCCGCTCTCAAACCGCCCCCGCCAAGGCGGCACTCTTGCGATCGGCGATCACTTCTTCGGCCAGACTCGTGGGCAGGCGCTTGTAGCGGGCGAACTCTAGCGTGAAGGTGCCTTGGCCTTGGGTCAGGCTGCGCAGATCGGTCGCGTAGCCGAAGGTTTCGGCCAACGGGACTTCGCCGATGATGCGGGTGATGGGGCCGAGCATTTCCGTGCTGGCGATGATGCCGCGGCGGGCGGTCAGGTTGCCGACCACCGTGCCCTGGAATTGGCTGGGACACTCGATCTCGATCTTCATGACCGGCTCGAGCAAGGCCGGCTTGGTCTTGCGAAACGTCTCGCGCATGGCCGTTAAGGCGCACGTTTGGAAGGCCAGTTCGGAACTATCGACGTCGTGGTACGAACCGTCGTCGAGTATCACGTGCAGTCCGACCACCGGGAAGCCGGCCACCGGGCCCTTGAGGATGCCCTTGCGGAAACCCTTTTCCACGGCCGGGATGTATTCCTTGGGGATCCGACCGCCTTTGACGTTCTCCTCGAAGAGGAACGTCTCTTCGGCATCGTCGGGCAACACGCCGAGCGAGCCGATCACGTGGGCATATTGCCCGGAACCGCCGGTCTGCTTGCGGTGACGCACGTTGAATTTGGCCGCCTGGGTGGGGGCCTCGCGGTAGTTGACCTTGGGGCGGCCGACTTCCACGTCGACGCCGAACTCGCGACGGATCCGCTGCACGTAGATCTCCAGGTGCAGTTCGCCCATACCGGCGATCAGCGTCTCGCTCGTCTCTTGATCGGTGGTCACGCGGAACGTGGGGTCCTCGCGGCGGAAGCGATGCAGGGCCTTGCCCAGCCGGTCGGCGCCGTCGCGGGCCAACGGCGCGATGGCCATCTGAATCACCGGATCCGGCACGAAGATGCTCTGCAGCGTACAGTAGGCCGGTTTCGAGGCATACGTGTCGCCGCTGGCGCAATCGACCCCCAACACGGCCACGATCTCGCCGGCGGTGGCCTCGTCGATGTCCTCGCGCTGATCGGCGTGCATCCGCACGATGCGACTGAAACGTTCCTTGC
>SDBV01002033.1_pt1 | contig 30288 bp, 24 predicted proteins | sample 2277081 | NCBI WGS metagenome assembly SDBV01 (sample SAMN10402039, study PRJNA504765) | marine sediment metagenome | isolation source: marine sediment core GS10_PC15, 223 cmbsf | place: Arctic Ocean: Southern Knipovich Ridge | collected 2010
ATCTTGATGCTAAGGCGAATCAGTGGTATATTCGGCACTAGTAAGGGGAAGGATCTACTGAATCCCCAAGGCATTTTAGCAGCGGCCCGGTTCTACAGGTGTTCTTGCGCCGAATTCCCGCCGTAAGAGTTCATGGTACGTTCGGTCGAATAAGCTGGAGGAAGAGTGAGATGGCAACAGTTGTCGAGAAGGAATCATATCGTGCGGATGATGCGGCCTCGAACGAGATTCACACTGAATTGAAAGAGTATGCCATGTCGTTGGGGGCCGAACTCTATGGCGTGGCTTCCGCGGAAGATTATCAGAAGCATTTCCCCAAGAAGCCCCAGCCCGGCCGCTTCGTTCAGAACGCGTCATCCGTCATTGTCATTGGGATCCCCTTCGAGCCCGGCACCATCGCGACCGTACTCCGGCCGGAGCTTGCCGCACTCCGCGTAAAGGCCTCCCAGCAGGCCGCGGCAAAGACTGGGACCGCGCTTGGCGCCGAGAGGTTCTTCCTCGCTGAAGAGAACGCGTTGATCGTCCGCGAATTGACCCTGATCGCCTACCGGCTGGCAAAGATGCTCAGGAAGCGCGGGTGGAAGAGCCTCCACGTTCCCGCGACCAAGCAGAGCGACCAATTCCGTACGGCCCCCTTCTACCATATGCCGGCGATGTATCTGGCCGGACTGGGTACGCTTGGCCTCAACTGCAGCATCATCACGCCGGAATTCGGGCCACGGGTCTTCGTCACCATGATCATCACCGATTGCCCCCTGCCTCACGGCGCGCCGATGAAGGACAACATTTGCGACGAATGCGGTTTATGCGTTCAGAATTGCCCCATCGGCGCAATCGACGGAGAAGGATGGAAGAACCCCTTCGCATGCGCCTCCTATGGCTGTTGCGGAACGTGCATCGCCATTTGCCCCGCCGGCGCGATGTGATTGACGCACACAGCCCGCGCATGGTCCGATTGACCGCCGCATCGGTGCCTGCATAGACGGTCCAAGAAGAGCTGACGAGGATAGTCGCGGCCCTGACACGTCCACCAATACGGATCGAACGGAGGCATCATGGACCCTGAGGCCGGCAAATTCGCGCAGATCGGCGTACACCTTGAGAACGGGGTGCTGACGCTCAGCCTGAACCGCCCGGAGAAGAGAAACGCCATCACCACGCTGATGCTGGCGGAACTGATCTACGCGTTGGAGGCGTGTGCCGACGACGATCGCGTGAGAGCGGTGGTGATAAGGGGCGCAGGCAAGGGTTTTTGTCCTGGCGACGATCTTGGCGGCATGGGCCAGTTGCCTGAAGGCTTCGCCCACCATCCCAAACGGGCGATTTCACATGCGTCTTTACAGAGTTGCCTCCGCGAGTTGCCCAAACCCACCATCGCCGCTATGCACGGTTACGCCTTCGGCGTGGGACTCGACCTGGCCATGGCCTGCGACTTCAGGATCGCCCGGGACGATATGCAGATTCGGGACCAAAGGGTCTTCGAGCGCGGCATGCACGCGGTGACCGGTTGCGCCTGGTTTCAACCGAGGGCACTGGGCGTGACGAAGGCGCTCGAGTTCTTGATACTGGGGAAGCCCTACACCGGGCTGGAGGCGGCGGAAGCTGGGATGGTCACCTATTCGGCGGCAGAGGCCGATTTCGACAAGAAGGTCCGCGAACTCGCCGAGCGCCTTGCCGGCGCGCCGACCAAGGCCATCGGCCTGATGAAGAGACAGGTGTATGAGGGGCTCAACATGGACCACGGCGCGTTCATGGCCTTTGCCTCGCCCTTGATTAACGAGGTCGAAATCAAGGACCGTGAAGAAGGGATCCGGGCCTTTCTTGAAAAGAGACCGCCGCGCTTCACGGGGCAATAGCGGTCCATCCAGAGGAATTGAACGCCGCGGGAGCTTGTGCTTAAATGGGGGCATTGGGCATGTGGGTGCACTGCACGTATTGAGGCCAGATGAGAATGGCCAGAGTGGTCATAGCGTTTTTGGTCACGCTTCTCGGCGGCGTGGCCGCCGAGGCACAGGTTACTCGACCCTATGAGAGTGAGGGCGAGGCCGTACCCGCCACACGCATCGACGAGCTTGTCCTTGGGCCGCTGGACGAGCGGGGAATACAGCCGGCCTATCTGTGCAGCGACGAGGTCTTCTTCCGGCGCGTTCATCTCGACGTCACGGGCACGCTGCCCGACCCCGACGCTTTCTGGGCGTTTATCAGGGACCGGCGCGCGACCAAACGGGCCGCGCTGATCGAGACCCTACTCGCCCGCCCCGAATTCGCCGACTACTGGGCGATGAAATGGGGCGACGTGCTGCGTATCAAGGCGGAGTTCCCCATCAACCTCTGGCCCAACGCCGTCCAGGCATACCACCGTTGGGTCCGCACCGCAATCCGTGACAACAAACCCTACGACCAATTCGCGCGCGAGCTGTTGACGTCCAGCGGGAGCAACTTCCGGGTACCGCCGGTGAACTTCTACCGTGCCACTCAGGGCCGAGGACCAGGCGCCATCGCCGACGCCGTGGCCCTCACGTTCATGGGCCTTCGTCTGGGCGAAGGCCCTCGCCGGGGCGAAGGCCCTTCGCGCGACGAAATGGCGGCCTTCTTCTCGAGGGTGTCCTACAAGGGCACCGCCGAATGGAAAGAGGAGATTGTCTTCCTCGATCCGGCCCCTGCCGAAGCGTTCAGCGCCGTTTTGCCCGGCGGCCAGCGTGTGGAGCTCTTGCCTAACGAGGATCCGCGCCGCGTGTTTGCCGACTGGCTTACGGCGCCCGAGAATCCGTGGTTCACGCGTTGCATTACAAACCGCGTGTGGGCCTGGCTGATGGGGCGCGGCATCATCCACGAGCCCGACGATATCCGCCCGGACAATCCCCCGGCGAATCCGGAGTTGCTGACCTACCTGGAAGAGGAACTGGTCAAGTCCGGGTACGACCTCAAGCACCTCTACCGCCTGATCCTCAATTCGCAGACCTATCAACGCTCTTCCATTCCGCGCAGTGACGATCCGGATGCCGCGGCATTCTTCGCCCACTATCCCGTGCGGCGATTGGAGGCGGAGGTGCTCATAGATGCGCTGAGTAATCTATTCGGCCCCAACGAGAGCTACGTGAGCGCTATCCCCGAACCCTACACGTTCATCCCAAGGAGCCACCGGACCATCACGCTGGCCGACGGAAGCACCACCAGCATGTTTCTTGACCTGTTTGGACGGCCGTCGCGCGACACAGGCCTCGAGTCCGAGCGCAGGAACGACATCACCGCGTCGCAGCGTTCGTACCTATTGAATGCCTCGCACATACAAGACAAGATCCGGAACAGTTGGCGCCTGACTGGCGTTGTGAACTGGACGAAGGGCGACCAGGGGAGAATCGTCTTGGCATTGTATATACGCATTCTGTCACGGCGCCCCACGCCCGCGGAGTCGGCCGCCATCGCCCGGTACGTGAAGACCAGCGGCCTCGGGCGGCGGAAATGCGTGGAAGACCTCGCGTGGTCGCTCATCAACTCCAAGGAGTTCCTATATCGTCACTAGGGGCACAAGGAAACAGTTATGACGGATCGAAATGAGACAGAAACCATCTCACGGCGGACGGCACTGAAGCTCGGCCTAGCCGGCGCGGCCGGCCTGACGCTGGCGGGCAGCCATGGCGCGCTGGCCCTCCCGGCAAGACCGCAGGCCAAGGCCAAGTCAGTCATCCAGATCTGGATGTGGGGCGGCCCGTCGCACCTGGACACCTTCGACCCCAAGCCCGATGCCGGCCACGACTATCACGGCCCCCTGGACAAGCCCATTGCCACCAATGTAGACGGCATCCAGATTGGCCAGTTGCTGCCCTTGTTGGCCCAACAGGCCGACAAGTACAGCATCATCCGCAGCATGACCCACGGCGTGAACGCGCACGAGACGGCATCGTACATCGTGCAAGCCGGACGTGAGGCCGGACGACTCGTATATCCCAGCGCGGGGGCCGTCGTGTCCTTGCTGAAAGGATACGAGCACGGATACAAAGGCCTGGTCCCGCCCTACGTCGTGATAACAAGGCCTCAAGGACGGTTCTCCGAGGCGGGCTTCCTCGGCCCACGATACAAACCATTTGCCACCGGCGGCAATCCGAACGAGGACCCCTTCGTCGTCGAAGGCGTCGTGGTCGAAGGCGTGTCGGACAAACGCCAACGCAGCCGCCGCGAGCTCCTGCACGCCCTCGATGGCCTCGGAATGGCCATGCCGGGCAACCCCGAATTCGAGCGTGCCGACCAATACGAAGCGCAGGCCTATGACAGAATCTTCGGCGAAGCCAGAGAACTTTTCGATTTGTCCCAAGAGAAGAACGAGACGCGCGAGAGCTACGGCCGCAACACCTTCGGACAGTCCTGCCTGATGGCGCGCCGCTTGGTCGAACACGGCGTCCCGTACATCACGATCAATTACCGGGATTGGGACACCCACAAGGTCCACTTCCCGATCATGAACTGGAAGCTGCCGGAAATGGACCGCGCAATGGCCGCGCTGTTGCAGGACCTGGCCGATCGCGGCCTTCTGGACAGCACCATCGTGTGGTGGGGGGGCGAATTCGGACGCACGCCCAAGGTCCTTTGGGATTCGCCCTGGAACGGCGGACGTGGACACCATGGCGCGTGTTTCTCGAGCGTCGTGGCCGGTGGCGGATTCCGTGGCGGCCACGTCGTGGGCGCGTCGGACGCCAAAGGCATGGAGGTCGATGACCGGCCCGTGTCCCCGCGCGACCTCCTGACAAGCATCTACGAATTAATGGGCATCGCCCCCGACGCTGCGCTTCCCAATTCGCGCGGAGTGGACGCCAGAGTCCTGCCACCTGAGGATGGCGCACAAGGCGGCGGACGCCTCACGGAAATCATGTAATTTCTGGAGTACCATCATGACAAGGCTATGTTGTCCGTTACTTGCAGTTGCCATCGCCATGGTCTGCGAGGCCTCTGCATGGGCACAGGACAACCGCCGGGAGCCACGCATCGGGTTCCTCTACCCAGCAGGCGGACAGCAAGGCGCCGTCGTTCATGTCGCCCTGGTCGGACAGTCTCTCCGGAACGTCGACGAGGTACTGGTCTCCGGGGACGGCGTGCACGCCACCATCGACCGCTACGGGGGCCGCTACACGCCGCTCGACCGCGAACAGCGCGAGGAACTGACGGCACGCCTCGTTGCGGCGCGCGACGCGCTCTTGGCCGAAACACCCGGCGCAGCCACCGGCTGGGCCTCCGATGAGAGTGGCGACGTCTCGATGGAGGCCGAGGCCATCACCCCGGACGAGGAGCAGGCGGAGGTGCCCCTGCCCAACCACCCGCTGCTCGACAACATCGAGGGGCTCACTCTGCGCGAGCTGCGGCATGTGCGTGAGACATTTCTCGTCTGGCGGCGCAGGCAACCCCAGCCCAACCCGCAGATCGTCGATAGGGTGTATATCAACGTCACCATCGACGCCGACGCCTCCCCCGGCGAATACGAAATCCGTCTCAAAGCGGTCAATGGTGTGACCAACCCGCTACGTTTCCAGGTGGGGCAACTGCCGGAGATCCGCGAGCAGGAACCCAACGAGTCCTTCGTGTGGCCGCCCTTGCCCGAGGCGCCCCCGCTCGAGCTGCCCCTCGTGATCAACGGGCAGGTGCTCCACGACGACGTCGACCGCTTCCGGTTCCGTGCCACGCAAGGGCAGCAACTCGTCGTGCAGGCCCATGCGAGACGACTGACGCCCTACTTGGCAGACGCCGTCCCAGGGTGGTGCCAGGCAACCTTGGCCCTCTACGACGCCGACGGCAACCAGGTGGCATTCGAGGACGACTACGCCTTCGACCCCGACCCTGTGCTCAGCTACGAGGTCCCCGAGGACGGCGAATACGAGGTCGAGATTCGCGACGCCATCTACCGCGGCCGCGAAGATTTCGTCTACCGCCTCAGCGTGGGCGAGCTGCCCTTCATCACAACTATGTTTCCGCTCGGAGGCCGGGCCGGCGCCGAATCGACAGCGCGGATCGACGGCTGGAACCTCGGGGCCACGGAATTGCCGCTCGATACAAGTCCGGAAGCAGAGGGCATTCGTCAGACGGCCCTGCTTCGAGACGGGACACGCTCGAACACCGTCCGATACGCCGTGGGTGCGTTGCCCGAGTCCGGCGAGAAGGAAGCCAACGACACCGTGCGCAGCGCACAGCCCATCCGGCTGCCCCGGATCGTCAATGGCCGGATAGGACAGCCCGGCGACGTAGACGTCTTCCGCTTCAAGGGCAAGGCGGGCGACGACGTTGTGGCCGAAATAATGGCCCGCAGACTTCACTCTCCCCTGGACGCGGTGTTGCGGCTGACCGATGAGTCGGGCCCCGTGCTGGAGTGGAACGACGACCACGAAGACAAGGCGTCGGGACTGCTCACGCACCATGCCGACCCATACCTCCGTGCCACCTTGCCCGAAGACGGCCGCTATTACGTTCACGTGGCCGACGTCCAGCAGAACGGCGGCAACGCTTACGCCTACCGCCTGCGCGTTGGCCCGCCACAACCGGACTTCGAGCTGCGCGTCACGCCCTCCACCATCAACGTATTTCCCGGATTCAGCGAGGCGCTCACCGTACACGCCATTCGCAGAGACGGCTTCGACGGCGACATCGCGCTCGCATTGAAAGACCCGCCGCCGGGCTACATCTTGAGCGGCGGTCTGCTCCCAGGCCAGCAAGACAGCGTCCGCGTCACCTTGACCGTGCCCAGCGACCCGAGCGAAGAACACGCATCACTGCACATCGAGGGACGGGCCGAAATCGGCGGGCAGACCATCGCCAGGGCCGCAGTCCCGTCAGACGAGCGGGTGCAGGCCTTCCTCAACCGGCACCTGGTGCCAACGCACGAACTGATCGCCGCCATCACAGGCAGACGGCGAGGCGGGCCTCCCGCATGGCTGCTCGAGAAAGTCCCTATCCAGATCCCACAGGGAGACACAGTATCCGTGCGCTTCAGAGTGCCGTGGTTCTGGCAGTCACGCGACTTCAAGCTCGAACTCAGCGAGCCACCCGAAGGCATCGCCCTTCACGGCGGAGAAGTCGTTGGCCGCCTCCTGACCTTTTCGCTGACGGCGGATGCTACCTCGCAAGCTGGACTCGCCGACAACCTGTTGGTCGAAGTCACGATGGAGCCATGGCTGACGCCCGAACAGCAGGAACAGGGCGTGCAGAAACCCTGGATCTCCATCGGCATGCTGCCGGCCATTCCGTTCGAGATCGCTCAACAATAGAGCACAAGAACCAAAAACGGAAACGGGCCCGCGCTATCCCACCACGCCCATGCTGGTGCCGTGCGGCTCGCGGTTGCGGCTGTAGAAACTCATGTCAATTTCGTTCCCGCTGAATGGCAGCTTCACGATCACCGGGTCGGTTTCGTGGTCGCGTCCATTCTCGACCTTGTCGATCAGCTCAGATACGAGCAGGCCGATGAGGGGCGCGCCCTTGAACCATCCGCCGCTCGTACCCACGGCGACGTAATAGCCCGGCACGTCCGTCTTGTCGAGAATGGGATACCAATCGGCGGTGCAAACGTCGTAAAGCGCGCCAAATCCGGACCTGTCGTAGGACATATCACCCACGCCCACGGCGGCCTTCTCGTCTTTGCTTTCACAATCGCCGACTTCGATTGACGGAACACGCTTCTTCATGCGCATGATTTGATTGCGATACAGTTCATCGGTAACGTCCGTGCTGAAATCATCGGGATCCACGATTTGATCGTCGTCGCACGGTGGGTCCTCGCTCCCGAGAAGAATGCCTTGCGGCGGGTCGGGCCGAAAATAGATGCCGCTGTCGGGATCGCTGAACACGGGCATCGTGCGGAGGTCGATGTCTCTGGGGCACTTGATGAAATGGACTTCGTGACGAATGGCGCTGAGCCCCAACTTGAATTCCATGCCTAACATCGCGTTGACTTTCGCCGAGTGAGGGCCTGACGCGTTGAGGACGACCCGGGCTTCGATGGTCTCGCCGTTTTCCAGCCGAAGGCCGGACGCGCGGTCCCTTTCCACGAGGACCTCGGCCACGCGTTGACCGAACACGCCCTCGACGCCGTTCTGTTCGGCGGCGTAGAACATGTTCTGCGCGGCCAGCGCGGCATCGGGTACGAAGCCTCCCTTGTTCTCGTAGATGGCGCCATCGATCCGCTCTTCAGGGTCTTCATCGAAGAAGTGGGGGTCGACCGCCTTGCGCACGGGGGATTTCTTGGTGAGATCGAGATAGGGGTAGTACTCCACCAGATCGTCCAGGCCCAGCCGGATCATGTCCACCCCTACTTCTTCCATCAGCTTGGCGACTTGGGCCGAGCCGACCCCCCAGTCGGGCGCAAGGAGGAACAGGACCCCACATTGGTGGAAGGCCGCCATTCCTCGAGGGTCCTTTACCCCAAGATAATCCTCCCAATTGCTCCAGCAGTTGATGGATTCGTTGGCCAGCGCCACCCCGTGGTAGGTCGAATAGTGGCAGCGTACAATGCCGCACGAATAGGAGGTCGAACCCCTCCCTGGGCCGGAGAGCATGTCCACAACGCACACCGAATAGCCCTTCTTGCTGAGTTCCATCGCGGCGGCGCTGCCCAGGACCCCGGCGCCAATGATGGCGACATCGTAACTCCTCATGACTCCAAATCCTTGTAGCGCTTGGTCTTTGAGCGGTATTGGCACACCGGCCTGGCGGCGCCTAAGAGGCCCTGGCCGTGGGCCCTACTGATGGTTTCTTCCGGGCAACTCAACCGTCCCTTGAAAATATTCCCGCGAATTGGCATCATTGAAGTTACAGCTTTGCCTGTATAAGGTTCAACGCTGCAGAATCATCCGGCATGGCCTTCGTTCCGCTGTTCTCAGCAACCGATAGGCAACATCGGAGCTGTCGCAGAGTTGGTGGAGCCGGTTTCGCGAAAAGCCCCTGCCAGCAAGACTCCAGGACGCCGGCTAAGCATTCTAACTATACGGGAGGTAGTTTCGTTTTGGATGAAGACAAAGTAGTCTTTGACGCGATCGTTGTAGGCTCCGGGGCCGCGGGAGGCTGGGCGGCGAAGGAACTCACCGAAGGCGGCATGAAGGTTCTCGTTCTCGAGGCCGGCCGCGCTATTGTGGAAGAAGTGGATTACCCGCCGGACCTGAAGCCAGTCACCATGAATATGTGGGCCCGGCTCGGATTCGCGTTGCGGGGCCAGAGCGTTCAAGCGCGGATGGGCGGCGCCTTCGGCTCCGGGTTGAGTCATTTCTACGTCAACGACCGGCAGAACCCGTACACGACGCCCCGTGGCGCTCCATTCCTCTGGTATCGGAGCCGGCAGGTGGGAGGCCGAATGCACACATGGGCCCGGGCCTCCTTCCGCATGTCGGATTTCGAGTTCCACCGTCCCGACCTCGACGAAAGCGCCGGGGGCGATTGGCCCATTCGCTACGCGGACCTCGAGCCCTGCTACGACAAGGTCGAAGACACCATCGGCGTCGTCGGAGAACGCAACGGCATCGAGAATCTTCCGGATGGCCACTTCGAGCCCGGCACGCCCACGCCGGGCGCAAGCAAGGTCTTCGCGAAACTGCTCACGGAACGGGCGGGACTCAAGACCATTCGCAGCAGGGTGTCCGTGCACAACACCGACCATATCCCCGTTCCCTTGCTGTTCGCGCAGGAAACGAGGCGCCTCGTGTTGCAGCCCGACGCGGTTGTCGAGAGTATCCTGATCGACGACAAGACCGGGCGTGCCCGGGGCGTGGCCTATCGCGACCGGCTGACCAAGGAGCGTAAGGAAGCTTACGCGGATACGGTTGTCCTGTGTGCCTCGGCCTTTGAGAGCACCCGGCTTCTCTTGAATTCCGCTTGTGACAAACACCCCGATGGCGTCGGGGGCAGCTCGGGCGTCTTGGGCCACTATGTCAGCGACCATGTCTTGATGGGCAAGGGCGGCGGAGTGTCCGACGAGTTCAGGGAGATGGTCGAGGCGGACGGAACGAAATATGTGCGGCCCACCGACGACCCCTACGACCTCGGCGCATACTCGATGTACGTGCCGAAGTTCGTGCGCCCTGAAGTCGGCCCTCAAGATGGCGTCGATTTCGTGGGCGGGTATGGCATTCAGTGCGACGCCACGAAACGGAACTGGTGGATGCTGGCCTTCGGCCAGATGGCTCCCCGCTTCGAGAACCAGGTTTCGATCCACCCCAGGAAGAAGGACGCTTGGGGCATTCCCATCGCCCATATCGACGTTCGCCACCGCGAGAACGAGCAAAAGATGGCCGTGCACATGGCCGAGACCATGGAACGGGCCGCGAAGGCCATGGGCTTCACCGTCCGCGAAGGTGGCGGAAGGGTGCCGCGCGGGGCGCAGGCCCTCATATTCAAGTTATTGAAGCCCATGGTGATGCAAGAGAACGGTTCCTTCTTTCCCGGCGGCGCCATCCACGAAACGGGCGGCGCGCGCATGGGCGACGACCCCAAAAGCTCGGTCCTCAACTCATACTGCCAGTGCTGGGACGTTCCGAACCTCTACGTCACCGACGGCGCGTGCTATCCGTCCGTCGGCTACCAGAACCATACCCTGACCATCATGGCGCTCACCGTACGCGCCTGCGAGCACATTCTTAGCCAGCAAGCTTGAAGTAGTGGCGCAGGAGGAGGCTGGTTCGCGGGCTTCCTGCGAATTGGTGGTTCGGCCTAATATGCCTGCGAGGCGATGACGCGGCGTTTGGAGGGCTTGCCGGAGACGATGCAGACGCCGTCTTCTTCGGGGGCGTCGAGGGGGATGCAGCGGATCGTGGACTTGGTCTCGTTTTGCAGCCTCTCCTCGGACTCGGCCGTGCCGTCCCAGTGGATTCGGAAGAAGCCGCCGCCGGCGACGCGCTCTTTGTATTCGTCGAAGCTGTCGCAGTCGTGGGTGTTGTCGTCCAGGCGTTTCTTTGCGCGGTCGAAGAGGGACTGCTGAATATCATCGAGGAGGGCCTCGACCTTTTCGCGCAGACCGTCCATGGGCATGGGGGTCTTCTCGCCGGTGTCGCGGCGGACGACGACGACTTCGTTGTTCGCGCAGTCGCGTGGGCCGATCTCGATGCGCACGGGCACGCCCTTAAGCTCCCACTCGTTGAACTTCCGGCCGGGTTTTACCGTGTCGCGGTCGTCGATCTTGTAGAAGAGAGGGTCCCAGTCCTGGGTGATCTCGCGGGCGCGGCCGAGGACAAGATCCATTTCTTCGTCGCTGCGCCAGATGGGCACGAAGACGACGGGCAGCGGCGCGACCTTGGGGGGAATGACCACGCCGCTGTCGTCGGAATGGCTCATGACCATGCCGCCGATCAGCCGGGTCGACACGCCCCAGCTTGTGGCTTGGACGTATTTCATCTTCTTGTCCTTGTCCTGGAACTTTACATCGAAGGCACGGGCGAAATTCTCGCCCAGGTAGTGCGAAGTGCCGGCTTGCAGGGCCTTTCCGTCCTGCATCATGGCTTCGATGGTGTAGGTCTTGATGGCACCGGCGAACTTGTCGCTCTCGGTCTTGAGGCCAATGATCGCGGGCATGGCGAGGTATTTCTCAGAAAAGTCGCGGTAGACATGGAGCATTTTGAGAGTTTCTTCTTCGGCTTCTTGTTGAGTGGCGTGTGCAGTATGGCCCTCTTGCCAGAGGAACTCTGTGGTGCGGAGAAAGAGGCGGGTGCGCATTTCCCAGCGGACGACATTTGCCCACTGGTTGATGAGCAGGGGCAGGTCGCGATAGGAGTTGATCCATTTCTTGTACATCGACCATATCATGGTCTCGGAAGTGGGACGTATGACGAGCGGCTCCTCTAACTCCTTACCCCCGGCATGCGTGACGACGGCGCATTCGGGCGCGAAGCCTTCGACGTGTTCGGCTTCCTTTTCCAGAAAGCTCTGAGGAATGAGGAGCGGAAAGTATGCGTTGACGTGGCCGGTCTCCTTGAACATCCGATCGAGGTGTTTCTGGATATTCTCCCAGATGCCATAGCCCGTGGGCCGAATGACCATGCAGCCCTTGACGGGCGAGTAATCGGCGAGTTCAGCGCGCAGGACGACGTCGATGTACCACTGCGCGTAGTCGTCTTCGCGTCTTGTAATACCTTTTGCCATATGTCCTCCGGAAAGCCCGCGGCCCCCACGTTGTCTGCGTTTGGAAAGCCGGGATGATACCACAGGGAATGCGCGCGGCGCGCGTTTGAGATTCCTGGCGCGTCCTAGATCGCCTTCCAGCGTCTCAGCACTTCGTAGAGTACGATCCCAAAGGCCGTCGCGACGTTCATGCTGTTCTTATAGCCCCGCATGGGTATGCACACCGTCGCGTCGCAGGCGTGGAGCACGCGCTCGTTGATGCCCGTTACCTCATTGCCGAATACGATGGCGACGGGCGACGGCCAATCGAAGGCGGTCACCGGGACGGAATCCTCCGTGACCTCGACGGCCACTCGAAAAATGCCCTTCCCGCTCAGTTCCTTCAGGGCGTCCGTGGTCCGCTCGTGGTAGGACCATGGCACGTAATCGAATGCGCCGAGGGCGGTCTTCTCGAGCTTCTTGTGCGGCGGGTGGGCGCTCATGCCGCACAGATGAATGTGCTCAACGGCGCCGGCGTCCGAGGTGCGGAAGATCGAGCCCACATTGTAGGCGCTTCGCAGGTTATCGAGCACGACGTGTATGGGGTTCCGCTCGATTTCCGGAAGCTGCTCGATGGGCGTTTGGGCATAATGGGGTTCCAATTCACTCATGCCTTAGTTCCTTACTCGGAGATATCTGTTTCTTGAAACTGGGCCCAAACTCGATGAAGTGGCCCGGCTCGGTGCGATTCTGTTAGAATTTGCCGCCTACTATAACACGTAAGCGTCCATTGCCATGGCTATCCTATCATCACAAATCCGCACCAAAACGATGGTGCCCGCTTGCCGCCAGCTCGCGACGGCCTTTTCGGCGGGCATTCCCATCACGCGCGTTATCGAGCATGTCGGAAGTCACTCCAAGGACCCCAGCGTTCGGAAGGTGCTGGGCGCGATGGGCGAGGACCTGCGCGCTGGCTCGACGCTCGCCGAGGCGGCACAACGTCAATCCAAGTATCTATCGCCTTTTTTTATACAGCTGTTGGCGACTGGGGAGCAGGGCGGGCATCTCGATGTAATGCTCAATGACCTGTCCGATTACTTCGAGGACCGCCTGACCCTCCAGAGGACCGTGATCTCGGCAATGGCGTATCCCGCGTTCCTCTTGACCTTCGCATGGTTCCTCGGGACTTTCGCGATCGGCATGATTCGTGAAGCATTGGCGTCGATCAACGATGCTACCCGGGGCGGGATCGGAGGGGTCAAGTCGTACTTTGGTGAGTATCTGGAATTTCAGTTCCAGGCGCTCATATTGTTTGCGATTGTGTGCGGCATATTCGTTCTGCTGGCCCGCATGGGCGCGCTGAAGTGGCTTGTCGGAGCGGTGACGACGCATGTCTGGCCGCTGGCAAGGGTCACGCGCTGCTTTGGAATGTCCAGGTTTTTCAGGAGCTTTGCGCTGCTGGTCGGCAGCGGCCTCGGCATAACCCAGTGCATTCGAGGCGCGGCACAGGTGACGGCGAACCCCTATATCGAACGCGACCTGGTGCAGGCCATCCCGCGCGTGAACGATGGCGCGACCCTCGTCGAGGCCTTTGCTGGTTCGCACTATATGACGCCTCTGGCGCGCGAGATGCTGGCCATTGGGGAAGAGTCGGGCAAGCTGGACGAACACCTCAAGAAGGCGGCGGAATATCATCTGCAGGAGGCGAACCACGCCGTGAAGGTCCTCATGACCATATTCACGACATTGCTCATGATCGCCATATTTGGGGTAGTTGGTGGAATAATCATATACTTTTACGTGACGCTGTATGGAGGAATGATGGATGGCTTGGGAATCTAACGGCGGACAGGATCAGGATGAAGCAGGGCGGGACTGGTCGAAGCTGATGTGGTATGGCCTTGCACTGGTTTTGGCAATCATGGTTATCCTGCTCTACATCCCGAAAGAACGCCCAGTATTGCAGACTCGGGCGCGGGTCTGGCACATCCTGGTGCAGTACGATTCCTCTCAGCCTGGGGAGCGGGAGGCCGCTCTCAAGACCGTCAGCGACCTCCGCGAACGCATCATTGCCGGAGAGAGCTTCTCGAAGCTCGCCAAGGAGTATTCCAGCGATCCGGGATCCGCCCAGCGTAGCGGCGACTTGGGCTGGGTCACGAAGGGGACATTGGCCGCGTCCGTCGAAGCTGCCGTATGGGAGCTGCCACTGAACCAAGTCAGCGGCGTTATCGAGACAGCGTTCGGCGTTCACCTCGTTCTCGTGTCCGATCGGGAGATCACCGATGCGGACGCTTACCAGCGGGAGCTGCACGACCGGGTAATCGAAGAATCGACCGGAGGCCCGGACCGCTGACTCATCACACGATCCAAACATTACGATTTTATCAACGCAGACTTCCCTTAACCTTGACGGCAATTCCACAGTGAATCCTTACACATCATTAGCCGAACCGATTCTGTCAGCGTATCCTGGTCTGGCGGCGGAAGATTTGGACTTCGGGCCGTCACCCAAGCTCGAGGTGGGCGACGTGGCGCTACGCACCTTCCTGGCGGCGAAGAAAACCAAGATGAAGCCCGCAGACCTTGCGGTAGACATTTCAGATCGGGTCGATTTCGGTCCGCGCGTGATTTCCGTGACGCCCGCGGGCCCGTATCTCAACTTCAGGCTCAACAGGGGGGCTTTTGCGCGCGAGATACTCGACGCCGTCCTCGGCGAGAGCGAACATTTCGGCTCGGGCGGCTCGGGGACCGGTAGAACGCTTCTCATCGAGCACACAAGCATCAATCCCAACGCCAGCCCGCACGTGGGCCGCGCGCGCAATGCGATGTATGGCGACAGCCTGGTGCGGCTTTTCAGGTTCGAGGACTACGACGCCGATGTCCATTATTACGTCAACGACATTGGGCGGCAGATCGGGCTGCTTGTGCTGCACGCGGCCAATATCCAGGACATGGTCTTTGACGAGGTCCTCGAAGCCTATGTCGAGGCGAATGCGCGTGCCGAACGCGACCCGGAGTTTGCCGAAAAGGGATATGAGCTCCTGGCGAAAATGGAGGAGGGCGATCCCGAAACCGTCCAGAGCTTCCACGATGTGACCGAACTCTGCCTGAAGGGGCAGCTTGAAGTGTTGGGGCGGCTGGGGATCGCGTACGACCAGTTCGACCGGGAGTCGAAGTTCCTGAAGGACGCGCGCCTGGAGGAGGTGCTGGAGGCCCTGCGGAAGAACGACGCGGTCTTTACAGATGAGGAAGACCGCCTGGTCGTCGATTTGTCCAAGATCGGCCATGAGCGGGATGAAGGGCGCTACTTTGTGCTCATGCGCGCGAACGGGAGCTCAATGTACGGGTTTCGCGACCTCGCCTACACCATCGACAAAATGGAGAAGGGCGCCGACGTCAACCTGTGGGTGCTTGGCGAAGATCACAAGCTGTATGCCGAGCAACTAAGTCTGATACTTCGCGCGGCCGGAAAGGTGCCGCCGGAGCCGGCGTACTACGCGCACATTCTGCTGAAAGAGGGCCGGATGTCGACACGCGAGGGCAAGGTCGTGCTGCTCTCCGAATTCCTCGATGAGGCCGCGAGCCGTGCCGCGGAGAAGGTCGAGAAGCAATGCACGGACCTCTCGCCGGAGGAGCGAAAGGCCATCGCCGAGAAGGTCGCGATATCGGCCGTCCGCTTCGCGATCCTCCGCGTGAGTCCCAACAAGAACGTCATCTTCGACTGGGAATCGAGTCTGTCGTTTACGGGCGATACCGGGCCCTACGTGCAATACTCTTGCGCGCGCATCAATTCCATCCTGCGAAAATTCGGAAAGGTACCGGGGGAGCTTCGCGACGACGTACCGCTGGACCACGACAGCGAATGGACACTGATGACCAAGCTGGCGTCATTCCCCGATACGGTGGCCTCGGCGCTAGAGAGGCGAAACGTCGCGCCCATCGCCCAGTTCGCGCTCGACACTGCACGCTTTTTCACGACGTTCTATCACGATTGCCCCGTGCTGACCGCCGAGACCGAAGACAAGCAAGTCGCGCGGGTGCAACTCTGCACGGCCACGCTGCAAACACTCACGAACGCACTCGGCATTCTCGGCATCGAAGCCCTCGAGCGCATGTAACGTTCGTCGAGTTGGGCCAGAAGCTTCCGCGTGTACCAAAGCCGCCCAGCCCGGATCACTCACAGCCCATTAGCGATTCGCCGCGCAAACACTTCTGAAACAGCATATTAGGTAGAGCAGTAAAACAATCCAACGTTGACACACTGCCCTCCTTGTCATTGCGAGGAGCGCAGCGACGTGGCAATCTCGTCAACCCAGCGACTTTCGCTTCGCTAAGCAACTCCGCCCGAAAGGCAATTCCTGGCCGTACCCTTAGTTTCGGCCTTTCTTGGCGGCAAGCGCTTCCTGAATACGTAGCAGGATGATGCCGCTAATCCGCGGATCGACGCCCAAGGGTTCCGTCACAACAAAATCGGTACCGGGGTGGTCCGCCGCCGACGCTGCCGCCATGCGCGGGATATCTGATGTGCTGTGCCGGCCTGGGGACAAGAAATAGGGGTGAATCACGATGAGCTTCGCGCCCTGTTCGACGCATTTCGCGTAGGCCTGAGCGATGGTCGGCCCGGCAAGTTCCATGTGGGCCGGCTCGACGATGGCCGCCCCCGTCGATTCGCGCAAGACGCGCGCCACCTCCAGAAGCGACTGGTTCGCCTCCCGGACGACAGAGCCGTGATCCACGAGAATAATCCCAATATCAGCGGGCAGATGCATTTACTCGTATTCTCCATCCACAGATTGCGCAGATGACACCGATTCTCCGTTCCTCAGTATTCTGACTCAATCAGAGCACAAAACGGCGGTATTCGAGACTTGGCTTGCCAGAATTGAGGAGTAGTCCTGTATTCAATTCGCTTGCCTCCAGAAATCCGCAACCCAGCACAGAGTGAACCTCCATCGCCGCACCAATGATCGCGTACGTTCTTGGATCGCGCTCAACCATCTCTTCCCCTGGCCCTAGCAAAGATTCTCCCATCTGTGCAATCGGTGTAATCTGTGGATCAGTCGCTGGGACCGATCATCTTCTTGGGGTCGACCGTTTCCCTGAATTCTTCCTCGGTCAACAGGCCTAGGTTGAGCGTCTCCTCGAGAAGCGTCGTGCCGTTTGCGTGCGCCGTCTTTGCGATCTTGGCCGAATTGTCATAGCCAATCTTCTTGTTCAGCGCGGTGACGAGCATCAGCGAGCGATTGAGCAATTCCTCGATGCGCGCCGTGTTGGGCTCGATTCCCACCACGCAGTTGTCGTTGAACGAGAGGGACGCGTCCGCAATCAGGCGGACCGACTGCAGCACGTTGTACATAATCATCGGCTTGAATACGTTCAGCTCGAAATGGCCCGTCGCCCCGCCGACATTCACCGCGGTGTCGTTCCCAATCACCTGTGCGGCCACCATCGTGACCGCCTCGCACTGCGTTGGGTTGACTTTCCCGGGCATAATGGACGAACCGGGTTCGTTGGCGGGGATGACAATCTCGCCAAGGCCGCTACGAGGGCCGCTGGACAGGAAGCGGATGTCGTTGGCGATTTTCATGAGGCTGCAAGCGACGGTCTTAAGCGCGCCGGACGTCATGACCATGGCGTCGTGGGCCGCGAGCGACTCGAACTTGTTCGGCGCGGTGACGAAAGGGAGCCCGGTCAATTCCGCGATCTTGGCCGCGACCTTAACGTCGTAGCCCTTCTTCGTGTTGAGGCCCGTGCCGACCGCCGTCCCCCCGAGCGCGAGCTCGGCCAACTTTGGCATCGTGGACTCGATGCGCTCGATGCCATTTGTCAGTTGTTGCCCATAGCCTGAGAATTCCTGACCCAGCGTCAGCGGCGTCGCATCCATCAGATGCGTCCGGCCAATCTTGATGACGTCGCTGAAGGCGTCCGCCTTTTTCGCAATAGTGTCCCGTAGCGTACGCAGCGCGGGCAGCAGGTGGTGATGAATCTGCTCTACCGCCGCGATGCTCATCGCCGTCGGAATGGTACTGTTTGCCGCCTGCGATATGTTGACGTGATCGTTCGGGTGTACGGGGTCCTTAGTGCCCAGTTTGCCGCCGAGGAGCTCGATGGCGCGGTTCGAGATGACCTCGTTCGAATTCATGTTCGTCTGCGTGCCGCTGCCCGTCTGCCACACCACCAGCGGGAAATGATCGTCGAGCGTGCCGTCGATGACCTCGTCCGCGGCCTTGCAGATGGCGTCGCACAGCTTATCGTCGAGCAGACCGAGGTCCTTGTTCGTCAGCGCGGCGGCTTTCTTGAGTATCCCGAGCGCGCGGACGGTCTCGCGGGGCATGCGTTCGCTGCCGATCTTGAAATTGTCCAGCGAACGGGCCGTCTGGCAGCCATAGTACCTGTCTGCGGGCACTTTCATCTCGCCCATCGTGTCGGTCTCTATTCGATATTCCACGTCGTTATCCTTTCAGTTTTTGTGCGAATTCGTTAGCTGCGGAAGTGTCATTCCAGCCCCAGCCCAGGGCGATTACACGAAAATTGCGGGCGGCCGCGCGGCCGGCTGACTTACTTGGTCAGTGACACCCGGGTGGCGGTCTCCCGTTCTTGCTCCAGTTGTTGCTCGCGGGCTTCGCGCTCGGCTCTCACTGGACATGAGTCGCAGTTGAGCAGCTCTCCGTCCGGCCCGATGATCTCTTCGCCGCCACAAGAGCCGCGAATGCAACGTCCGCTGAAAATGACGCCTATCGACATGATCAGCACGACGATCGCGAAGACGGCTATAGTGATAAGAACAATTCCCATGGCACTATCTTAGCAAATGAGCTTCCTGCCGCGCCGCCCCGAAACGTTCTTCGAAGGCGGGCGTGGCCCGTTCGGAGAAGGTCCCGTCGTCCTCACGAATGAGGAACAAGACCGGGAGATCCAATATCTTGGCCATCAGATAGCCGTCATCCGGTCCCAGGACCAGCATGGCGGTGGCGTAGGCGTCGGCCATCATGCATTGCTCGTGAAACACGCTGACGGACGCGAGATTGTGCGTAATGGGCCTGCCGGTGCGGGCGTCTATGGTATGTGAAACGCGTACCCCGCCCTCTTCGTAGTAGTTGCGGTAATCGCCCGAGGTGGCCATTGCGCTGTCTTCCAGGGGCACAACGCGATGAATGGCCCGCGCCCCTTCGATGGGCTCTTCGATGCCCACGCTCCATAGGTCGCCGCGCTCGCTGTGGCCCTTGGCGCGAATTTCTCCCCCAATCTCGATGAAATAGTCGGTGATGCCTTGCTCCTCGGCAAAGCGCGCGACGACGTCCACGGCGTATCCCTTCGCAATCGCAGACAGGTCGCAATAGATGTCCGCCTGCGATTTCCGCACCGTCAATGCCGCCATGTCCACCTTCAGCTTCTCGTAACCAATGCGTTCCATCAGCGCTTCGAGCTCGTCTTCGTCCGGCGGCCCTACGTGGTTCTCCGGGCCGAAGCCGTACGCATTCACGATAGGGCCAACGGTAATATCGAATGCGCCATCGCTGTGTTCGCTGACCTTGAGCGCCGCCAGAAAGACTTCCGCGGTCTCGTGCGAGATCCCAAACGGCGCAAGAGAATCCGACGCGTTAAAGCGAGAGAGTTCCGAATTCGGCTTGTACGTGGACATCAACCCGTCCACATGGTCAAGCATCTCCTGGACCGTCCCTTCGATATCGGTCCGGTCCCGCCCGAATATGCCGAAGGCCGGGCGCGGGAAGATCATCTTGGCCATATACGTCGTCCCCATCGTCTCGCCCCTGAATGCGACCAGGCGCCCGGCCTTCCCAGGTACGTCCCCGGACAAGCGATAATAGGAGAGGCCCGAGATAACCACGAGGCCCACTACGAGAAAAGCGATGCGTTTCGGACTAAGCGGTTGGCGTTCGGGGCCGGCGGACATGGAGTCACCTCCAAGCGCGGCTAGCCGCCGAAGTCGTCAAATAGGATGTTCTCGTCTTCGACGCCCAGGTCGCGCAGCATGCTGATTACCGCCGTATTCATCATCGGGGGCCCGCAGATATAGTACTCGCAGTCCTCGGGCGCGGGATGGTCCTTCAGGTAATTGTCGTAGAGGACCTGATGGATAAACCCAACGTGGCCCGTCCAATTGTCCTCGGGCAGCGGCTCGGAAAGCGCCAGATGCCACTGAAAGTTATCGTTGTCCGCTTGGATTCCATCGAAATGCTCGACATAAAACGCTTCGCGGTAGCTCCGGGCGCCATACCAATACGATACCTTGCGATTCGTGTGCACACGCTTAAACTGGTCGAAGATGTGCGACCGCATTGGCGCCATGCCCGCGCCGCCGCCGATGAAAACCATTTCCGCATCGGTCTCTGTCGCGAAGAACTCTCCGAAGGGGCCTGAAATGGTCACTTCATCCCCCGGTTTCAAACCAAATATGTAGGAGGACATGATGCCGGGGGGTGTCCCTTTGGGCGCGCGTGGTGGCGGGGTCGCGACGCGCACGTTGAGCATGATGATGCCTTCTTCCTGAGGATAGCTGGCCATCGAGTATGCGCGGTACACGGGCTCCTTGACCACGGAGGTGTATTGCCAGAGGTTGAAGTTGTCCCAGTCTTCCTTGTACTCCTCTTCGATGTCGAAGTCTTTGTAGTGGACCGTGTGGGGCGGGCATTCAATCTGGATATAGCCGCCCGCGCGAAACGGCACGGCCTCGCCTTCAGGCAGCTCCAGCACCAACTCCTTAATAAAGGTCGCCACGTTGTGGTTCGACCGGACTTTGCATTGCCACTTGCGGACGCTGAATATCTCGGGGGGGATTTGGATCTTCAAGTCCTGCTTCACCTTGACCTGGCAGGAGAGGCGGCAGCCCTCGCGCGCATCGCCCCGGTTGATGAAACTGAGCTCGGTCGGCAGCATCGCCCCGCCGCCATCGAGCACGTGTACCTTACAGACGCCGCAACTTCCCTTGCCGCCGCAGGCGGACGGCACGAAGATCTTAACATCCGCCAGCGTGTTGAGGAGCGTATTCCCCGCGGCCACTCGCATTGCCTTGCTTTCGTCGTCGTTGATGAGGATCGTGACGTCGCCACTGCTGACCAGCCTGGCCTTCGCGACCATCAGAACGGCCACGAGGGTCAGGATCACGAAGGTGAACATGAACATGCCCAGCCCGATTGTCGTTATCATCGTCAGCATTGCCGCTTCCTTGTCGTTGCTTTGCCCCGCTTAAAGCTGAATACCCGAGAAGGCGAGAAATCCGATCGCCATCAGGCCCGTGATGATAAATGTAATGCCCAGACCGCGCAGGCCGGCTGGGACGTTGCTGTAGGCGAGCTTCTCGCGAACGGCGGCGAGTGCGACGATGGCCAAGGCCCAGCCGACGCCGTTTCCGAGGCCGAACACGACGCTCTGAGGAAAACTATAGTCGTACTCGACCATAAAGAGGACGGCGCCCAGGATGGCGCAGTTCACCGTGATAAGCGGCAGGAACACGCCCAGCGCGACGTAGAGCTTCGGCACGAAGCGGTCCAGGAGCATCTCAAGCAATTGCACTGTCGCCGCGATCGTTCCGATGTAGCTGATGAAGCCCAGGAAACTCAGGTCGTAGGCCGCAAGCGTCGGCCCGAAGTACGGCACCCAGGCGAGTGCGCCTTCTCGGAGGAGATAGTTATAGACCAGATTGCTGAGGGGGACGGTAATCCCGAGGACGAAGATAACTGCGAGGCCCAGTCCGACAGCCGTTTCGACCTTCTTCGAGCAGGCCATGAACGTACACATGCCGAGGAAGTAGGCGAGGGCCATGTTCTCGACGAATACGGCCTTGACGAATATGTTTAGGTATTCCTGCAGCATGGCTCAGTCCTCCGACCCGACCTGATCGGGTTTCCACGTGCGCAGGCCCCAAATGAAGAAGCCGATGATGAAAAAAGCGCCGGGCGCGATGACCATCATGCCGTTGGGGTAGTACCAGCCGCCGTCGTTCACGGTCGGCAACACAACCATCCCGAAGACCTTGCCCGAGCCGATGAGCTCGCGGCACAACGCGGTGCCCAGGAGGATCAGGCTGTAACCCAGGCCGTTGCCGATGCCGTCCAGAAAGCTTGACCACGGCCCGTTTTGCATCGCATAGGCCTCAGCACGCCCCATGACGATGCAGTTGGTGATAATCAGTCCAACGAATACAGAGAGCTGTTTGCTGGTCTCGAAGGCATAGGCCTTAAGCACCTGATCGACGACAATCACGAAGGACGCGATAATGCACATCTGCACGATAATTCGGATGCTCGACGGGATGTAATTGCGCAGGATGCTTACGGCAACGCATGATCCGGCTGTGACTGCCGTTAGCGCGACGCACATGGTCAGCGAGGGCACCAACTGCGTGGTGACCGCGAGCGCGGAGCAAATTCCAAGCACCTGCAGCGCGATGGGATTATTGTTGAACAACGGGTCGAGCAGCGCGGTCCGTTCCTCTTTGTTCATGACAGCCATCAGGCACCGCTCCTCTCGGGGCGCAGCTGCGCCAAATACGGGCCGAATCCATCATCGCCTAGCCAGAAACGCAGAAGGTTCGTCACGCCCTTGCTCGTAAGCGTCGCGCCGGACAGACCGTCCACCTCATACGGCGCCTCACTGGGAGGGCCCGCAGCCCCTTTGATCACCTTGATGACGGGTTCCCAGGCGGCGTTAAAGGCCTTGCGGCCGGCCCACTTCTTCTTCCAGTTCGGGTTATCCACTTCCGCGCCCAGACCAGGCGTTTCCTTGTGTTTGTAGAAGATCAGGCCCCTTATCGTCGCGCCGTCTTGGTCCATTGCCAGAAGGCCGTACATCGTTCCCCAAAGCCCCATCCCTTCAACCGGAATCACCCGCAGATCGAGGTCGGTCTTCTCGGCGTCGTTGAAGACTTCATATACAACAGCATAGCGTGGGACGCGGGCCACGCGGGCGAAATTCGCCTCCACTCGCACGCTCATCGACGGGTCCTTCGACGCGGCACGCTGGTCATAGGAAACAGGATCGATCCCGACGTCGTCCGCTGCCGGTGCAGCAGCATCGAGGTCAATCAAGCGCATCACGATGCGCCCCTCGAAGATTTCACGCACCTCGTCTTTGCTCGGGCGCTTCCCGTCCTCGAGCAGCCCGCTCACTTCAAGGACCTTCTCCTGCTTATCGAGAAGTGCGTTGGCTTCCTGCCGCTCTTTCAGGACGACGGCGGAAATCGAGACGAGGCCGCCGCAGACGACGCAAATCAACGCTGCGAAAAGGACGATATAGCTGACGGAATTATGCTGCATAGCGTGCCGCCCTGCGCCTGATGTTGGCCTGAATCATATAGTGGTCGATCAGCGGGGCGAACATGTTCATAAACAGAATCGCCAACATCCAGCCTTCCGGATAGGCCGGGTTGATCACGCGAATAAGAATGCCGAGAACGCCGATGCAGAAGCCGTAGATCAGCTTTCCGGTATCGGTGAAGGCCGACGTCACGGGGTCCGTCGCCATAAAGACCGTCCCAAAGGCAAAACCGCCAAGGACCCAATGCCAGTAGAACGGCACATCGAAGATAGGATTGGTGTCCGAACCCACAAGGTTCAGCGTTAACACCATGACGAAGCTCCCGACGACACAACCGGCCATCGTTCGCCAAGACCCGATGCGTGTCGCGATGAGCACGGCGGCGCCGACGAGACAGAACAGCGTCGAGGTCTCGCCCATCGAGCCCGGAATACGCCCGATAAAGGCGTCCCACAAGGTAAAGCCGCTCTCCTGGAGGGCGTATAGCCCGCTCGTCATGCCGTTCGCAGCGTTCTCAAGACCGTCGGCGGCCCGGGCCAACAGGGTCGCACCCGAGTAACCGTCGGGACTCGTCTGGGCGGCGATCCACACTTTTTCGCCCGAGATTTGTCCGGGATAAGCGAAGAAGAGAAACGCGCGGGCGGCCAACGCCGGGTTCAAGAAATTCATCCCGACGCCGCCAAACATCTCCTTCGCGACGACGACACCGAAGGAAATGCCCAGGGCGACCTGCCATAGGGGCGTGGTCGGGGCGAGGATGAGCGGGAAGAGCGCGCTGGTAACCAGAAAGCCTTCGTTGATCTCGTGCCGCCGGACGACTGCGAACAGGACCTCGAATAGCCCCCCTGCCACCAACGTCACCAAGTAGATCGGAAGATAAAAGAAAGCGCCGTAAAGGAGACAGCCCACGATGCTGGACGTTGAGAACGCCCAGCCCATCGTGAGGTAGAGATTGGTCTGCCAGACGTCCAGGGCCTCCGCGCCGCCTTCGATGGCGAGAAAGGCCTGGTAGCCCGTGTTGTACATCGCCATCAGCATGCACAACCCTAGCGCCGCCACGACGGTCCCCATCATACGCTTCAAGTCGAGGCCGTCCCGCACGTGCGACGCGCCCTTCGTCACCTCGCCAGGCGTATACAGAAAGGTGTCGTTCGCCTCATAAAGCGGAAATAGCTTCTCGAGAGGCTTGCCCTTCTTGAAGAGGAGCTCGTATTGCTTGTCCTGTAATGCGCGTAGAAGCTTCATCTTTTCCATCAACGTGCGGGCCCACGCCCGCCGCAGTCAGCCTTCCCGTTCAATTCCAGTCAAGACTTGCCTCAGATAGGGTCCATACTCGTACTTGCCGGGGCACACGAAGGTGCAAAGGGCAAGGTCCTCCTCGTCCAACTCAAGACAGCCGAGCTTTTCCGCCTGCTCCAGGTCGCCGATGACGAGAGACCGCAACAGGAAGGTCGGGAGGATATCCAATGGCATCACGCGCTCGTACATACCTATAGGCACCATCGCGCGTTCGGATCCGCTCTTGGTCGTGGTCATTGCGAAGCGCTTTTGCCTCGACAGGCTCGACGTAAACACATTTACCGTCGAGAACTTCTTGGCCCCCGGCTTGAGCCAGCCCAAAAACTCACGCTCGCGGCCCTCCGGCAAGCACGTCACCTGATGATGGTAGCGCCCCAGATAGCCCAAGGCCTCTCCCTGGGCCGTGCGGCCCGAAAGCGCGGAGCCGGAAATCGCCCGGTTCTCGCCATCCGCCAATTCGCCGTCTACGAGTTCGTCGACGCTTGCGCCGATGCGGGTACGTATAAGCCGGGGGTTCTTAACCGAGGGGCCGGCAATCGAGATCACGCGTTCGACGCTCAACTCGCCGGTCATGAACAGCTTTCCGATGGCGATCACGTCCTGATAGTTCAAGTACCAGACCGTGCGCTCGCGATTGACAGGCAAGAGAGTATGGATGTGCAACCCGGCCGTGCCCGCCGGGTGCGGGCCCGAAAACTCTTCGACCTTGATTCCGCTGTAGGGGCCTGCGCCAATCGACGAACCTTCCGCCACGCACAGGTAGATGTAGTCCTCGCGCAGCTTCGCGATCGCGGCGAGGCCCTGCTCGAAGGCTTCCTCCTGATCGCGGCAGATCTCCTCCGGCGATGGCGCGAGGGGATTTGTGTCCATGGCCGTGATGAAAATTCCGTCCGGCTGAGAGTCCACCGGTGGGACCTTGCTGAAGGGCCGGGTGCGAAACGACGTCCATAGGCCCGATTCAACGAGCAACTCGCGGACTTCCGTGCCGCTCAGCCCAGGGATGCCCTTTCCGCTAAAGTGCGCAAAAGAGACGACCTCGTCCGGCGACGGCTTGCCATCGCGCTCGCTCTCGCTGAGATCGATGGCTACGGATTGGAGGGCGCGCCTTTGGCCGCGGTGTATGCCGGCGACAACGCCCGCGCCCGGAGATGTATAGAAGGTGCCCGGCGATTTCTTGTCCTCGAAGAGTGCCTGTCCACGCTTGACCGTGTCGCCCTCCTGGACGAGCATGGTGGGCTTCATGCCCACGTAATCGGCCGCGACGACCGCGACGCGCGTGACTCGGCCTCCTTCGCCGATCGATTGCTCCGGATCGCCCGTAATCGGCAGGTCGAGGCCCTTTTTTGTGCTATGGACGGCCATGGCGCGCCCCTGGATTTTGATGACGCCGACCGTGCGCGGCAGCGAACGATGCCGGCCAGATGGCGTTACGAATATTGCCGCTGATTAGATCGAGACCCATTTGCCTTCCACAGGTACTAACGGGAGCTCTTGGCCGGCGTGAATCGTCTTCTTGGCCGTGTCTCCCCCCACACCAACCCCAGACCCAACGCCGGACACTTACCTCTGTGCCGGCGCACCCAAAATCCGCTGGGGCCGGAAGCCGCAATAGTGCGGAACATGCTGCTGTCGATTGTCCACTCCGATAGGCGCAGCCAGACCCCCGGCGTGTTGGAACGATAAAACGCGCATATTCTGCCATATGGCGGGGGCCTTACGCAAGGAACCAGCCCGTCTTTTTTTGGCAGAAATTAGGAGGCGTTACATGAAATAGTGCATTGACTATATTAGAATGCTTTAGTTGGCGTTGTCGTTCATGTCGCGGAAATTTTCCTTGGCAAGACGGGAGTGGGGGTTGAGCTCAAGGGCCCGCCGCCAGTCTTCTTCGGCGAGGACGTCGTCGCCAAGCTTCTCGTGAGCGATGCCCCGGAAGACCAACGCGCGCTCGTGACCAGGGTCGATGTTCAGCGCCCGGTCCAGCATTTCCAGCGCAGCGGCAACATCCCCGCCCTGCCCCGGCTTCGCGAAGAGCAAGCGCTTAGACCCCGTCACAATCGCGTTGACGTTTTCCGGGTCGAGCTCCAACGCCTTCTCAGTCGCCTTCGTCATTTCTGGGCCGTACTTGCTCCCCTTGTACTTGCTGCGAATCATCGTCCCGATCAGGTCGGCCTCGATCCGCCACTTCTCGGAGATGTCCGGGGCTTCGTTCAGCGCCTCGATCCCAATCCTCGCGGCCTCGTCGATGGTCCGGCCCAGAAGACGCTTCTCGCGCGGACCGACATCGGTGGTCTCGTAATCCATGCGGCGCAACTCCGCCACCAAAAGCGCCACGCGCGCCAAGGTTATAAGCGACTCGGCGCCGGGGTCCTCCTTCACGTAGAGCTGTAACTCGCCCATCAGTGTTTCAGCCAAAGGCAGGTCGTACTCGCGCTGGACGAGCGCCGTCCGCTCGCGCAATTCTTCGAGGGAGGCCGCGGATACGGACGCGCACATCAGAACACTAAGCACGAATCCCCCGTAAATCCTGGCAAGCATGTTGCCGATCCCTTCTCTATGCACAGCAATCGAAGCCCATGGGCCGCCACCATTTTGAAGAAGAGCGTCTATGTTCGTCAATAACACGTAGACGGGCTGCGGGGGCGCTTTATTCAGGTCGAAGCGCGAATATCGCAGGAACCAGAATGATGTCCGCCAGCAGCGCGACAACAATCGCTATTCCGGACAGAAGGCCGAAGGTACTTATTGGCGGAAACGCGGACTGGCTTAGCGTGAAAAAACCTATGCAGGCCGTCATCGTCGTAACGATAAGAGACGGCCCGACCTTGGCCAAGGTTGAGCGAATGGCCTCATCTTTCCCCTGTCCGCTGACCCGGTGCCCGCGATAGCCGACAATAAAGTGGACGGTGTCGTCCACTGCGATCCCGAGAGAAATGCTCGCCACCATGACCGTTCCGGCGTTGAGTGGGATGTCCAGCGCCACCATCGTGGCGAAGACCGAAAGCAAGGGCATGATATTGGGCACGACTGATAGCAGCGTGAGCCTCAGGGAACGCAAGCCTATGAGAATTGAGAAGAAGACGAGTACGAAAGCCAGGCTAAAACTCTTGATCTGCGTCATGATAAGCGTCAGCTGCATGGCCTGCATGCGCGTGGCCATACCCGTCACCGTGGCACTCAACGGCGGCTTGAGGCGCGCTATATGCTCGCGGCCAAGATCGACGACCGCCGCGAAATCCTGGGCCTCCATCGTATTGATCAAGACCGACATCCGGATGCTCTCGCCGTCCCCGGTAACGAAACGCGGGAGCTGGCTCTCGTCCTCCGCCGACAGGAGCGCGATCAGTTCCTCCGCCTCCTCGCGGGTCTCAGGCAGCGCGTAGTACCCAGTATCGAAATCGTGGTCCCATTGGTTCGCCTTCTTCAAGAACTCGAGCGGCGTATAGACGCGCGTCACGACCTCCGAAGTCTCCAGGTCGGCCGCGATGTCATCGATCGCCGCCCAATACTCAGGGTCCAGCCAACCGCCCGGCGTGTCGAACATGATCTCGAGCGTGTGAAGCCCCGTAAGATTCTCGGCCACAAAATCGTAAGACCTGACCAGTTCCCCGTCCTTGGGCAAGAATTTCGTCGCGTCCGCCTCGGTCCGCACTTGCGTGGCGCTATAGACGCCCCAGACAACCAACGCCGCAAAAAGGGAAACGACCAGGCGCGGGTACCTGGTGATCCAGCCGCCAAAATTCAGCAGTACGCGGCTCGTCCCATCCCCCGCCCCGCGCGGCGCGGGGACTTTCATCGCATTCAGGAGCCAGGGACAGAGCACCAGATTGACCCCCAGGGATATCAGCATTCCCAAGGCCATGAAGGCGCCTAACTCCCTAATGAGGCCGATATCGGCGACCACCAGCGAAATGAAACCGAAGGCCGTCGTGATGGCGGCCAACGAACACGAGAACCGCAAGGCCGAAAGCGTCTCGCGGATCGCGATTTCGATTGACGAGCCGCCGGCGAGATGCCGTTGGTAGTGATTGACCAGGTGGATGCAATTTGCGAGCGTCAGCACCCAGAGAATGAGTGGCAGGGACGACGTGACGATGGTCACCGTCCGCCCGAGCGCGACAAGCGCGCCGAGCGTGAGTAATTCCGTCACGCACCCGCAGATGAGGACCACCGCCGTCGCCTTAAGCGAACGGAGCAAGGCGATCAGCACCAGGAGCGATGCCACGGCCGCGATGGGAAACATGCGCAATGACTCGACCAGCGTGATCGTGTTGATCGCCGAATCGAAAACCGCGCCCCCGACCATGTCGACCCGGAAACCGTAGTCGCGCAGCGGCTGGGTTGAAGCCGATATGTGATCGGAAAGCTCCCTGAAAGCTTGGGGCGAGTCGAGGGCCACGGATTGGACCAACAGTCCTGCGACATCGTGGTTGGCCGAAATAAACAGGCCCTGATAGAAGGGCGTGGAGGTCATCTCTTCCTCGAGTGCTTCGGCGTCCTCCTCGCCGAAGTTCTCGCGGTACAGCGCCGGGATACCGGCCACGTCTTCGACGTATTGGTTCTCTTCGAGGCGGTCCAAGACCTGGACCATCACGTCAAGCGCATCCTCATCGAACAATGGCTTGCCGGAGATGGCGACGATCACGAAGTCGTCGTTGCCAAATGCCTCCTGAAACCGAGCATGGTCGAGGGCCTCCGGCCCGGTCTGGTCGAGCAAGCGGTCCTGGCGGTTATCGATCTTGAGCTGTGTGACAAGATAGAGGGAGATGATGCAGAGGCCGAGTATGAGCGCAGGGCCGATTCTTGAACGCATGGGATCTCCGAATGTGAATAAGGGCCGCTCAGTTCAGAGGGATTAGCCGAAAAAGGCCGCGCCCTAGAAGTCCGGCCAGAAAGGCACTTTCTGGCCGCGCCCCTAGCCGTATTGGGCCACAATCGCGAGCCCAGTGGCAACACTCGTAAAGGTGTCCCGCTGTTCTAACTTCTCGCTGCCGTAGCGGTCCGCGAGCATTTCGCGGACGGCCGGAATCAGGCTCGTTCCACCGGTAGTCAACACGCGGTCTATACCCTCCGGCCCGAGGCCGGCCGCCTCTTCGGCGTCCTTGAGGGTCTGCATCATCTGCTCAAGCATATGCTCAATAATATGCTTGAATTCTGACCGTTCCAAAGGTTCGCGGATCTCTATTCCCGGTTCGCAAAACTCGATGGCCGTCTCCAGTTCAGTCGAGAGGGCTTTCTTCGCGGTCTCGACTTCGCGTGCGAGCGGGTACCCGTAATTGCTCTGAATCAGCGCGCGAAGAGCGCGGATGGCCTTAGGCTGGTCAGAGCTCACCTGCGCCGCGATCAGCCAATTGATCGTTTCTTCCGTGTTCAACTTGTAAAGGTTCTGCCAATCAAGAATCGTATTGAACAGGAACTGCGGTAGGGGCAACACCGCTGGACCGTATCGCGCGCGGCTTCCGAAACAAGGAAAGATCTTGTCTCGAGTAATCTCCCGGTCGATCGCGTCGCCAGCGACCGGCACGCCCGAAACTCCCAAAATCCGGCTCTCGGCCAGCCGCGAAGCCGTTCCATGCGATCCGCCAAACTCCATAATGCAGACGTCGAATGTACCGCCGCCGATATCGACGACCATAAGGCGTTGCGTGGACTCCC
>SDBV01002034.1_pt1 | contig 30282 bp, 22 predicted proteins | sample 2277081 | NCBI WGS metagenome assembly SDBV01 (sample SAMN10402039, study PRJNA504765) | marine sediment metagenome | isolation source: marine sediment core GS10_PC15, 223 cmbsf | place: Arctic Ocean: Southern Knipovich Ridge | collected 2010
GGGCGATGGCAAATAGGGTGATAACCATGAAAGACGGCCGGGTCCACAACATAACTGTAAACAAAACCCAACACACGGCCGACGAACTCGAGTGGTAAAATGCGGATCTTGGACAAAAAACTTTTGCGCGGGATAGCGCGCTCTAAGGGACAAGCCTTGGCTGCCACAATGGTAATTCTTTGCGGGGCGGCCTCATATATCTGCATGGCGTCAGCACACCGCGACCTCAAAGATACCAGAGACGCCTATTACAAGACGTGCAGGTTCGCGGATTTCACGATCCACCTCGAACGCGCTCCTATGACTGCCATGACAAGGCTTTACGACATACCCGGCGTGCGTGAAGTCAGAGGAAGAATCGTTGAAGACGCGAAGATCTTTGTAAAAGGCACGGATGAATCGAAAATCGGGCGTATCGTGTCCATGCCGGATTTGCGCAGGCCGGTCATCAACGATATCAGCATTGAATCGGGCAATTACTTCCTGGAAGGAACCAGAAACGAAGTTATCGTCAACGATCCTTTCGTTAAGGCGAACGGCCTAAAAGTGGGCGACACTATCGAGGCATTAATCGACGAGAAGAAACACAAGCTGCGGATAGTGGGAACAGCCTTGTCGCCGGAATACGTATACATGATCCGAAATCCTCAGGAAATAATACCTGATCCCAAAAAGTTCGGCATCTTGTGGGTGCCTCAGAGTTTTGCGGAAATGGCCTTCGACATGAACGGCGCATGCAACAACATAGTGGGGCTTGTCGATGCACAAATAGATTCCGATGAAGAACGTGGCCCCCTGGATGCAATACTCGATAGCGCGGAAAAGACCTTGAAACCCTACGGCGTGTTTGCTTCGATAAAGCGCGGGGACCAGATATCGCACCGATTTCTCTCAGATGAGATAACGGGGCTCGAAGTAGGGGCAAAGATTGTGCCCACAATTTTCATGGGGGTGGCTGCCTTTATTCTCATGGTGCTTCTGAACCGTATGGTGCGCCACGAGCGCACACAAATTGGTCTGCTCAAAGCATACGGTTATTCAAACTTCTCAATCTCCTTTCACTACCTCAAGTATGCGCTGATCATGGCCGCCCTTGCTTGTGTTGGTGGATTCGCATTCGGCCAATGGATGGCCAACGGACTGCTGGGAATCTATGTGGACTTCTACAAGTTCCCGCTCCTTAAATCGAGCATACACTTCGACGTGGTGCTCAAGTCGGCAATCATAGCAACATTGAGCGCGGTCGCAGGAGCGACATCCGCCGCCAGCAGGGCTTCTGCGATTCGACCTGCTGAGTCCATGCGGCCCCCGACCCCGCGTTCCGCGCACAGGACACTGCTCGAAAGAATTCCCGCCCTGTGGCGCAGTACCTCGTTTGTGTGGAAAATGGTGCTGCGAAACGTAGCGCGGTATAGACTGCGGGCCTCGTTCAGCGTATTGGGCGTCATGATTTCCTCCGGCCTGTTGTTGATAGGCTTCTTTGGTTCGGACTCGGTCGATTACATGCTCGATTTTCAGTTTTCAAATTCGCGCCTGGAAGACATCAAACTGATGCTGACGACTGAACGCGGAAAGGACGCTATTCACGAAATCCAAAGACTCGAACATGTCCGCCATGCCGAAGCGTCTCTAGTGTACCCCTTCGAGATAACCTCACAATGGCACAAGAAACGGAGCGTCGTGACAGGGGTAGTGCCGGGCTCGCGCCTATCAAGACTTTTTGATGAAGAGGGACGCACCGTCAATGTTGAAGGAATGGGACTGATCGTATCCGACAAACTGGCAGAGATGCTGGCCGTTGAACCTGGCAGTCGCGTTATACTGAAGCCTTTGCAGGGACGTGTGACAAAAGAGGTAGAGGTAACGGTGAGAAAGGTCGTTCGTCAATACTTAGGATCAGGCGCGTATATGGACCATCGTCTGTTGAGTAGAATCCTGGACGAGCCATTTGTAATGAACGCGGCCTTGTTGGTGATAGAGCCTGGCACGGAGAAGCTTGTCGAGAGCGAATTAAAGGACGTTCCCGGCATAGCTGAGGTGGACCTAAAGGAGGAGGCACTCAATGCCCTCAGAAGTACACTCGCCGAATCCATGAACATAAGCAACGCTTTTCTGTGTTTCTTTTCAGGCGTAATAGCCTTCGCGGTAATTTACAACACAACAATCGTGTCACTGATGGAACGCAGGCGCGAACTGGCCTCGTTGCGCGTAATGGGTTTCACAAAAGCCGAAGTGGGCCGCATAATGTATTATGAGAACTTCCTGCTATCATTCTTTGGAATATTATTGGGGATGCCGTTTGGAGTAGCCTTATGCAAAGTCCTGGTAAACGCTTACGATACCGAGCTGTACCGGCTGCCTTTTCACATTGAAGGCAGTACTTTTGCAACGTCGATATTGCTCACAATCGGTTTTGTGACGCTGGCAAACTTGAGTGTAGCGCACAGGGTGGCCAAGCTGGACCTGATAGAAGTGTTGAAACTACGTGAATAAAGGACAAGCAAAATGAAACGTCTTATAGTTACCATCGAAAAACCAAGCAAAAAAGGGACTGACCCCTGCGAAGCGAGTCTTCGAGCGAAGACGGGTCTGTCCCTTTTCTTGCGGGCCCTGGCCAAAAGAGCTACGCTTTTAACGAATACTTGCCATTGCATTACCAGGTATAAAGGACACACAAAATGAAACGTATTATTGTTGCCTTGATGGTCGTAATCGCATTGGCAATCGGATATAACAAGCTGAAATCCCAATCCATTGAGGTCGAAGTGATTGCCGTATCGAGACTCGACGTGGAGCAGTACATCGAGGAAGACGCCAAAACACGTCTTGATGAAGAGTTTACAATTCATATGCCCATTACGGGAACGCTACGGCGCGTAGAACTCGAAGTTGGAGACAGCGTGAAAAAAGGCCAGATTGTCGCAAGTATTGATGTTTCTCCGCTGGAACATCGACTGGAAAGCCTTGCCGCCCTGATAAAGGCCGCAATGGCGCAAATAAACGGGGTAGATGCCGGCAAACCAAAACAGGAAGAATTGGAGGCAGCGCAGAAAAAGATCGAGGAAATGCAGAACGCCGTCGAGATAGCGCATAAAGAATCATCGATTGTAAGCACGGACCACGACGACAGGAAGAAGAACTTTGAACGAATGAAGGCGCTTCTCAAGGAACGCGTGGTAACGCAAGCGGAATACGACACGGCGCTAAACGCTTACTCGAAGGCCAAACAGAACCTTGAACGCGCCGCCTTCTCCGAGAATTCAGCGGGCAAAGCCCTCGATATCGCCAAGCTCAACGCCAAACGCCTCAGCTCATCCACGGACGACAACGAGTACCTCAGGGATTTCTTCAAAGCCCAGATATCCGACCTTGAAGCACAAAGGCAAATGCTTGAAGAAGATCTGGAAAGGGCCGTCATAACTGCCCCTGAGTCCGGCCCAGTCCTCGAAAAATATATACTGGATTCAAGCGTGTTGGCGGCGGGGATCCCCATAATTAAGATAGGAGACCTCAATTCTATCGAGATTGAGTGCGACGTGCTGTCAGACGAAGTAGTAATGATAAACCCCAAAGATCGCGTAATAATCACCGGCAAGGCAATAGGGGACTATGAATCGGCTGACGGGACCGTCAAAGAGATATGGCCTTCGGGTTTCACAAAGATATCCTCACTCGGCATTGAACAGCAGCGAGTGCGTGTGATTGTCTCGTTCGACAACGAAAAGTTACAACTGCGTCCCGGCACAAGCGTTGACCTGCGCATAATCACCGAAACGCATTTCAACGCTATGGCAGTGCCGGAAAGGGCAGTGTTTCGCCAAGATGGAGGCTGGGCGGTTTTTGTGGTCCAGGAAGGCCTGGCGTATATGAAGCCAATAACGATAGGCATCCGCAATGATTCGTGGGCGGAAATCACAGAGGGCCTGTCTGAAAGCGACCTCGTGATCATCAACCCATCGAACGACCTCCAGGACGCCGCTCAAGTAAGCTTTCAATCCGTCAACTAAGGGTTCGTGCCAAAATGGTGGAGTTATTTTGGCACGAACCCTAAGTCACATGCCCGGCATCGGGCACTGGCAGAGAGAAAAAGTGCGACATGACTTCCCGTACGGTTTCTTCGTTCATGCCCAACACGCTGATACACGTCTCAAGTGGATTCATCATCGCGTCCGTCACTTTGGCTTTGCTCCCATGCTCTTGCTTGGCGTTGGCCATGGCTTTAGATATCGACACTACGGCCACGGTAAGCGCACGCTCGCTGCCAACATAATCAGGGCTGGAAGAAACGATCACATGATCGGGCTTTCTATGGTGAAGTATCGCGGCCGCAACATCTTCAGGAAGTCCCCAACCCTGCGCAAGGGCGTGCCCCGCCCGCAAATGGTCAATCCCCATCGCTGTCTGTTCGGCCGATACCAAGTCGCTTTCAACCTGGTCTTCTGACCTGGTCTGGAGTGTCGCCACGCGATATTCGGCGGGCACAACCTGGGCCAAGGCAAGGCGGCCGATTCCATGCAGCAGACCCGCATAGAAAAAAGTGTTTTCGTCTTCAAAACCACGAGCCTCCGCAATCATCCTGGATCCAATAGCGCAGTTTATCGACGCGGCCCAAAAGTCTCGCACATTCATCACTTCATCAGGCTCGTTGGTCATATGGATCGTCGGAAGATCATGCACAAGAGAGAAGGTGTCCCTCAGCCCCATCATCGTAATTGCAAGTTCAAGTGTTTCTACATGACGCGGGAATTTGTACGACTCATCATTTGCTTCGCGCAACACTTGCGCCGTGGCCGCCGGATCGTTGAGAAGAACATTCACTACGCTATGAATGGTGGTTTTCTTGTCGAACATTATCCTCTTGAGATGCGATACGGTCCCATGAAAAACGGGAAGACGCGCCAGGCCCCGAACGTGGCGCTCTATCTCATCAGGAGTTTGCGGAGCTTCTACCAAGTCCTCCATCTTCTGCGAACCGGCGCCGGTCCCGCGTCTTTTTGCCACCGCCGGCATGCCTTGCCCGGAAGTAGAATGGACGTGTTTCGTATGGCCAAGGCCCAGACCACCGTCATAATACTCTTCGAAAAACTCGGGGTATGCCTTTCGGATTGCCAACTGGATGCTTTCGGGAGAACTGAGGACTGGCCTTATTCTCAGCCCCGTGCTGTCCTCAAGTTCAGATATGGTGCTCCCGTCCAAAGGACACGCCATACCCAGCGTGAGAACCTTGCCAAGCTTATCCACGGGAAAAACCTCATGGCGTAATGCGTAGTCTCGTGGAACTAAAGCTACCGTTTCCTTGGGGATTTGATAGGCCGACACATCTATGCTCGCTATGCCAGGCTGCCTTGCCAGAAAAGACGCGAACGCATCTTCATTAAGATAGTCTTTGGAAATCAGAATGGCGACCAGTTTACCGCCGCTTTCGGCTTGCTGTTCCAGTGCGTCTGCTATCGCCCGCGGACTCACAAGCCCGGCGTCCAGCAGAAGCTCGCCCATAAGCCTTTTCGATGAACCTCCAGATGACGAGTCGGCGATTGTTTCAGAGTTTTCTCCGGTCACCTCGACACTGTCGCCGCATTTCGGGCACGGAATTTCACTGCCCAGCGAGGAAACGGGCGTCTTCATCTTCTGCTCACAACTACAAGTGACTTCCAGAACCTCCATAAGATCCCCCTGCAACTCAGTGCATAGAACATTAGGAACAAATAATGCCGCTGGCCGGCTTCCTCAAAACAACAGTGTTACTTTAACAATGATAAATCCGCTTTCTGCTGGCACAAGTGCCTCTCCACAGCGCGCTGTATCGCCGCATCGGTCAAATCCAACATTTCCACCGCCGGCCTGCAATCGCGTTTCAACTGACCGGCAACAAAAGCCCAGTCGCCCGCGGCGTCATCCTGCGTCAGACCCGCCAAAGCCTCGGCAATTTCAATAACGGCGACAAGTTCTTTCGCATCTTCCCGATCCACGCACCCGTGATGCCCGCGCATTACGGCAACAAGCCTTGCAGGGAAATGCCAAGACTCCGCAAGAAAACTCCCCGCATCCGTGTGCGCCATTCCTACCGTTTGCTTTTCCTCAGCAAGAAGTTCCGCTCCAATCAGCGAATCATCTATCTTAGAATAATGGATTGGCGCCACCTGCGCAAGCACAAAACGTCCTAAATCGCATAAAAGTCCCGCGCAAAACGCCACTCTTTTATCAACCGCAGAAGAAATTTCAGCCACGAGCTTGGCGCCATGTGCGCAATGCTGCGAATTTGCCCAAAGCTTTGCATGCGTGGTGGGCGCGCCGTCCTCACCAAATGCCTGCAAGGCAGCCATGCTCGATACAGATTCAACAATAGTCTGTATCTCATGAAATCCAAGGAGTTTCACCGCACGTTGCAGCGAATCCACTTGTGCGAAATGGCCGAGTTCTTCTGAATTGGCCACCCCAAGCATCTTGCCTGCCAATGAAGGGTCCATAGAAAGAATGAGCACCACATCCTCAAATGTTGTAGAATCGTTTTCAAACGCCTCTCTAATTCGCCGCATAACGCCAGCAAACACGGGCAGGCAAGTGAGCGCTGAAATCCTGCGTTCAAGTTCGATACTCGACAGAGGCCCGGCAGGCTCCGCAAATTGCTCCATGGAGCGCGCTTCTTGTCCCCCGGCTTCATCGACAAGCATTATATCCTCGATCTCTTCAACATCAAAGGAACTGTCCCCGCGCTCGGCAATGGCCGCATCGTCATGGTAAGATTTCTCAACGACATGCCTGAGGTCCTCGGGTGCGCACAGAACAGGTCTAATCGTAAGGCCCGTGGTGGCTTGAAGCTCCAAAACAGTCCTCGAATCTAATGGACATACCATCCCCAAAGTCAAGACATTGCCCAGCCTGTCTATGGGCACAACCTCATGCTCCAGGGCATATTTTTTGGGAATGATCTCCGTCAGTTCTCTAGGTATTTCAAAACTGCTCAAATCGATGCTTGCTATTCCCGGCTGCCGTGCGAGAAAAGTTGCGAAGGTTTCATCATCAAGGTAATCAAGCTTGATCAGGGTCTCCACAAGCTTGCCGCCATGTTTCTTCTGCGCCTCAAGGGCAGTGGCCAACTGTTTGCGGCTAATCAGGCTGGCTTCAAAAAGCAGCTCGCCTATACGCTTTGTAGGCATGCTTGCGTTGGCTGCAGGATCTACAGGTGGATTAAAGTCATACTTTGAATCGCAGCCTGCCGGCTCGTGGATGGATGTTTTTTCATACAAAGGGATGGAATTCTTGGTACTTATCGAAAGCGCCTCTCCACAGGCCTCGCAGTTGATCGGATTCCCAATCTCGGCGGCCTCCACTCTGGTCTTTCCGCCGCACCTGCACATTACCAAGAGCGCCGTCATACATACCCCCTCTGCGGAATCGGTCTATGGTCAAACCCACAGCCCAAGAAAGTCCGGGCCACTACCCTTTAATATTTTAGTGTATTCTGCCGACCTCGCCCTGTCAAGCCGCTTAATCTCATTTGTACAACCAATGAACAAAGCAAAAAGCCGATTTAGTTCCTTAAAGCTCTAAAATAGTAAACATTCGTTAAACCCGTGTATGAGCAGGAAAACTGAGCAAAAACGGGACTTTTGAGCCTTGGCAAAAGTAGACCCTAGCGAAGCGAGTCTTCGAGCGCAGACGGGTCTGTCCCGTTTCTTGCGGCCCCAGTCCCAAAGCGCCACAGGTTTAACGAATATTTATCTAAAACACAAAGGGGCTTCACTACAACTTCCTGTGACGAATTACATTTTGTGGGTTAAACGGCTTCCTCGATCTTCACGCCTGTGTCCACGCTTCGCACAATTGAGGCGGGATAATCAGCGATCTTTGCGGCAATTCTTTGGGCCTTTTTACGGCAACTACAAATTCCGAAAATGGTGGGACCACTGCCACTCATCAGACTGCCCGGGCAGCCCAAGTCCCCCAGATGGCCCTTTATCTTCTCAAGCGCCGGATGCATGCCAAAAACTACTCGTTCCATCCGATTGAATAGCATTCCCTCTAGCGTACCTTCCCTCAAAGTCTCGATTGCTTGGCGGAATCCCTCACTCTTGCCAGCGGACCTCATCTGAAGATTAGGACATAATTCTTTACTGGAGTATACACTACCCGAACTGACGTGAATGGGCGGATGGACCAAAACAAACCAAGTCGGCTCCAGAGGATCAAGCGCTTCGATAAGCTCTCCGCGTGCCGTGCCCTGAGCCGTTCCACCTTTAAGGCAAAAGGGCACATCGGAACCCAGCTTCAGCGCCAATTCCGCCAAATCACCCGCGGACAAACCCAAATTCCACAGTTTGTTCAACCCAGCCAATACCGCCGCCGCATTTCCCGATCCGCCAGCCAGACCTGCCGCGACGGGTATATTCTTGTGAAGATCAATTCTGACGCCTTTTCCGGTTCCGGTCGACTCTTTAATTAGCATCGCGGCTTTGTAAGCAAGATTGCTTGCTTCCTCGCACAAATCCGGCATGCTGCATTTCAAAGAAACCTCAGAATCCGTCAACGTCAAAACCGTCTCGTCATGAAGGCTAACGCTCTGAAAAATGGTCTCGATATCGTGGTATCCGTCGTCCCGCTTGCCAAGCACATCCAAATACAAATTGATTTTGGCGTAGGATCTGCAAATTAAATGCAACGGCTTCCCCTTCTCAATTGTCAGGCGCAACCCCGCGCTCTGCAATAGCTGTGGATCTCTCCGGGCCCCCACCTATAAGCGTGATATCTTCCGTCTTGCCCTTAGCTTCTCGCCACAACTTTTGTGTTTTGGCAAGAAAAGCCTCCGTCTTCACGGGTCCGGACTCCCTCAAATAGACAACAACAGGATCCCCAACGGCCTTTTCTCCAGGAGCAAGACGGAGCGGTGGGTCATAATGGCCCACAAAAGCGCCCCTCAGCTTTCCATCCTTTTCGGCAAATTCTCCCCGATAGTCGCACGCACCGCCACGCAAAACCCCCAGCCCAATCGTCGCATCCAAATCGCCGAAACAGAAAGTGATTGCCGGCGCAAGCACCCTGCGCTCATCCAAAGCGCTCTGGCCATTAATGTTCAATTGGCCGTGTGGCAATGGCAACGTCTTTTGCGGAGCGCCTCCATCGCGAAAAGCAACCGGCGAAATCGATGTCAGTCTAAGGTCCCTATCACCGTCATTGATCACAACCAAGCCGACAACCATAATGAGTTCCGTTGGGTACACGGACACACTATGCCTTAATCTCAGGCCGCTGCTGCTGAGCATCTCAACACCGAAACGCGTCCCCTTGCCCAAAACGTCCGTAAACCCCTCACGAGAACTGTCCACTTTTTCCATTTCCTGAAGGAGCAACTCTTCTCCCGATTCCAAAACCACAGACGCCGTTGCGGACTCGATAAGAAAAGTGCCGTCCCCGATCCTCACGGCCCATTCGGCATTGTCCTGACCATAAAGAAACTTCAGGTTCTTGCCGGCAGTATTGCCAACAACGAACTCATAATGGTCCCTCAGTTCCCAGACCATTTCACCGGAATCCGCAAACGCCAAAACACCTAAAAAACAAGAAACACATCCCACGAGTAATATCTTCAAAATAAAGTTCCTATCACCACGTTCCAAGACAAGGGGCTGCTGCCCCTTGCCAAATCATTAGGGCTAGAGGATTCTGACCTATATCCAGACGATATTCAACCTGGACAGATACGTTGAGCGCTTGCGGCAGTGGATTGACCGCCTCCAAATCCAGACTGTAGGTTTACGAAACAAGGGGGATTCAATTGACTTATATTTGCTTATTCTATGTATACTGCTACTCTTTGATTGACTCTATTATGATGTACTACGTATTCTGAGTATTCTTTGTAAGGTTGCTGATAGGCAATTCTTCGGGGGAAATCGGATCTGATCTGCTTTTGAGTTAGTCTTTATCTGGGATTGTTATTGCCAATTTGATTTGAGAGTTGAGATCTCCTCAAGAAGGGTAAATGCGAATACTGCGCAGCATATTGTAATATTCATCATGAAGGACACATCGCGGCGTAGCGCGCCATAGGCGGCGACCGAAGAGTTTTTTGACAGGATACTCCTTGTTTCGTAAACGAAGCTCAACAGTTCTTCCAGGGTTTCGCCAGGCAATCGACCAGCAGTTTTTTCCGAAGAACTGCCGGGGGCTCCGAAGGAGAACAACCTTGTTTCGCAACCCGTTTTTCAACTGCATTATGTGGGATAATAGCGGTCGCCACGGAGTCGTGACGAGCCCCGCCGAGCTGCTGCCGTTACTACGTTCCAGATGAGCAATCAATTTCTCAGAATTGATAACTCATGCTAAAACCAAAGGCCCTTGGCTCTTCAGTAAACCTTACCCTCTTGGGTGATGCGCGGTTGTTGCCGGTATCGTAGGAGTATCGCTTGTTGCCATCCCTGCCCAGGAGGTTTTGGACAAAGACTTGAGCAGATAAGTTCTCGTTGAATTCATAGTCAAGAGAGGCATTAAGACGAAAATCGTAATCATAGGCGCCTACATCCTGCACTCTCCGAATGGCTGCGTCCACGGCGGCCTCTTCAGGCAAACCGTCAACCGCATCGGCCAACGCGCTTAGACCATCCTTCGCACCCTGAAAATCCCATAGCAATCGGGCATCGCCATGCAAGGTCAACTTGTCTGTGAGGGCAGCCCGCGCATAAAACTTCAATGCCTGATTGGGCCAATTATTAAGGTCATTTCCGAGTCCCGTCTGAACAGCATCCGCCCCCCCAAGGGGCTGATTGTAGTCAGAGTAGCTGATTCCACTTGCCGGAACCCCTTCTGCCAACTCCCAGTCAAGTTGCTTCACAAGAGAATAGCTGAGCCCAACTTCTCCGAATGATTTCTTGTATTTAAGCTCCAGTTCCAGGCCGAAAAGCTCAAGATCACCCACGTGGCTGGTAGTCTGAGTGTCCTTGTTCCAGGCAATAACCTCCGCATCGTTATAAAAGCTCGCGAGACTGACTGAGAATCGCTCATTGATACGCGCTGTGTAGATTGCTTCGACGGCGGTCAATGTTTCGCTGTTCGGGTCACGGTGATTTCGATCGAGAGTATAGAGCTGTCCGGCGGTATTCATCCTCTGCGACTGCTGAACTATGAGTTTAATGGTGTGGCCGTCAGTGATCGTTGAAATCAGGGCAACCCGCGGGGAAAACAACCAATCCGAATATGTGTTCTTGTCTGCGCGGGCAGATAAGAGCAGTTTCAGCCGCTGCGTAAACGTGATGTTCGTTTCTGTGAAGAAAGAGACCGTTTGCGTACTCCATCCGCTTCCAGCAAACAGCGCGGTCCCATCCCTGTCAGCGCCTCCCGGCCCCATAGCTCTCGAGTCCGGGCCGCTGACGATATTTCCATCTTCACCCAGGCGCATGTCCTTTTTGTCATCGCCCCAGCCGGGGCCATAGTCGTCCCAGGAATACTCCCCACCAAAGGCGATTTCAACCGAATCCGAAGCCTGCCAATTCAGTACGGCACGGAGGAATACCTCTGTTTCGCTGAAGTCGAATTTCCTGTTTAGGATATGATCTGGATCCGGGTGCCTGAGACTGTCTATTCTGCGCTCAACATCGAAAGAATCCACACTCAGCATCGCCGATATCGTGAGATCTTCACGCAGTTCATTATCATACTGTAAAGCGGCTGTCCACTGGCGATCACGAACACCCTGTTGATTGAGCAAGCGCCCGTCAAACTCCGTTCTCGTCTCATTCCCGCGCCAGGTTGATCCCTGTTGTGTATAACGTGTCCAAAACTGCCAATGATCCAGAAAATCAATACCCAGATGCAGCTTGACCTGTGGATTATCCTGGTAGTCCGCGAAGTAATCCAAGGGCCTACTATCGGGTAATATGTCCTCTCCAACGTAACCGGCCGTTTGGTTATTAGTGCCAATGAAATGACGGGCATCAAATCCCTTGGTTCGAGTGACACTGGCGAAGGAGAATACACTGAACTTTTCCGCGTTGAAACCGTGACTGATAGTCAGGCCCTTGGAATTGTACTTGCTGATATATCGAGTTTTGAGCTTCAAGCCCTCCGAAGAATCGGCGTCGTGTGTGATGATGTTGATCACCCCGGCGACAGCTCCCGGGCCGTAGATCACTGAACCTGGGCCGCGAACGATTTCAATCCGCTGAATATCGCTCAGGTCCCATTGCTCCAGTTCCGACTTCGCGCCATAGTGGCCCTTGCTGTTCATGAGCCTTCCATTGACCCGTAGCAGATACTTGTAATTCCGATTGGCGATAATCCCCCGTATCCCCAGTTGAGGCCCCTCCTCATAGTCCATCCAGATAGCCCCAGGGACGTATACTTCGATGAGGTCGTAGATGTTGCGAGCGGGGGTGTGCTTAATGTCCTCGGCAGTGATCACCGTGATTGAGGCTGGCACCTCCGTGCTGGCCAGCTTGGTCAAAGCGGCCGGAACAGCAATTTTGACTTGCGTCAGATCCTCAAGCGACAGGGAAAATATATTCTCCGGCCCCTCTTGCGCATACAGTGGAACAGTGATTAATAAAGAGAAAAGCAATAACCGCATCTTCATTGTCGCTTCCTTTACACAATCAACCCGATGAGCCCAATGAACCACGCCACAGCCAGTTGCGCGCCAGCAAGAACGTTCCCCATTTCACCCGGCAGGTTCAGGGTAGCACGATAACCGGTGTTTTGTCACGCTTGTTTTCCTTCTCCTGTCAAGACTCATTAGAAATGTCATGTTTTAAGTTTAGCTATATGACTGTGCATCATACGACGAATGTTGATGCGCGTGATGCGGTGTGAAAATTGATGTAAGAATTCCAGATTCTCCCAAACCGTAGAGTGCCTACTCTAAGTATCGCGCCCAGCCCCCGGGTATTGCCAAGTACCCGGGGGCGGACAGGCTTCCTCGTGCGCTCCGTATTGAGTTCGGAAGGCCAAGCAGCCAAAGATTGTCCATGTGAAGCCGGGTCTTCTTCTTTGATAGGCCAGAATCGAGCAAGCCTATCATGAACGGATGCATGGGCTCAGGAAAGTCTACGCCGGTAGGCCCCCATATTTTTCCCAGAAGCTGCGCTTACGTTTGTGCGCGTCAGCAATCCCTTTTTTGTATTCAGCATGGCTCGGAATACCTTCCCATTTATCAACCTTGCTTTCGATCTTATCGAGGCGGCGCAGGTATTTCACGCCATGGTGGTAATACTTGGACACCGCACGCCGCAATATGGAGTCCGTCAGCGCACGGTACCGATCCTACAGTATATTAACCAACTGTCCAAAAAAAATAGGAAGGACTTCAGGCACACTAAAGGTTCCGTTGCATTTTCCCTCACCAATTGACAACAACTTGGAACAACTGGCAAGATGGTGGCCGGTTCCCGTGGCGTTCTGGGGATTCATGACGATAAGCTATCAGCTGTCAGCTATCAGCTGAAAAGGAAACGATTATGAAGAATCTTCGCTCGCTGGCGGTTTGGGAGAAGGCTCATGCCTTAACGTTGCAGGTCTACGGTGTGACGAACGATTTCCCAAGAGATGAAAAGTATGGTCTTGTTAGCCAGTTACGTAGAAGTGGTGCTTCAGTTCCCACAAATATCGCAGAGGGATGCGGTCGCAATGGCGACGCAGAGCTGGCACGCTTTCTGGACATTGCAATGGGATCCGCCAGCGAGGCTGAATATCAAATACTCTTATCGCATGAACTGGGATACATCAAAACTGATTTGTACGAGAAACTTAAGAGTGCGGTCGAAGAAATCAAGCGCATGCTGGCCGGCCTTATCCAGCGACTTAGAGGTTAGTTGTTAGCTCCCAGCTATCAGCCGATTGCTGAAAGCTGAAAGCTGAAAGGATCTACCGAGGATGAATAAACCAGTACTCCCGGAATCTGGCGGAGAGTTTCTGCTGTATCAGACAGAAGACGGCCAGTCGCGTGTCGAGGTACGTATGCAGGGCGATACGGTTTGGTTGACGCAGCAACAGATGGCGGAACTGTTCCATGTGGATAAATCGGGCATAAGTCGCCATTTGAAAAGCATTTACAAATCAGGTGAACTGGAGTTGGCGGCAACTGTTGCAAAATTTGCAACAGTTCAAACCGAGGGCTCCCGATCAGTCGGCCGCGAACTGGAATATTACAATCTCGATGCCATTATTTCGGTTGGGTATCGAGTGAACAGCGTCCGCGGTACGCAATTTCGTATTTGGGCGACGCAGCGCTTGGGTGAGTACATCGTCAAGGGCTTTGCCCTGGATGATGAGCGGCTCAAGGAGGCTGGCGGCGGCAACTATTTCGATGAATTACTGGCCCGCATCAGGGATATCCGTTCGTCTGAAAAAGTCTTCTGGCGCAAAGTGCTGGACATCTATGCCTTAAGTATCGACTACAACCCACGTACGGATGTTTCGAGCGAGTTCTTTGCGGTGGTGCAGAACAAGATGCATTGGGCGGCCCACGGGCATACGGCTGCTGAGATTATCGACCAACGCGCTGATGCTGCCCAACCTAACATGGGCCTGACGACATGGAGCGGCGGGAAGCCTCGAAAAACTGACGCGAGTGTCGCGAAGAACTACCTGAACGAAGATGAGCTGGACGTTCTAAACCGAATTGTGACGATGTACCTGGAGTTCGCCGAATTACAAGCATTGAACCGCAAGCCGATGTACATGCGCGATTGGATCTCCAAACTGGATGATTTTCTCAAGCTCAGCGACCGGGAGATTCTGTCTCACGCCGGAACCGTGAGTCACGAGCAGGCCCTTGCCAAGGCGCGGCAGGAATACGAGAGATTTCACAGGGAACACCTGGATGATCCTTCGCCGGTCGAAGGGCATTTTGTTGAGGCCGTAAAGAAATTGAAACACATGGAAAAATCAAAGACCCTTTCAGATGAGGATGGTGATAAATGAGTAAGTCCCGCCTTGACCAATATTTTGTCAAGGGGAACAAAGAAAAAGCCCTGACACTTCGCTTTAAGTTACTGTCAGGGCTTGGATTAAATGGTGAACGGGGTGGGACTCGAACCCACGGCCACCGGATTAAAAGTTCGCGAAAGGCCAAAACACAGCAACAAAATGCGACTCATAACGACTGCAATCACAATGCTTTACAGCAACCGGCCTTTTCGGTGTGTATTGCCGCAAATGGCCGTTTTTTGTGGTGAAGTGTGCCAAAAGTGTGCCACGGGGAGAAGAGGGAATGTTACTCGCTGCCAGAAACGGAACCGCCTCCTCACGGCCCATTGATGGGACTCCGACAGGCAAACGGAGTTTTTCAGGTAACGCGTCAATCCCTCCTCAGCATACCCGTAGAGATCGTCCCACTGATGCTCGACAGGTGTCTTTTGCTCAGAAGCGTAACGCCGCTCACGAAGATTTCTGCGTTCTTCAGCTCTGAGGCGGTTCAACGAACGAGTAGTCGCGTTCCGGCACCCAATGCTCAAGCAGAATTCTGTCACTAGCTTCCATCAAGGTCCAACTCCCTCACAAACATGACCGTCAAACTTGATTCTACTTTAAGAACACCGCCGTCGAGTAATTGGCCGATATTCTTTGTCAAGTCACTGCCGTTCAAGATAACTTTGCTTTGAATCGTTATAGGATATCGATACTCCTTCACTGATGAAAAGAGCATCATCTCAGCACACGATAACGGAGTCAATCACCTGAGTCCAGAAAAACGGGACCAACGCGAGTCACTTGACGAACCGACCGATGTTAGGGGGCAAGGCCACGGTGATATGCCCTTGGAATTATGGCCCACGCTCCAACCGTATGTGCGATGTCAACATGGCCTTTAGATGACGTAAGGGCCTTATAATAAAGGCTATATTTAATTGTTGACAGATGTCATCGCGGCTTGTAAGGTCGTGTGAAGTCCACGAGAAATTCGTTTTTTCTGTTTCTGGTCGGCGTATTTCGCTGCCCTGATGCAGGGGCCGAGCCCTCATGAGTTCCATGTTTTCGTTCGACTCCGGGCGAGACTTTCACAGAAAGCAGTCTGCCTTGAGTTCATAAACGGCTCCCAGCTTGAACCGTGACCTTGTACTTTCTCGCCTTATTTCGCGGTTGAAGCAAATGAAATGATTCAATGTCTTCTGCTTCACCTTTCCGATATAGGTTTCGACAAACGAATTCGTCTTGGTCGCCTTTGGCGGAATTCGAATGCATCTCACGTCCGGTTCCCAGAACCTATTGAATTCGTCCGGGAACTTCCGATCCCGGTCCCAGATGATAGATCTGGGCTTTATGCCCTCGCCCTCCATTGGCTACGCCGGTTTGGAAGTGCAATGATATCAATAAGTACGATTAATTGCGAGCGACAACCCGCAGAACCTTCGTCCAATGCGCGACCGCGGCGACCTGCGCCTTGTCCTCTAATTGGTTTTAAGTATGCCTTTGATCTTCGATTTTATGTGGGCATCTTCACGTGCAGTGGCTTGCCTCCTGAAAGTCTGCTTTCTTCGGCCTTGAATCCTATGAAGTGACTCTCCATGGAATCTTCCAGCCTGGATGCAAGCAGCGAGGCATCTTTACGGCTCACGGCCTGAACCAAATCGCCCACTATTCCCGCATCGCCACCGTAATGACCGCTGCGGATCGTGATCCCGGCATCGTTCGGATTCCACGGCTTCCCGCTATTGCTGTCCATACCGTAAATGGTCATAGTCTCGTTGTCGCCAACTATGTTGCCTTTTGTGCCGAATATCCGCGTGCGACGTCCGCCGTAAGGACTGGGGCCAACCACAGAGAAGCTGACGTTAATGTTGTCATCGAACATCATGTTGACTGTCTGGCTTTCAAGCGCATCATTGTCGGTGTGATAAACGCAGCGTCCATATTGCCCTGTTTTCAAGGCTTCCATCAGCGTATCGTCGTTCGTCTTCTCAAGATAAAAATGCCATGTCGCCCATTTCTTCTCCCTGACGTATATCCTTACTGCCGAGAACGGGCATTGGCTTTCGATTGCACATTCGGTACACCGTTTGCCCGCACCTTTCGGCGCGCCCTCCGCGCAAAACATTTTCCGCGAACCAAATGAACTGACGCGGTTGCAAGGTTTTCCGACGATCCAGCGCAGGATGTCAAGGTCATGACACGATTTGGACAACAGTATTGGAGTGGCCCTTCCCGTGTTGCCCCATGGGCCCCTGACGTACGAGTGGGAAAAATGAATATACCCCACGGGTTCCATGTGCTCCACATGAACAAGATCGCCAAGTGCGCCGGATGCAACGATATTGTGCATGTGTTGAAAATACGGTGCGTAGCGCAACACATGGCCCACGCCTACAATGCTCCCTTTCTTTTGCGCCAATTTCAGAATGTCATGGCATTCCCTCCATGACTGGGCAATTGGCTTCTCGAGCAGGAGATCGTAGCCTTTTTCCAATGCGGCCATTGCCGGGCCGTAATGCAAAGCATCCTGCGTAGAGATCACGACAACGTCAGCAAACTTTGGCCTATCAAAAACATCCTCCCAGGTGACAAACCGGTTTTCTTTCGGGATATTATATTTCCTGGCATAAGCTTCGTTGCGAAAAGGCAAAGGTTCAGCGACGCCGACAACCTTCCATTCATCAGGGTGCTTAACGGCATAGCTGGCATATACCCCGCCACGCCTGCCTGCGCCTACGATAATGGCAGTAACCGGCCGATCAGGTTTGATATAGTCTATGCCCGAAAGAGACTCATTGGTTTTCTGCGCGGATCTGGCTACCGGCGGTGCGGCCGCTGAGACTCCAGCGGTAAAACCCATTATCTTCAGCATATCACGTCTATTCATGTGTTCTTCCTTTCGCTATGCATTACCATCTATACGTTCCCCGGATACCGCACAGGACAATTCAAAGAACAGCAGGCCTCGGGATCGGCGATAGATTCTTCAGCTTGGAGGTTTTCGCGCTACTGACATCCGGCACGATCGCTACGGCCACGCCCGCCTTCAGGAAACTTCGTCGCGAGAGTCTCCGCATCATATCCGCCTGCTCCGTTGTTTCATCTTCACTGCATCCTCCAATGGACAGTTCCCGCTCACTTCTTCGTTTTACGCGCCGACTTCGTATTCTTCATGCTTTTCCGTGAATTTCACATCGAACTCGTGAACGGCGTCGAGCATCGCCCTCAGGTTTTCCGCCGGGGTCTCTGGGGGCAGCGCGCAACCGGAACTGAGAACGAAGCGCCGACGTCCGTTCGCACGGACAGTCTCCAACACATCGCGGGCGGCCCTGCGAACATCTTCGACGCTACCATGGGCCAAAACGCCAACCGGATCAAGATTACCCCAGATTGTAATGCCGGGGTCGACAATCTCACACGCCTGATTCATGTCGGTTGGGTGGTCTAATTCAAGGATGTCTGCGCCTGAAGAAGCCATATATGTCAGGATTGGTGCCGCGTTCCCGCAAATATGCAGCGAGACGGGCGCGGAATGCTTTTCTTTCAACGCTGCTATTAAGCGTTGTTCATACGGTAATGCAAGCTCTTGATAGAGGGACGGACCAATTAGGCCGGCGGGCGAATCCCCGCCGCTCAGCATGTCCACACCCACGCCGGCCAAAGCGTTTGCGTATGCGATGCCGTATTCCAATCCCCGTTCCATCAACGCCTCCACCATCTGGGGATCCTCGATCGATTTGATCATGACCTGTTCCATTCCCATCATGGCGCAGGCCAAAGAGAATGGATACTGATCGAAACAGCCTGCGATAAACGCGGTATCGCCGATGGCGTGCTTAATTCTCTCAAGCGCCTCAATCATCAACGGAAGGCGGCCTTGCGAGGATGGGTCTGGAGGTGGAATCCGGTCAATATCCGCCGCCGTGCGTACGCAGTGTTCACCTGTTCCGCCCAGGGGTTGGTTTCCCCCTGGAAATGCAACGTCGGCGCCCATTGCTTGTGCAGTCACCCATGTGTCCGCGGAAAGCCACACCATGTCCGGCTGAAACCTTTCGTAGTAGCGCACTACGCAGTTAGCCAATATGCTTGCGTTGTTGGTATATTCGCGAATCGAGACACCCGCCACGCCCGCGCAATAATGTATGGCAAGGGGCCCCGCTGCATAGCGTGGGCTTTCAAGCCCCTGAAGCACCGCGCCGACGATTTGCTTCAAATTTGCACCCGCTTTCTTCATGACGTATTACCAACCAGCCAGCCACCACTCTTGCGTTGTCTTTTCTCGAACTTATCCTTATAATGGATAAAACTGTCATACTCCCTGTAGAGAAAGAAAATAGTCAACGTTGTATTTTGATATTATATAGCTGTTCTTGGAGAGATTAAATGGATAAACCAACCATTGTTCATGAAGAAATCGAGCATCTTGACGTCGAGGCGCATCGAGTGCCTAACGGCATCCAACCCTTTCATGAAGCCTATGGTTTGTGGGTGTTCTCCTTCCAACGGCGCAGGAATTGGTCTCCATCAGAACCGGGCGGCGCTCGATACTTCAAATTCTATGGCCTATCCCACCTGATTCACGGGGATGGGTGGTATTGGACGCCGGAAGGAGGGGTAACCATGTTTGAGGCTGGACAGGGCGTTCTCTCGACGCCTGGCACCATTCAACACTACGGCGGCTACAAGGCGGCGTATTCGGAGGATTCCATTTGTTTTGCCGGCCCAATCGCCGATAATCTTCGCCAGGCCGGCGTCATTCGAGACGGTGTACTCACAATAGGATCCGTGAGGCGCTTGCTCCCCATCATGGATTTGGCAAAGGATCCGGCTGTCTCATCGCAACTCAAAGCGAACATGGCCCTGCAAAACCTACTTGTTGAACTCCACTTTGAGAATCAGTACGTTCGACGGCCCAAACAGTGCTCAAAAATTGTAGCCTTGCTTGAAACAATCGCCCGCAATCCCCAAGAGTCGTGGACCGTTAGTGAGATGGCGGAGATCTGCAATCTTTGCGAAACGCAGTTCCGGCGCGTCTTTTATGCCCATGTCGGCATGAGGCCAAAGCAGTACGTGGACCAACTCAAACTTCGAAAAGCCAGCGAGCGTCTTTGTTCTTCGGACGACACAATACTTCGTATTGCTAAAGAGTTTGGATATTCGGATCCATACCATTTCAGTCGCCGTTTCAAGGACTTTACTGGTTTTTCACCCAGGCAGTACCGTTTGAAATACTCTATGTCCAAGTGAACACCAAACTCCAGCAGATTGATTACGTAGGGGGCTGGGTCGAGCGCCGACTCTAGAGGCGTAAGCTATTGAAACTAAGAGTTTTGCTCCAATCCTCGATCATTTTCCGCAGTCTCTGCTCTACTTCGGAATGTTCTTTGCTGCCGGAAAGATTGTTGAGTTCCCTAGGATCTTCCCTGAGGTCGAAGAGCAGGGCCTTATACGGCCTATCCCCCTCCATCCATTTATCCCCAAGGATATACTTGTAGCGATCCGTGCGAACCATTTTAACTGTCTCGGCGGAACACATTTCGCTGAAGACGGCCTCGGCGTGTTTAGTGGTTTGACCGGTGAGGATGGGAACGAGACTTTTCCCCTGGACGCCTTCGGCAATAGGCGCGCCTGAGACCTCTAGAATGGTCGGGATCAAATCCATGGTGCCGACGGCCGCATCGATTTTAAGGTTTTTCTCGAATGCCCAGGGGTGGGAGACAATCAACGGAACGCCGACCGCATCCCGGAACATGTACTGCTTTGAATATACCCCATGATTGCCCATCATTTCGCCATGGTCAGCACAGAAAATCACCAGCGTATTATCCAAGATCCCCCGCTCTTCCAGCGCTTGGAGTATCTGACCAATCCCATCGTCGATCACGTTGACCAGGCCATAGTAGTTGGCCCGCATCGGCCGGACGTCGGACTCGGCCCACTCGACTTGCGTATCGCCATGGCGGCCAGCCGGATAGCCCTCGCGTGGATCCTGATAGGGAAGATCGACATCTTTGGGATCGTACATCGTGCTGTATTTCCCGGGGGCGTCATAGGGGGAATGGGGGCCGCCCCAGTTGACCCAGAGAAAGAAAGGGGCGTCTTCTTGATAATCCTTAATCCAGCGGGCGGATTGCGCCGAAATCCAGCAGTCGTGAAAATCTTCTTCCTTCAAAGGGGATGGCTCGGCATACCACGGAGCCACCCTGTTTTTCTTATCAGGTCCGAAGCGCTTGAGCATGTCGGCGCTGAAGGCCTCATAGACACCTTTTTCCTTCAAGTAAAGCGTATAGGGACAATCCTTTTTCCCCAGTCCCGCGCCCACTTTGCCCAGCGTGGCTACGGTGCTGTCGAAACCGTAGCTTTTAAAGTGATCGATGAACTCGGGGTCGGTGTAGTTGAGGCCGCCGCTCTTTTGCCCCAAGTGAGTCTTGCCAATGAAACCCGTATAGTAACCGGACTCCTGAAGGGCCCTTGGGAACGTCCATTGCTTGCCGAAGTTTTGTCCGTGATTTCCGCTATTGTCCAGCACGCCGTTCTGGCTTGGATAGCGTCCGGTAAGCATAGCGACGCGCGAGGGTTGGCACAGAGGGGAAGGGCAGATGGCCTGTGTAAAATGAACGCCTTCGCGCGCCAGCCGATCCATGTGCGGTGTACGGAGGACTTTGTGTCCAGCGCAGCTCATCGCATCAGGCATATGTTGATCCGATTCGAGAATGAGTATATTGGGTCTATCCTTATTCTTCGCAACGGCAGGTCGGCGGCCAGCGCAGGCAATCGAAACGCCGGAAAGTGCGCATCCTTTAAGAAATCCCCGGCGTCTCAAACGATGGGCCGTTGCCGGGAGGTGTTTTATGTCTTTCATTTACTTTTCCTTTGTCGGAGCGATCATTAAATTATCCAAATAGAAAACAGTCCGTGTGGCGGCAGGGCTGGAAATAGAGATCCGTTCGAGTCGCTGAAATTCTGCATTTATATGCGGGACGACGAAGTTCTGCGTTGTCTGGTCTTGGATTATTAGACTCAGCTCTGAGTTATCCGGCGCGTCCTCTCCCAATTGAAAGCGCACCTTGATTTGGAACCATTTGTCGAATGGTAGGGTGGCTAAGATCTTGTTTTGTGCCTGCGCAACGAGATTCCCATTGGGCTCAATACGCAGCATCGGACCACCACTGTAAGCTTCTTCCCCAGAGTTGCTGTATTGGCGAAAATCGATATTGATGCCAGGCGGTGCCTCGCCATCGAGAAATAGATCCACAGAAAAAGTGAAGTCGCCATCGCTAAAATTGAGTGGGTAGTAGATGCGCGGCTGCCCGGCTTGAGGACGATTTGACTCCGCGACGAATTTGAGGCTTTGTGATCCGCTCGACGCGATTTCGTCGGTGACACCGATCCTCGAAGGTTTCACAGCCAACGCAATGCTGGCACGGGGAGGTCTCCCAACTGCGTAGGATTCAAAATCCTCATTCACCGGGCCGACGAATTGCATCGGTGACGATGCCGTGCGCGGGGGAAGATAGCCATCCGCTGCATGGAGGATCGGTTTTTCGCGGAACCGTTCTTGATTTGGAACTGGCGGCCAACTGGCGCGATCCGGGCTTTCGTAGCAACCAATCTGTTCAACAGGAATGGGCTCAAAACCTAATGCCCAGGCGGGCGAATCTGGCACTGGCAGATTGTCGCGCAACATGGGATCGGCTACAATCGAGCCTTGATCCATACCCAGGGCGAGCCATTCGTCCCAGCCCTTGATCGTCAGCCAGCGTTCGATTCCTACAATCGGCTCGTGCGTTCCAAACCATACCAGGTTGTCCCTAATCGTAGGGTTGTCCTTGGTTTCACGGTTAAAGTGATAGGGCATAGCGCCCTCCTCGGAACACACGATAATGTTGCGTTCGGCACGGTTCCCTGCGAATGCATCGACGTACGCACCCTCGCTATTTACACCGCTGGGCATTCGCTGGGCTATGGGATTGAATTCAATTTGGTAGAGTCCGGCATCGGCGATCACGTTATTGGTAACTACATTCTCGCCGCCGCCGTGAATATTGATGCCGCCACGTCCGGTATTCCCAATGATGTTGCCATGGATTAAGGTACCGCAAGTGTAGTCGTCCAGGTAGATGCCCCAGCACAAGAAAGGGGATGCATAATGTGTAGGGATTGCTGCATACCCGAAACCATAACCCACGGTGTCGGTGATGCGGTTAAAGCGAATCACGTTTCCTTTGAGATTAAGGTTGCGCTGAACCATGCGGATAGCACCCATGTCGGTTGTCTCAAGTATGCTGTGATGGATCTCGTTTAGTTCCACCACGTTGTCGATGCCCTTGAGGAAGACCGCACAGCGCGGGCAATCGTGAAGCAAGTTGCGGCGAGCCACGTTCTTTTCGCCGAGAAGGTGTAGGGCTGCGGCGTCCTTGGCATAGAGGCCGATGTCCCAGACGTGGTTGTTCTCCGACGTATTCGCCGTGCCGTATAGCATTATTCCCTCAGAGCCGGTCGACCATACGTCGCAACCCGCTACGCGACTTTCCACGCATGGCTCATTGGCCAGAAGGTTCTGCCCACCGGCACCTGCACCGACCGGATGTCCTGTTGCTGGCGTCACGCGTGGATTGCCAACTTCCTCGAAAGAGGATGCTATGCCTCCGAGGTTGATCCCGATGCCGCCAACGTTGGTCACGCTGCACCCGATGACTTCGGAGTTACGTACACCCGTCATGCGGATGGCGTCCTGTCGTGCGCACTCGAAGTCGAAGCCCCGGAACACGACATTCTCGACGGGATTCATAGGCGGCGCATCGTCTGGCATTGGGAAGTCTTCGCGGGTGCCCTTGTAACTGATATTAAGATAGCCGTGCGGATAGGGAATTGTTCCACGAAGCTCGATGATGTTGTCGATGATTGGCGCAATCACTTCACCTTTCACGCCGCCATCTTCAGGCGGATAAAAGTAAAGGACACTCTGCTTGCGGTCAAGGAACCACTCTCCGGGCGAATCGAGCGCATCCAGGACGTTCTGAACAAAAAAACGATTCAAAATCCCAAACTTCCCGCGCACGGGCCGGACGGTTATCATGCGGTCATCGGCATCCACGCCAAGGATCGGCGTGATGGCGAACAGCCACTTGGCGTATGGGGCCATGACCTCGGCCTGCGAGATGTCCTGCCATCGGTCGAAGGGAAGGTCGCCCTGGTGATACAGGACCTGCTGATCCGACTTTTCCCCTTGGCCCGCCGTGTAGAGAAAGCCCCCCGTACGCGGATGAGCGGGATCGAAATTGGGATAACGCGCCAGGATCTGCCGCTGCGCGAAGTCCTCCGCGCCCGCCCCCGCACTTTTATAAAACAGTTGATGAAACGAAACACCGTCTAATCCCTGCGCCGCCAAGTCAGCTCGAAGCACCGGGCCTTTCCACCGTTCCCAACCCGTGATCCGCGCGCCGCCGCGAATCACGACTCGTTCTCCCTTGGCCGCCCGCCATGTAATAGGGCACGCTTCGGTCCCGCTGTCCTCTGGTGTAAGAACCAAGGACTGAGTTCGGTGATAGGTTCCGCCGCGAACGACTATCTCTATTGGCGACTCCAGGCCCTTGGCGATCCACTCCCGCACAGCGTCACGAGCCCGCTCCAGCGTGGCGAATGGGCCGTCGGTCATTTCGCCGTTGGGAGCAGGCAGCGTTCCCGACCAATGATCGGCTCCATATATAGCGACATAGATGTCGGCCTTGGCCCGGGTCTGGGCTTCGAGGGAATTGGGCATGGTGATAATGACAACGGCAGTCAATAGTTTGAGCAACGGGAAACCCATTCTCCGGTATGGATGCCCCTTCATATTCTTCATGTTTCTTGTTTTCCCTCTTCCTGATTTCAGGCCTAAGGCAATTCAGATGAACGCATCTTAAACTGTCGGCCAAACAGCAGTCAACCGCCAGACAAAAGCCTGGCGGTTGAGCTGTATGAACTCTTCCTACGGGGAAGAGGAGTGAAGGCTATATTACTTTTTCCTCAGGAACATCGAGCCGCCAAGCGCGCACGCAGCAGCTAAGAGACCAAGACCAATTGCGCCAGTGACAGGCATGCCGGCTTCGGGCGTTCCAGCTCCGCCTGCCCCACCGTCACCATCGCCGTCGCCGTCGCCGCCGGCACCAGCGAAGGCTAGCGTTACCTTGTCCGCGGCGGGCGTAACGGTCCAGCCTGCCGGCAAGGTAGCCGTGGCAGCCCAGTCGGCCAATGTCGTGCTGTTCGTCCCCTCGTTAGGGGCAGCTACGAAGGTCATTATGTCCCAGGAACCCGCACCGCCGGTGTAGGCGGTCGTGTCGATATCGAGCGTACCGTTGACCTCGAATTCGTTTGACAAAGCAAGTACACCGAAACTGTCTGCGTCGCCCACGAAACGTATGACGGTATTGTTTGCACGAGCACGGAGCTTTCCTCCGACTGTCGCCGAACCGTTGCCGCCGATCTCGATCAAGGAGTTGACATCTCTAGCGGCGTTCGTGGAACAGTTGACGTGGCCGGAGGTCACATACGTACCGTTGATGACCAATTCGCCATTAATTAATCCATCGGCCGCGGCGCCACCATAATTGACAGCCGCCCAGCTTTGTCCGCCTATCTGCATGTTTCGCGTGCCGTCAAAGATACCGCCTTCATCGATAACTATGCGTCCCACCGGTCCTACGCTTGTATCAGCCCATACGCCGTTTGCGCCGCCACCAGTGGTATGAATTATTCCACCGTTTAGGATGGTGACCGTGACGCCGCCCTGGACAGCCAGATTGCGAACCGACATCTCCGATGCTAGAGTATAGCTGCCGCCCTTGTTTACGCGCAGGCCGTTATCGGTCGACGTTGTTCCTACCGGCGGCCACGTTGGCGGAGCCGCACCTTGCGGGAACCAGTTCGCCTCAGTATTCAAGTCGCCGCCGTCGGGACCAATCCACTGGAAGACTGCATTCGCAGTTGCAACCGTTCTGACGTCAACGACGTTAGCGGGATCGTGTTCCGTGTTCGCTCTCGGAGTAGTGCGGCTAATATCGCCCACCGGTATGGAGAAGCTACCTCCTTGTGAGGTGACGGTCCGGTTCGTGAAACCGGCGGTCTCAAGCGCCGCTTCTCCATTAACGAGAGTCATACCCGCGACGTTTGTCAGGGGCGCGGCAAACGCTCCCGAAGCGGCCAACATTGCCACCAGTGCTAATGCTCCCAACCTGCTAAATCTACTCAACTTCTTTTCACTCATCTTTTCTCTCCCTGTTTTCAATACTGTCCTGCGTTTTCTTACCCAAAGAACATAACCGTATATATCTAAACGGAAATCTGCTGCCAGACTTCCGCAAAAACCGTGCCGCGAGACTAAAGCGGGTTTCTACCGTTGGCATTGATGTATCGCTTAATATCGATCCCGGGCGTCTGATCCGCGCCCCAATGACCTAGTGAGGCATAGAAGCTCACGGGGAACTTTCCAGGATACTTGAGGAACTCGACGTGACCGTCCATGTACAGCACATTGGCGCCGCCCGGAATGTGGCTGAAGGCGGCCGCCATTGTATTGGCCAGATTTGCATTGCCCGCGAAAGTCCACGACGAGTCTATACCGTCCATCATCACAGTAATGCTGCTCTGCGCCTGGGCCGAACCCGCGGGATTGTTGATGTCCGTGATGAAGAAACGTTCAATGCCTTCCCGCAACGCGTACACCGTGCAGCCGCCGGCCATACCAGTGACATACACCGGTTCTTCATCCGGGAAGTTGTTGTTAAAGTTGGTGAATGGTATGCCACATTTATTGCTGTCGTTCAGATTGTAGTCCTGGCCTAGGTCGCACATGACCGGAGTTTTCCAATTGCCGCCACACTGAAGTTTTAGCTGTTGGTGCGCAGTCGCAGCGCCGCGCATCGAGCCGTTGTCGTTTATGGCCCAACTGAAATAAGTATAGGAATACGCCCGGTTTATTACGTCGAATATGCCCAACTTGCGTGTCTGCGGATCGCTAAAATCGCCCTCGGCAGCGTAGATGCCGTCAGGGTCACCCGCAGAGATGATGTCAAGCACTTCCTGCACTTCCCCCGCTGACGCAGTTGCGTCCGAGGGACATACCAAGATCTTCATGTCCGTCAAGTACTCCGGGTACAGGGCGTACATATCACCCATTCCCATGTCGTACGACATGCGACTCGCGGGCGGAAACTTGTTGCCGCTTGACTCGTTCGAGTACATCTTGATGGTGAGACCCATTTGCTTGAGGTTGTTGGCGCAACTCGCACGCCGCGCCGCCTCACGCGCTCGGGCCAGCGCCGGCAACAGTATGGCCGCCAGTATGCCAATGATAGCGATAACAACCAACAACTCAATTAGTGTAAATCCTCTTTTCTGCATAGTTTCTCTCCATTTGGTGGTTTCAAAACACAAGGCCAAGAATTCACATGCAAGTCTTCATTAAAGTTTAATAGACAAAACTCGCATACTAGCTTCAAACCAAAAAGGGCCACCTTCCCATTCCATACTATTCTACAACTATTCCCGGAAATACAAAATGGATAAAACCAACATTAAACATGGATAAATCGAGCATTTTGAACTTGAATCGCATCGGGTGCCAGGCGGCATCAAGCCCTTTGACTGGTGCTTTCACATTAAGCTCTCATGATTTTTGTGTCATGCGCTGAATTTCTTTCTGGTATCGTTCACAAATTTGTGACATACTTTAGACGTTAAGAACTTAAGCCCACACAAATGCAATGGGACGCGTTGAATCGCGGCAATGTCTTACCGTGCTTCATCCGCACTTACTGCATTATCTGGGTAAAGATAACGAAGCTGAAAATGAGAATTCTTGGGGAGGTATTCTAATTAATGGCTAAGAATTTCGACAAGACACCAACGCAACGACGCAGAACGACGATGGCGGACGTAGCCAAGCTTGCAGGCGTTTCAGTCATGACCGTCTCAAGAGTGCTCAATAAGGGCCCGAATGTCATCGAAGAAACAGCCGAAAAAGTCCGCGACGCCATTGCCAAACTAAACTACGTACCCAGCATTTCAGGAAGACGCCTGGCAAGCAGATGCTCCTATGTCCTGGGAGTGGTCTACGCTCCCGATAAGAATACCGGTTCCTGGATTACCGATACCCAGAAAGGTTTACAGGCGGCCCTTGCCCGCGAAGCATACGAAGCAACCTTTTTCCCTTGCAAATTCACTGATTCGAGCGAACAACAGGAAATAATCCAGCGAATAGAAATGGCCGATATCGACGGCTTAATGCTTCTGCCTCCCTATGGCGGAGAAGACGCCTTTGTTCGACGCCTTATGGATCGTAACCTGCCGATGGTCCAGCTTGAACCGCCGAATCTTCAGCTCGCTAAACCAACCGTGCATTTCGATAACCGTCAAGGCGCGTTCGATATGACCCAATACCTCATCGAATGCGGACACCAAAGAATCGGATTTCTCATGGGAGACACCTACCATCGCGCTACCCATGAACGTTTCCATGGCTACCGTGACGCGCTTGAACGCAACGAAATCTTCTTCGAACCCGCACTCGTCGCCCAAGGCGACCATACATTCGAATCAGGCATAACGGGTGGGCAAACACTTTTACAAAGCGAATCGCGTCCAACAGCTATTTTCGCAAGTAACGACGAAATGGCCGCCGGTATTCTAAACGTAGCGCACAAAATGAAATTGAGCGTACCCGAGCAATTATCAATAGCGGGCTTCGACGACGTGTCCTGGGCACGAAAACTCACACCATCACTCACTACCGTTCTACAACCCAGAAACGAAATGGCAAACCTGGCAACAGAAATGCTCATGCGGCAACTCAAGCAAGAAGAGAACGTAGACAACGTTTCCCTCCAGCTACCAACAAAACTCATTATCAGAGAGTCTACCGGCAAGTTGGTATAAACCTGGAAAAACGAGGAGCGAGTCATGCTTCTTCAGCGGCTTGCTTCAAGGTTGGAGTGTAGAGTGGACGCGCGCAACGGCGAACGAGGATGTCCGCCCTCCCAAGACCCCAGCTTTCCCCCGGGAGATAGCGTATCCTCACACACCGCCGTTCAACACCGCTTTCATAATCCTGCTGCGATTTCCACCATCTTTTCGTAGTTGCGAAGCGCCAGTATCGACAATTGACTTCCAGGAGTGGCGGTTCATTGCAAAAATCGCCATTAGCGGTTCTGTTGCTAGCGTTTACCCAGATCGCTCCCAAAGGTATCCAAATCATGGTCGAGCTGCTTGGCGTATTCCTGACGGATGCACCGTACTTCTTAAACACATTGCTCCTTGGGCATGGCTAATCCTCCATAGGCTCTGGAAAAAAACAGGACAAACGCTGCTGCCAGCTGCTCCCACCACTGCAGATTCAGTTTTTAGTGGGCGGTGATAACCGTGTCCCGGCTACAGCGATTGGTCAAGCAGGTTGACGGCATCCGACAAAGTCTTCGGTGACAAGTGCGCATAGATCATCGTCATTTTCAAAGCGGAATGCCCGAGCAGTTCGCGCACTACATTCAAGTCACACCCACGCATGACGAGCTTGGAGGCGAAGGCATGTCGAAGGTCATGCCAGCGGAAATCGGTGATGTTCGCTTCCTTCAAGAGCTTTCGCCAGGCTGCATCTACATTGTTGAAGCGGCGCCCATAACGTGACTTGAAGACCAGCCCCTCTGCTGATGTCTGTGTCTGCCAATCTCGCATCACGGACAAAGCCGTGGCATTTAGTGGAACGTGCCGGGTCTTGCCGCTCTTGGTGATCTCCCCACGAATCGTGAGCATGGCTTGGACGACATCGACATCGCGCCATTCAAGGCTGAATAGTTCACCGCTACGCAGTCCCGTGTTGAGTGAAATAAGTATCATTGGTTTGAGATGATCAACGAACCGGCCTTCTCGGATATGCTTCTCGCGCGCCTCAAGAGACGAGAAGAGTCGCTCTTCTTCGTCTTTATTCAAATACCTGACTCTATTGCCGCTATCCACCTTTTGTAGTCGTACTTTGCGCAACGGGTGGTCCTTCAAGAAGCCCCACTTGACTCTCTTGGACAGAGCCGCTTTCAGCGCAGCAATGTCGCGGTTGAATTCCGGGGAATTCCGGGAATTCCGGGGACACCATACTAAATTCCGAAATTCCGGGGAAATTCCGGGGACACCATACTAAATTATTGCCCTTTTCCCCTCTTTTCCTTCTCCGCGTCTTATGAACTCAGCTAGGAGAGCGAGTTGGTGGGGAAAACGTATCTGGTCTCCCCTTGACCCAAAAACACCACCCTAAAAACTTCTGGTGCGAATTCCTTGTAGTTGTCAAGTAATCTCCTGTAGTTTTCATGTATTTACGCAATATTTGTCAAGCAAATACCCTTCGTTTCGCAAGAGTAC
>SDBV01002035.1_pt1 | contig 30276 bp, 20 predicted proteins | sample 2277081 | NCBI WGS metagenome assembly SDBV01 (sample SAMN10402039, study PRJNA504765) | marine sediment metagenome | isolation source: marine sediment core GS10_PC15, 223 cmbsf | place: Arctic Ocean: Southern Knipovich Ridge | collected 2010
TCATCGAATAGAGCTTCCTCGCTTGGGCCGGCCCGTCGCGCAGCAGGCAAAGGCGCAGGTCATCGGCCCGGAGGCGTATCTTCTGGCCGGTGGTCCCGGTTAAGTCCACCCAAACCGCCCGCCCGTACGAAGTCGCCTCGGCGACGTCAATAGAGACCAGCCCGCCCAGCTTCTTGGCGGACGGATACGACTGGCCCACGGCCCGCCAGATAGCGAGCTTTGGAACCTTCACCGGCGCCCAGCGAAATCGCGGGCAACGGCGGCCGTCTTCGTCGCGCTGACCGCCCATAAGCGGCCGGATTCGCGCAGCGGCGCGAAGGACATAGGCGGGATTCACCACGCCGCCGTTACAGGCTGAGTATTGGCTCAGGAAGATCCGCTCGGAGCCTTCCGCCCCGTACCCCAGAACCCACCCACCCGTCGCCTGCACGGCGCGGCGCGATTTCGGCGTCTCTGCCGATGCACCGCCGTAGACCTGATCGGCCTGGCCCGAGGCCAGGTCGTACGTCGCCCCGCCAAGGAAGCTCTGCTTGAACAGCGCGTAGGTGCGGGCGGCAACCGCTTGGGCGCAGTATGTGGTGAGCGTCCAGTGGGAATACAGCTCCTTGGGCAGGACCCCCGCAATGTAGCTTTCCACATCAACATGGTTGACCGCTACGAATCTGCTTTGCCCCTCCGGATGAAGATAAAGCTCGCCTCGGTAGGCGGTCTGACCGAACCACATGATCGCGTCAGCGCTAGTCGTGAGTCTGACAGTGTGGCCCTGGGCCCTGAACTTCCCGATCTGCCACGTCGGGCCGCTACGGGTCACCTTACACGGACCAAGTTCGCCGCTGCCCGAATCGACGCGGCGGTCGTCGACAGACAGCGAATATCCGCCTGAGGTGGAGATACGCGCGTTGTCGACAGGTTTCCCCGTAAGCAGAACGCGAACGGTCGGCCCCCCGGCGCCAGCCCAGGGCTGGTCTTTGCAGCCGGCGCACCCGCACAGGACCAACGAGACAATCAGCAGACCGGTGAACTTATAGAACGATACGCCAAATATATCCCCTGCGGGCCGCGTCCAATCTGTGAGCCTTCCGAACATACTATCCCTGCGCCGCGGACGGAAGCGGCGCTACTCCGGCTCGCGCAAGCGCAGCCCATATTCGTGAAGCCGCATCCGTACCTCGTTAAGCGAGGTTTGCCCGAAGTTCTTGCACGCCAGCAGCTCCCCGTCGGTCTTGGCCGCCAGGTCGCCCAGCGTCCGGACGCGCAGGGATTCCATCGCGCCGCGAACCCGCACGGAAAAGTCAATCTGCGCCAGCAGCGTGCCCAATACGCCCTCGTCCTGGACGTTCGCCGATTTTGACGGACGTAACTCGCTGTCCTCCTCAAGGGCCTGTCCCAAACGCAGGCCCTTGGAACCGATCATGTCCTTGACCTCCTTCAGGGAGGTCTCGCCGAAGTTCTTGTAGCTAAGCAGCCCGGCCTCGGTGGTCTTTACCAAGTCGCCCAGCGTGCGGATGTTCATTTTCTTGAGGCAGTTCCTAGCCCGCACGGACAGTTCGAAGTCGCTGACGGGCGTGTCAAGAAGTGCGTTTCTCCGCGCGATTCGCTTGGCGCGGTCCTCGTCGTAGTACATCGTCCTGGCGGCTTCGACATCCTTGAGGAACAGCCTCGCCCTGGCGTGATTCGGATTGTTGGACAGGATCCGCCTCAGGCACGCAGCGGCCAGATCGTTCTTACCTATGTCCTCGTACAGCACCGCCAGGTTCAGCAGCGCACTGGCGTGGACAGGCCGGTGCGCCAGACACTGCTTGTAGAGCTCGACGGCCTCTTCCTCCTGTCCGTGCAGATCGAGGTAGTACGCCAGGCGAAACGTAGCCTGCACATGGTCCGGGTCGATTTGCCTGGCCTTGTCGTAGGCTTCTATGGCCTGCTCGCCCTGGTCGGTAAATTCGCAGATCAGCCCTCGAAGGTATTGGAAGTCGGCGGTATCTTGGCTGCTCTTGGATAGCTTCGACAGGGCCTTGTCCGCCTCCGTGAGCCGCCCGCAAAGCGCCTGAAGCTCAATAACCGCGATGTCGATCTCGCCGCTGTCCCACCCGCGGGTCCTGGCGAGCTCGAACTGCTCGATCGCCTCGTCGTACATCGTCAGGCTCTTGTAGCAAAGGGCCTGGAAGTGTCGCCGATCCTTATTGTCGGTCCCTTCACACAGCACCTGCAATGCCCCCTGCGAATCACCAAGCATGTACCGTGCGATCCCAACCTTCAGTGCCGCCGATCCTTTGGGCTCGGGGTCCTCGGCCTCCAGTTGCGCCAGAATCGCCCTGAACTTATCCGCGGCGTCGTTAACGGCAAAAAGCTCCTTGAGAAGCTCCTGCTGATCCTCAACAGTCCACGTCTCCTTGGAGACGATCCGACCTACCGGGTCCTGCGCTTCTTCGTCCATCAGTTGTCTCTCCAAGACCCGCCGAATCGGCGGGTCGGTTTAGAGTGGTTGGCCTTGCTGCAAGGATCCGGTATTATAGTGCGATATCGGGAAAGTTCAATCTTATCTGACCGGTAAAGGCGCCAATCAGGGAACATGATTCGAACGGACAAAAACCGGCCCATTCACCTGATTATCAATCCGCACAGCGGTTACGGCGGCAGGAAGCTTCTCATCGCCGAGCTTCGAGCCCAGATCCGCCAAGCGGGGATGGAGCTTACCGAATACACCACGCGCGCACCGCAAGACGCCACTGACTACGCCCGCAGCATCGTGACCAGGGCGGCTGCGGCCGTCGTCTGGGGTGGCGACGGGACGGTCAACGAGGTCGCCAGCGCCCTGGCCGGGTCGGACGTGCCCGTCCTGGCGTGCCCCGCCGGGACCGAGAACCTCCTGGCCAAGCAGTTGAAGATCCCCTCGTCCCCCCGAGGAATCGTTGATGTCCTCACCAACGGGCAGGTCGTCGACTGCGACGTCGGACAGATCAACGACAGGAACTTCCTGCTGATCATCGGTGTGGGTTTCGACGGAGAGGTGGTGCGCCGGGTGACGGGGACGCGAACCGGGCACATCTCTCACCTGAGCTATTTCTGGCCGATCTGGCGCACCTTCTGGGAGCATGATTTTCCGCGGATGAGGATCGAGGCGGACGGGCGCGAGATCTTCAACGATTTCGGCCTGGCGTTCATCGGGAACATCTCGCGATACGCCGTCGGGCTGCGCATCTGTCGAGATGCGATGTTCGACGACGGGCTGCTGGACCTGGTTGTGTTCACCTGCCAAGAGCAAACCGCCCTGATGCTGCACGCAGCCTGGACGCTGCTTCGGGTGCACCCGCTGAAGGGCAACGTAGCCTATCACCAGATCCGCCGCGCGCGGATCGAGACCGACAAGGCGGTCCCGTCGCAAGTGGACGGCGATCTGGGACCGAACACGCCCCTGGATATCTCCGTGTCGCCCAGGCGGTTGAAGCTTCTGATCCCCCCTGCACGCAGCAGGTGGAACCTGTGGCCCTGGAAGGGAGTAAGCCCCCTATGACGTCCAACAGTTGCACAGTAGGTACGGTCCAGATCGGCTCGGGTAGACTGGCGCTAATCGCCGGGCCGTGCGTCGCCGAGTCACTCGAGTTGTGCCTCGAGGTCGCCGAGACGCTCGCGGCGATTTGCGAGAGGCTCGACATCGGATATATCTTCAAGGCCAGTTACGACAAGGCCAACCGCTCGAGCGGGTCCGCCTTTCGCGGGCCCGGGTTGGAACAAGGCCTCCAGTGGCTTGGGACGGTGCGCGACAAGACCGGCGCGGCGGTTTTGTCGGACGTGCACGACGTAACCCAAGTGCCCCCCGCGGCCCAAGTGCTCGACTGCATCCAGATACCGGCCTTCCTGTGCCGCCAGACCGACCTGCTCATCGCCGCCGGGGGCTCCGGCCGGGCCGTCAACATAAAAAAGGGCCAGTTCATGGCGCCGTGGGACATGGTCCGCCCCGTTGAGAAGGTCCGCGCCGCCGGGGCCCGCAATGTCCTGCTTACCGAGCGGGGGACGAGCTTCGGGTATAACCGCCTGGTGACGGACTTCCGCGGGATTCCGCAGATGCGCGCCTTCGCGCCCGTGGTGTTCGACGCGACCCACTCGGTCCAGGAACCGGGCTCGCTGGGGGACGCCTCGGGAGGCCGGCGCGAGTATGCGCCACTGCTGGCGGCCGCGGCGATGGCGGCCGGCGCCGACGCGCTGTTTATCGAGACGCACCCCGACCCCCACGCGGCCAGGTCAGACGCCGCCACTCAAATCCCGCTCGATCAGATGGAGCCCATCCTGCGCCGCTGCCTGAGGATATTCCAGGCCGCCCAACAATAAACGTACCCACTGAACATCCTCCCACCACGCACCCGCAGCGCGGCGGCGCCAGAGCCGAATCGATCAGTACGCCCTTATCGCCCCGACCGACCGATTGGTGCTGGACTATTCTCCAATATGGGGGATAATAGGTAATTGAGCACTTTTTATGGGGGGCAATGGAGCACGACCATGGGCCAAATCAGCAAATCGAAAAACACACCCATCACCGAAATCCAGGATGTACTGAAGCAGCACGGCGAGCTATTCCAGGAGGTCCTCAAGTACTCCTCCGATGGGATCAACATCTGCCAGACAGACGCCCAAGGCGCCAAGCGACGGTTAGTCATGTGCAACCACCGATTCGTCCAGATGTCCGGTAGGTCCCGTAAGGAGCTGATGGCGTCAGAGGACCTCGACGAGTTCGTCGAGGATGTGGGGACCCCACCGGAAAGATTCACCAAACAGGATTTGGGCAAGGGCAAGGAAGCTAGAGGAATCTGCTCCTGGAAGCGGCCTGACGGGAAGGAGAACTACTACGAATACGTCGGGGCCCTTGTCGGGACCGAGGGCGACAAGCTCCTGGTCCTGGGCATCGACCGGGACATCACGCAGCGCATGAAGCTCCAGAGGGAGCTGGCCGAGCGCAACGAGCTGCTCGAGAAGACCCTGCAAAACTGCTCAGACGGAATCAACGTCGTGGAGGGCGACATCAAGACAAGGGCCAGACGCCTGGTGTTCTGCAACGACCGTTTCGTCGAGATGTCCGGGTATACCCGTCAGCAGCTGATGGCGGCAGAGGACCTCAACAAGCTTGTCCACAATATCTACAGCCCCTCCCCCGACCAGATTCACGAAATAAAGAAGGGAATCCCGAACGAGGGTCTGGCCTCATGGAAGCGCCCGGACGGCAAAGAGAACCTCCATGAGTACAGGACCGCTCTGCTCGAGAACAGAGGCGAGAAGCTGGTGGTGATGGGCATCGACCGCGACATTACGGAGCAGAGAAAAACCCAGGAAGAACTGCAAAAGACGACCAAGCTGTTCCAGCAGTTGCTGAAGCACTCGACCGACGGGATCTGCCTTGCCGAGTTCGACCCCGTCACGCGGTCCAGGCGGGCCACTATGTGCAACGACAGGTTCGTCGAGATGAGCGGCCGATCTCGCGAGGAGTTGATGGCCGCCGAGGACCTTCGCATCTTCGAAGAGACGATCGAGTATCCAGAGGGATACGTTCGACAAAAGCTTACGCCAGACCAGGCGGGCACAGGCCTGAGCGCCTGGGTCAGACCCGACGGAAAGGAGAACTATCGCGAGTACGTCGCAGCCGTCGTCGGCGTCGTCACCGAGGGGAAGTGGCTGGTGATGACCATAGACCGCGACATAACCTCCCGGCGAGAGGCGGAGGAGGCGCTGCGCCAGTCCGAGGAGCGATTCCGCCTGATCGCCGAGACGGTCCAGGACGTCTTTTGGATTACCGACTCCAACACCATGAAGATTGTTTACCTCAGTCCCGCGTTCGAGGACCTTTTCGGGATCCCGGCCGAGCAGGCCTATGAGTCCCAACACGCCTTGATGGATTTGATTCATCCCGAGGACCTTTCGCGCCTGGAGGCGGCGCGTGAGGAACTGGTCAAGAGCGACCATTTCGGCGTGGAGTTTCGGATTGTCCGGCCCGACGACGGGACAACCCGCTGGATTCGCGGGACGGGCTCCGCGGTGCGCGACGCCGAAGGGAACCTGCGGCGCATAACGGGCAGCGCCAGAGACATCACCGCTCGCAAAAAGGCCGTAGAAGCGCTTCAAGAACGGACCCAGCTGTTCGACAGTATCCTGAAGAATTCCACCGACGGGATCAACGTCTCCCACAAGAACGCCAAGACCGGTGCGCGACGGTTGGTCTTGTGTAACGACCGATATGTCGAGATGTCGGGCCGGACCCGCAAGGAGCTGATGGGCAGCGAGGACCTCAGCGAATTCGTCAAAACGGTTCAGGTCCTTCCGTTTGAGGATTCTAAGGAGCAACTGCGCCGAGGTCAGCCCACCAGAGGGATAAGCTCATGGATCCGGCCCGACGGGAAGGACAACTACTACGAATACGTCGGATCTCTCCTCGGAATCGAAGGCGACGAGTTGGTAATCTTGGGTATCGACCGCGACATCACCGAGCAAAAAAAGGCTCGGGACGAACTGCGAGAACGCAACGAGCTGTTGGAGAAGATCCTCACGTTCTCCAACGACGCAATCAACATCGTCCGGAAGAACGCCAAAACCGGTGCGCGGCGGTTGGTCTTGTGCAACGACCGATATGTCGAGATGTCGGGGCGGACCCGCAAGGAGCTGATGGACGTCGAGGACCTCAGAGAATTCCAGCGGGCGATTCAGGCCCCCGCGCTTGAGGATATTAACGAGCAACTGCGCCGAGGCCAGCCCAGCAGAGGGATAGGCTCATGGATCCGGCCCGACGGGACGGAGAACCACTACGAATACGTCGGTTCTCTCATCGCAAGCGAAGGCGACGAGCTGCTGACCTTGGGTATCGACCGCGACATCAGCGAGCGCGAAAAAATGGAGCAGCATCTCCGCAACGTCGCAAAGATGGAAGCCGTCGGGAAGCTCGCCGGCGGGATAGCGCACGACTTCAATAATCAGTTGACGGTGGTCAAGGGCTACTGCGACCTGCTGCTGAAGGACACATCCGCCGAGAAGTCCACCAGAAGCGCTATCCTCGAAATCCTGAACGCCGCAAAGCGGGCCGAGACGCTCACGTCGCAATTGCTCGCCTTCTCCCGAGAGCAGATGCTCCGCCCGGAGGTGATCAACCTCAACACCATACTGGACGCCCTGGCCGGTCCGCTGTCACACATGATCAGCGAGGACATCCGCATCGCAATCGTCCTCGGCGAGAATCTCGCCAACGTCAAGGCGGATGCGGGGCAGGTCGAGCAGGCGATTATGAACCTGGTGGTCAACGCCTCCGACGCCATGCCCACCGGAGGCACCCTGACAATCCAAACCGCCAATGTGGACCTGGACGAGAATTTCGTCCGCCAAAATCCCGGGGCGTCGGTCGGGTCGCACGTGATGCTCGCCATCGCCGATACCGGCGTGGGGATGGACGACGAGACGGCGAAGCACATATTCGAGCCTTTCTTCACCACAAAGGGCGTCGGCGAAGGCACCGGCCTGGGCCTGCCGATGGTGTACGGCTTCGTCAAACAGTCCGACGGATATGTCCAGGTTCAAAGCTCCCCCGGCGAGGGGGCCGCGTTTCGACTCTACCTCCCGCAAATCTACGAGCCGGTTAGGGTCCACGTCGAGGCCCCCGCCTCCCGCCGCCGGCTGAAAGGGTCCGAGACCATACTCGTCGCCGAAGATGAAGACGCAGTCCGCCAGCTCGTGGTAAGCGTGCTGAGCCAGTACGGGTATACCGTCCTCCAGGGCAGCAGCGCCAAAGAGGCCCTACCGCTGGGGGAGCACTACGACGGGACCATCGACCTGCTGATCGCCGACGTGGTCATGCCCGAAATGAGCGGACCCGACCTGTACAAGGAACTGTCCAAGGTCAGACCCAACATCAAGAAGCTTTACATCTCCGGATACGCCGAGAAGACGATCGTCGAGCAAAAGAAACTCACCGTCGGATCGAACCTGCTGACCAAGCCCTTCCGCCCCCAGGAGCTGGCACAAAAGGTCCGCGACCTGCTCGATAATCGCTAGAGCAGTTAACGATATGGATGTGTCTGTTCCAGGGCGAGCGAGGACGAGCCTGGCAAGGAGGGCGAAGCAGGCGATCCCTTTGCATCGTCGATGCAGCACGACGCCGCCAGGCGACGCCGCAGCCGCCCTGGGCGGCACAGACAGGCGTTAACTGCTCTGGAGCGCAGTTTCCGCTTCCACGGCTGCGGCGGGCGGTTTATCTTCTTGGGCGATGCTCGCGTTCCGGATAACAGCAACGGATGGTTCCGCTCGGCGCGGCCGGATGTCCACCCCTCACGGCGAGGTTCAAACGCCCGTCTTCTTACCCGTAGGTACGGCCGGTGCGGTCAAGGGAGTCCTCCCCGACCAGCTGACCGCCGCCGCCGTGCAGATGATCCTGGCGAACACGTACCACCTGATGCTCCGCCCGGGCGCAGAGGCCGTCGCCGCACTGGGCGGTATCGGCGCCCTTTCCGGGTGGGACGGACCCATCCTTACCGACAGCGGCGGATACCAGGTCTTCTCGCTGGCCCACCTGCGCCAAATCGACGACCACGGCGTGACGTTCCGGTCCCACATCGACGGGGCGTCCGTCCGCCTGACGCCCCAGCGTGCCATCGAAATCCAGCAGCTTCTCGCCGCCGACATCATAATGCAGCTGGACGAGTGCCCCGCGGCCTCGGCGACCAAGGACCAAGTCGCCGCCGCCGTTAGCAGAAGCGCCGCCTGGGCCGCTCGCTGCAAGGCGACCTGGGACGCCGCCGACCATCGCGCGCTGGCCGCCCGGCGAAACGAACAGGCGCTTTTCGCCATCCAGCAGGGCGGAGTCTTTGACGATCTGCGGGCACAAAGCGCCGAGGCGCTCGTGGCGCTGGACCTACCGGGTTACGCCATCGGCGGGCTCAGCGTCGGCGAAGGACCCGAGGCGATGCACCGCGTGCTGGACGCCGTCGACGCCCAATTCCCCGCCGACCGGCCGCGATATCTCATGGGCGTCGGCGAGCCGCGCGACATCCTCGCCGCCGTCGCACGCGGAATAGATATGTTCGACTGCGTCCTGCCCACACGCAACGGGCGAAACGCACAGGCCTTCACCTGGACCGGGCGCCTGCGCCTGCGAAACGCACGATGGGCCTCAGACCCCACACCGATCGATGAGAACTGCGATTGCTACACGTGCCGCAACTTCTCGCGCGGGGCGATCAGGCACTTCTTCGCCGCCAAGGAGATCGCCGGTCCCTCCCTCGTCAGCATCCATAACCTGCACTTCTTCGCTCAGTTCATGGACGCTATCCGCAAGGGCATCGAATCCGGCGACCTCGCCGCCAAAACCGGCCATTGGCTCGCACAGATGTACCGCCAGGACGAAGACCGCAACGGCGACAATAGTTGATCCGTAACACACGCTATTGATCCTCGTATTGCCAATGCAGTTTCCGTTTTTCGTTTTCCGCTTTCAGCTTTCTGTTTGACGCCGGGCGCCCCCCCGTGCACAATTGCCCGGCCGTTACCCCAACACCGAAAGCGGAAAGGAATAACCAATGCACATGCGTATTCTCCTGACCCTGACGATAAGCGCAGCCCTGGTCGTGCTGGCCACATCGAGTATCGCCCAAGCCCAGGCGTTCGAGGCCAGACCCGAGCTGGAACCCGCACCACCGGACAGTCCCGCCGCCCAGGCCCCCGCCTACACGCCACCGACGGAAGCCCCACCCCAGCCCGTTGACCCCGCCCTGCAACCCGACCAGCCCCCGCCCCCCAAAGGCCCCTTCGGCGGGTATGGGATGCTGCTGATGATGGGCGGCGTGTTCGTGCTGATGTACCTCTTCATGGGTCGTTCCCGCCGAAAGAAGGAGTCCAAACGCCGCGAGATGCTCGGGAATCTCCAGAAGGGCGACAAGATCACCACCATCGGCGGCGCTATCGGGAGCGTCATAGAGGTCCGCGAGGACGAGGTGACCGTCAAGGTCGACGAGACATCCAACACGCGGATGAAGTTCGCACGCTGGGCGATACGCGGCGTCGGCGCCGAGGCCAAGAAGGAAGGCCCCGAGGAAAGACGATAGTCCCCGCCGCGCGAAGGGCCAAAAGGGTTACATCCACTTCATCGTAGCGTCTGCTTTGCGCACGACTGGAACCTTTGCGTCGCGTGCTGCGCATGAAAACGGGCGGCCAACATCAGACCGCCCGTTAGATTATATCGGTTGTGCGGCGCCGGCTACTCTCGACGACGGCGGATCAACGCGAATCCGCCGAGGCCCAGCAGCACCAGCGCCGTCGGCTCGGGAACCGGACCGCCGGGGATGACGATCGTCTCTGCGCCCCAGTTGGCGGCCAGTGCGGTCAGGTCGACGATGTCGATAAGCATGTCGCCGTTGGTATCGCCTTGGGACCATTCCTTGTCTGCCCGGCTGAGGAAAGACCAGTTGGCGGCCAGCGATGTCAGATCGACAATGTCCACGACGCCGTCCAGGTTGCTGTCGCCGTCGAAGAGCTGCTTCAGGTCGCCGCCGTTGAGGTAGTACAGGTTCAGGCCGTTCAGATCGATGGAAGATCCAACGCCCTCGATGATCAGGTTCTCTACATACAGCGCCTCCTTGCCACCCCAACTCGGCTGGTTGTCGAAACTGTTGACAAGCTGCAGCACACCGCGAACATCGTCGCTGCCAACCTGCAGCGTCCCCAGCGCGAAGTTCAGATCGAACCCCCCCAGCGATACGCCCATGTCCTCGCCGGCGACCTCAAATTTGTTCCTGGACCGTCTATTATGTCTTTGAAAGACAGCCTTCAGATTGCTCATCCCCGCCAGCGCAGCCGGGTTGGTGCTTCTGTTGTCGAACTTCGCAAGGTTCATGTTAATCGTGCTGCCCTCAACTGCCGTCAGCACGCTGTGGGTCCCAAAACGCAGGAGTCCTCCCGCCACTGTGATAGATGCATCAGAATTGAGGATGTTCAGCTCGCCGCCGCCGCCCAGACCCACATATACCTCTCCAGCCTCGAGGCTGCCTCCCGAGATGTTGTACGTGCCATGGAACCCAGATTGGCCCCCGATATAAAGCGTACTGACCTTGTTCGTCCCGGCCGTGTGACTGAAACTTCCCGTACTGGTGTCGCCGATGTATTCGTACCGAGCAGAGAGGCTACTCCCAGCAAGACCGCTGACCGTGTTGTTGACCCTAAGCGTCCCGCGCTTCAGACCCAGATCTACGGAGCCGCCGGAGGTAACCATCAGGCCGTTGTTGAGGTTGATGCCGCCGGGGCTGGCAGCAATCGTCCCGGCGCAGACGACGTGGTCGTCAATCCTGCCTCGACCGGCAAAGCCTTCGCCTGCATGGACGTCTAGAACCTGGCCCGCCTCGTGGAGCAGCCCTTCGGTTGAGAACTTGCCGAATGTGTCGTCCGGATGCGAGCCGGGTGCATAGATCGTCAGCGAGTTGGCCCCAACCGTAAGTTTGCTCTTGGCACTTCCAAGAACGCCCCCGGAGAGATTGACAATCGCATCATCACCGACCTTGATCCTCCCATCGCCCCCCGAAAAATCCAGCACGCCCTCTACATTGAGCCCGTCGCCCGTTATCTCCAGCTTCCCGCCCGACAGCTCATACCGGCTAAGGCTGTTGATCGAAAGATACCCCGTCGTGTTCTTCCCGCCTGTCTGGATGAACTTCCCCGTCCCGTAGCGGCCAATAAACTCCACCGAAGCTGACAGTTTCCCCTCATGGCCCAGTTCATACGTGCCTTGAGCCACGGCCCCCCTGCCAAGGGTAAGTTCCCCCTCGATACTGTGCGTACCGCTCGTGTGAATGAACTGCCCGTGGCCCCTGTAGCCGATCCTTGTCGCGACGGTGGTGAGCCGACCACCATCCTGCAACTTGTAGGTGCCATCAGAGCCGTCCTCCAACCCGACCTCGAGCCACCCTTGAATCGTATTGATGGCGCCTGTCTGGATGAAGGTGCCCTTGCCTTCGTTGCCAATGGTTTGATACCCGGCAGAGAGTCGCGCATCCCCGCTAAGCTCGTATGTGCCCGATGCCACCCTTTTTCTGCCCAAATCAAGATGACCTGAGACATCATGTCTGCCCCCGGTCTGTATGAAATGACCTGTGCCCCAAATGCCTATTTCCGCGTAGCCTGTAACGATGAGCCGGCCGTCGCTCAATTCATACGTCCCACGAGAACTCCTGCCATAGGCGGCCAAGGCAAACACATGGGTTTCACTGACACCGCCCGTCTGGACAAAGTTACCTCTCCCTGCCCAGCCAACAGCCAGAGCTTCTGTCAAGAGTCCACCGCCGTCCCCAAGAACCACCCGACTAGGCAGCCAGGAACCGTCGACGACTAGGTTGTCGGGCTCGGCGACACCTGTCGTTATCTCGGCCGTGCCACCGTTGCTAATGTAGGCGATGTCATCTGCTGTCGGCACGCCGCTGGTCCAATTGGCCGGGTCGAACCAGTCGCCCGTCGTGCCTTGCCAATAAGTGCCGACCCCGGGAGCGGCGGAAACTGCCACAACTGCTAGAAGAATGATAAATGCATGAATCCACAAACACTTGATGCATCGCATCGTACACCTCCCAACTGGTAAGAGACTATAAAAGTATGCCCTTGGGTGGGTACTCGGCCGTGCGGCCTGACGCGGGCTTACCGATGGGGCGGGAGTTGCCCCAACCCGTCGCCTGAGGAGTGCCCCTATCTAATAATAACAACCTCAGACAGGTCACTATCTATTGTAGCAAACGCGACAACAATGACAAGGCGCGTCAAGATTTATTTTCTGCCGGGACGTGAAGGCGAGCCGCGTTGGGTCGGATCCTTGCCCTGCGGATCCAGCGACCAGCAAGCAGGGGTCGATGATAATCCGCGTGGTTGCTTCGCTACGCTGCACAAACCACGGCACCGATCAACTTCCCCAAAGACGTGGGCACGCCTGCCCGCCCTACGCCTAGGAACTAAGCACCATTTTGCGCGCGCACGGCTGCACGGCGGGAGCGGTGATGCGCGAAAAAATGCAGATTCTCTTTTCCCGGTGCGGCCGGAGTTTACGAAGACCGATGGGCGAAAAAGACCGCCCCTGCGCGCGCATGGCCTGGCGCGCCACGTAAGTATGGAGGCACATCTTCTGAAGCCGCCGACGTTCATTGACAACCGAATAAGGGTGAGCTTGCGCCCGCAGATTCCAGCGGCCGCAGGGGAGAGATTTTCGCCAGGAGCGCGCGCAAAAGTGTAAGTATTTGCACCACCAGGAGCTATCGTTTTGGGGACTTGCTACAAACCGTCAGAAACTGCGACAATCCGTCAGAACGTGCGACAGGCTGCGATAAACGGCGAGTTTCTGCGACTACTTGCGACAACCTGCGACTTGCGGCGGGCCCGGCGGATGGCGCTTGTCGGGGTGGCCGAGCTGCGGTAAACTACTTCGTTTCGCCGGGATGCAGTCCGGTGGGGGCAGCGAGGGACGAAAGGAATACGGGAATGAAGATAGCCGTTATCGGCGGCGACGGGACCGGCCCGGAAGTTGTGGCCGAGGGCGTAAAGGTCCTCGCGGCTGCGGCTGAGAAGGTCGGATTCGAATACGAGACCAAGGATTTCGACGTCAGCGGCGACAGATACCTGGCAGCCGGCGGCGATCCCGCCAAACCTTCGATTCCCGCCATCAGCGATGAGGAAATCGACGAGCTGCGGAGCTTCGATGCGATCTACCTCGGCGCGGTGGGGCATCCGGACGTTGCGCCGGGGATTTTGGAGAAGGGCCTGCTGCTTAGGCTGCGTTTCGAGTTGGATCAGTACGTTAACCTGCGGCCGGTCAAGCTTTACCCCGGCGTCTGGACGCCGCTGGCCGATAAGGGCCCCCAGGACATAAACTTCGTGGTCGTCCGCGAGAACACCGAGGGCCTGTACAGCGGTATGGGCGGTATTCAGTACAAGGGCACGGCGAATGAGGTCGCCACGCAGATCATGTGCAACACTCGCGGCGGGGTCGAGCGGGCTGTGCGATACGCCTTCGATCTGTGCAAGAGGCGGGCCGATAAGGGCCGCCTGACACTGGTCGCCAAGACCAACGTCCTGACTTACGCACACGACCTGTGGTACCGCACGTTCATGGAAGTCGGCGAGCAGTACCCCGACATCGAGACCGACTATAACCACGTCGACGCATGCTGCATGTGGTTCGTGAAGAACCCCGAGTACTACGACACGATCGTCGTGTGCAACATGTTCGGCGACATCATCACGGACTTGGGAGCTATGATTCAAGGCGGGATGGGCGTCGCCGCCGGCGGAAACATCAACCCCAACGGCGTCAGCATGTTCGAGCCGATCGGCGGGTCGGCCCCGAAATACACCGGCCAGAACGTGATAAACCCGATCGCGGCCATCGCGGCCGTGGCGATGCTGCTGCGGGAGACGGGGAACCACACCTGCGATGCGAAACTCGTCGACGCCGGCGAGCGGGTGGAAGATGCAATCATGTCCGTGACGCCGAAGATGAAAAGCCAATCGGCCGGGCGGATGGGATTCAGCACAACCGAAGTCGGCGACCTGGTCGCACAAGCCGTCGCCCAGGCCAAATGAATGCGGGTGAATCAGCAGCGCATCAGGTAAGATGCAGTTGACCGGGCGGAACACGGAGGCACTTGGGTAAAATACGATGTCAGACGAGCAAGACAAGAAATCCAACGACACTGATCGCGGCGGCAACGGCAAGGACCGGATCATCCGCGTGGAGCGCAACGAGGCCGGCCAGTTGGTCGTGTACATCCGCGGCCGCGACGAGCCTGTCGTCGACGCACAGATCGCGCGCAGCTTCCCGTGGTCCGTCCCGGATTCCTTCATCTCCGTTCGCGACAAGGACGGAGCGGAGATCGCGATGCTGGAGACGCTGGGCCAGCTCGATGATAAATCCCGCGACGTCGTCCAGACCGAGCTTACCGAGAAGATCTTCAACCCCAAGATCAAACGCATCCTCGATTACAACAGCGAGTTCGGCGTCACCTCCGTGAAGGTCGAAACCGATCGCGGCGAGGTGATGTTCCAGATCCGCTCGCGCGACGACGTCCGCGTCCTGTCGCCCACCCGCGCGCTGTTCCGCGACGTCGACGGTAACACGTACGAACTGGCCGACCTGAACGCGCTGGACCCGGTAAGCCGTAAGCACGTCGAGAAGTATTTTTAGAGTCTCCCCATCCTCGCTTGATCGATTAGAATCACCCCGACCGCATGGTTTGCGCCTTCGCCGTCGCTTAGCCATCGGCTCGCCTTAAGGGAAGATTTTCTCAAGTTTTCCCTCGTTCTCTCCGAATGTAGTAGTATACTATTAAATAGTACAGTACATAAAGGGAGCTATGAAACGGACCTTCAAAGAACTCCCGGCCTTCTCGCGCCTTGTTGTTAGCAAGGAGATTTCAGACGAGCAGATTCGCCGGGTTCAAGTAGACATAATGAATGGCGGCGGTGTGGTACTAGAGGGTACTGGCGGCATTAAGAAGATTCGTTGTCAAGGAACAGGGAGAGGAAAACGCGGCGGCTGGCGTGTTTTCTTTGCTGATTATGACAAAGCAGGGCTTACATTCTTGATTTGGGCTTTCCCAAAAAACAAGAGCATAAACCTTACGTCTTCACAGAGAAAACGCCTAAGAACACTGAAGAGCAAGATTGATCGGGAAGTAGTAGGAGTGTGACCATGGCAAAGGACAACGAGTTCTTCGAGGGGTTGCATAATGCGATGGCCGAGGGTCTAGACGCCTTGCGAAAAGGCAAACCCCTGACGACCCGTGAAGTGGTGTTGCCCGACAGGCCCAAACCGATGAGCGCGCGCCAAATCGCCGGCTTACGCCGAGAACTATGCGTTAGTCAGGCGGTTTTCGCCTCTATGACTAACGCAGCCGTTCAAACTGTGCAGGCATGGGAACAGGGCCGAACCAAACCGGCTGGCCCTGCGCTGCGTCTCCTGCGGCTGATCAAGGAAGAGCCGAAGATAGTAACAAGAATGCTACGCCTAGCGTAGCCCCCTGCCTACCTGAACGCACTCGACCCGGCAAGCCGTAAGCACGTCGAGAAGTATTTCTAGAGTTCCCTCCGCCCCGCTTGATCAATTAGAATCACCCCGGCCGCTTGGTTTGCGCCTGCGCCTTCGCCGTCGGCGTATGAAGCGCCTCCATGCTTGCCCGCCGACAACTGACGACCCGATGCATAACGAAGCCTGAGGAGATCGAATATTGTCTGTCAGATCATGCCGAAGACGCGGATGATCCGAGATTTCTGTGAGGAAAAAAGGTTCTGGCAGAAATGAGATGGTGTCGATACTCTTTATTTCGTGACGGTGCCGCGGAAATCGGAGATCGTCGCAGGCCCGCCGCATTTCATCAGCTTTGAATCCGTAACTGTCCTGGGACGGCATCAGTAATGACGAACATATCGCGATCCTGGAACCCATACTCCAGCGCTTCTTGGGCTAAGGTACTGGGACTGGTACATGTGCCCATGTTTGGGGCGCGCCGTACGGAAGAGGTCAAAGGGGACAACGCCATTCTCCTTGATGGGGACAAGGGCAGTTTCGCATTTTCCTGCAGCGATCAACCTGCTCTCAGGACCCAAGACAAATCGCTGCTATCCTGGACGTGGTCGTCACATGTTCGCCATGCGATGATAGTCAATAAAAACCGGAATGGCCAAATCGAGCTTCTTCAATGGGATGATCCGCACCGGATTCGCCAGATCAAGCTGCCGGCGCAGCAGGATGAGGCTATTCAGTGTCTGCGCCTGTTAGAGAACGTGGAAGCGCCGCAAATTCCCGACGTCATTCAGCGAGTCTTGCATGCGTTCCGGCTGATTCGCCAGGCTCTGAACCGGGATGAACCGTTGTGGGCTGTCAGATTGCTTAACGGCCTGCTTCTTTCGGCTGATGGTGTGCGGACGGGCAGGATAAAACCCAGGCAGTTGGAAACAGCGACCAACTTTGATCAAGCCATTGGTACGCTAAGTCAGGAAGCGATCGACCTGGCAGAATTGGCAGATATGCCGAGGAGCATTTCTGCTCAGGAGCTAGGCGTATTGGGCCATTTCTTTCTGGAGCCTGATCCACATACGAAGTTGCAGCTGTATCCTGACTTACTGTTTCGTCATGCATCGAGCAAGCTTTACCAGGAAGCTCATCTGCAGATTCAACGGGATCGCCAACTGTCTTTTGCGGGTCTGGGAAGGATAACTCGACCGAGAGGAACGATAGGCCGCGACATCCGCTTTACCCCGGCGAATCTAGCTCGGGCTTTGGTCCAACAGGCGCTATCAGCTCTGGGTGACTTACCCGGCAGACTTGTTGTCCTCGATCCGGCCTGCGGCTCGGGAATTTTTCTGCAGGAATGCCTTCGGGAATTGGAGACGAAGGGATTCTCCGGGGAGGTAGAATCGGTCGGTTACGATATCTCAGATGTCTCGGTTTGTATGTCTAAGTTCTGCCTTCGCCGTGCGGCCGGTAGCCTATCTATTGCGGAATCCGGCGTCTGTGTCCACGTCGAGCAGAGAGATTCTTTGGAAGAGACCTGGATCCACGCGGATGTGATTCTAATGAATCCGCCGTTTATACCGTGGGGAGGCATGGATGATGGACAGAGAGACCATGTCAAGTCCATTCTCGGGGACATATGTGCCGGTCGCGTCGATATCGCGATGGCCTTCGTTTGGAAGGCCGTTCAATCGTTGAAACCCGGGGGCATTCTGGCGTGTGTTCTACCAGCGGCGGTTCTGAGCGCGAAAAGTGGCCTGGCTTGGAGGGAACGACTTACACACGAGGGAGAGCTGCTATTGCTGGGCCGTTTTGAGGGCTACCGGTATTTCCCGACCTCGATGGTCGAAACGGCCTTCATCGTATTCCGTCGAAAATCGACGGCGGCACCGTCTCCCTCACGTATACAGATAGTGATTGCAAGTGAAGGCTCAGAAGATGCTGCCTTGGTGGCCCTTCGCTTGCCGGAAACGGACCCGAGACGATTCGCTGAGGACGGAGACGTGGAAGTCTTTCCGGTTAGCGCTGAAGAACGCTCTGATACGAACTGGAGACCACTACGCAAAGCCACGTATGATAACCGCCGCCAGCTGAAAGCCCGGGGTCTGCCGGTTATTAGAGAGCTTTTCGATGTCCTTCAAGGGGCTCGCACGGGCTACAAGGAGTTGTTCATTCTAGGGGCCGATGCCCTCAGAGAGTTGGGCAAAGAAGAACGGTATTTCCGTCCAGTAGCCGGGAAAGGCACGATAAGCGATGGTCAGCTGGCGAAGTTGAAGTTCGTGTTCTTTCCTTATGGATCGGAGGGGCTCTTGTTCGAATCCGAAGAGGATCTCCAAAGGCATGTGCCGAAGTATTATGACGCTCACCTGCTGCCGAACAGGGAACGGCTGTCCAGCAGAGCTGGCATTACGTACTGGTGGGAGTTAGTCCGACCGCGTACTTGGCAATTTGAACGGTCTCCTCGAATCCTGTCAACGTACTTCGGAGAAACCGGGAGCTTCGCTTTTGATAAGGCTGGCGAGTACATTGTTGTTCAGGGCCATGCCTGGCACTGGAAAAAGCCACTAACCGGCGGGCGAGAATTTGGCCAGAGCGACTTGCCATGGGCCTACTTGGCGCTGTTGAACAGCACGATGTTCGAAGAGATTCTGTCCTGGTTTTCCGTGCCGCTACAGGGGGGGCAAATGAGCCTGGAAGCTCGGTTCTTGGAGAACATACCTATTCCGGATTTGAGCGATGTGGAAGCTGTTCCACCCGATTTCTTGCAGAAGCTGGTACGTCTCGGGAACGAGATACATGCCGGTCGACTGCAAATAATACGTAAGGAGCTTGATGCAGTAGTCATGACGCAGTACTCAGCACCTCCGAATCCCGAGTTGATAGATTGGGGGGGGTAATCTAATGGGCGTGCAAGATTTGGAAGTGTCAAAATTGCACACAAGCCTCGGTAGTGCATTCACGCGTATAGCGGGGGCAAGTAGCTTGCTCGTTTCCGTGCACGGCACTGGCCGATGGCAGAATGTACCTATTGGTAAAACAGTTCAGTTCCAATTGCAGTTGAGGGATCCGGCGCAAAGGGACACAGCCTTACGAGAGCGGGGCGGGAAGGTTCCTGTTGTACCCCTCCCAGCACCCGCCTCTATGGAGGTCTACGATAAGGGGCCTCTCTTCTGGGTTAGCTGGTTCGAAGAATGGAGAAGGGAGAGGCAGCACAGTTGGGTACTATTAACGGCCCGCTGGACGCTCTTTAGAGGCATGTATCTGAGACAAAAGATGCAAATACTACGTGTCGACTGGGACCAACTTGTCAACCAGGCGGGGAACGAACAGGCCGGGCAGCCGCATTGGCATTTTGATCAATCGGTGCGCATCGACGGAAGAAGCGCATTGGAGCCGGTGGAGGCTTTGATGGCACAAGGGGCGGTAACTCCTGTGATACCGGCCAATCGGGCATTAAAGATAGGGCATGTTCACCTGGCTATGGGCACGTGGCAGAGGGGGGAGCCTAATCCTCAGTGTTGGCAGCGCAACATGGCGAATTGCGAAGACCTTCGACAATGGGCCGTTTGCACTCTTAGATATCTCCTGGGGCAGTTCCCTGCGTCTTGGGCTTCTCGGTAGATGCAGTCTGCGATGGCTTACGTGCTTCTTGGACGACATTTAATATCCAATTATCCCGGCCGAGCAAGCCGACGAGATGAAAGTCTACATGGGCAGCAACTGGCCGGAATCCTTTGAGGGTCTTTCCCTTTCCGAACAGGTCTTCGCGGCCGGGGACTGAAGGTCCGCTGTTATTCGACGCTTCGGCCGACCCCCCTATTCCCGCGAGGCCGATTCCGCGCCCTGGCCGGGAAATGGGAATTTTGGGCGGGGCGATATTTTTCATTGACTCGGCGGCAGCGGTTTCTATAATCCCCTTTGGAACTGTTACTACAGGCACAATCGGCCTTTGGGTCCGTCCTACAGGCGACGGGGTGAGGTGGCCCGTCGAATTGCAGGCAGCGCCCGCCGTAGCGGTTGGGTTTTGTCTGCATTCGTGCGGGCAATGTTTACGCGCCGGCGGCCGGACGTAGTGTCAAACGGATTGTTTAAGGTGCGATAATGTTTGCAGGTCGGGAGTTAGTTGAGCCATGAGACGCTTGCTTCGAGGCCAAGCCGGTGCTCGAGCGTAACGGGCGCATTTTGGCTTCGCCACATCGTCGGCGGCTGCATCGGCCGCACGCCGGCGGTGGTTTTCGCGGCGGCTTGTCGCTTATGCGCGCGCCTCCATGAGGCGCAGGGCCAACCAGACCCAGCGCAGCGGCGGACGAGCGGCTGCGGAATAGGAAGTGGGCGAAGCGACCCACTTTTTTTGACGTTTGTCGGGTATGGGCGCCCCGGTACCCCGGGGCGCAGAAGGACAATAATGAGCCAGGAACTGTTACGAATCATTGACGGGATCGCCCGGGACAAGAACATCGACGCCGAGACGGTATTCGAGGACCTCGAGGCGGCGATGCTATCGGCCATTCGCAAGGCCAATCCGACCGTCGAGGATGTCGATGTCCACATGGACCGCCAGACCGGCGAGATAACCGCAATCGTCGCGGGCAAGCCGATGGCGATCGACAAGCTTGGGCGTATCGCCGCCCAGACCGCCAAGCAGGTAATGATCCAGCGGATCCGAGAGGCAGAACGCGACAGCATCTACGAAGAATACCTTCAGCGCAAGGGCGAGATCGTCACCGGTAAGACCGTCCGCTGGGAAGGCGGGTCGCTGATAGTGGACCTGGGCCGGACCGAGGCGTACTTACCCCGCAGCGAGCAGATACCGGGCGAGTCACACGGAACCGACGAGCGAATCCGGGCGATGGTCCTGGACGTCCGGGAAGATCCGGGAACGGTGCGGATTATCCTTTCCCGCACGCATCCGGACTTCATCCGGGCGATGTTCGAGCTGGAAGTTCCGGAAGTAGCCGAAAAGATAATCGAGATCAAGGTCCTTGCCCGCGAGGCCGGGTACCGCACGAAGGCCGCCGTCAACAGCCTGGACTCCAAGGTCGACGCGGTCGGCGCCTGCGTGGGAATACGCGGCAGCCGCATCAAGAGCATCGTCGAAGAGCTCGGCGGTGAGAAGATCGACATCGTCCGCTGGAACGATTCGTCCAAGATCCTGATCGGCAACTCGCTGAAGCCCGCCGAAGTCGCCGAGATAGCGCTGTGCTTCGAGCTTGGCCGGGCGACGGTCGTGGTCACCGACGATCAGTTATCGCTGGCGATCGGGAAGCGAGGCCAGAACGTTCGCCTGGCGGCCCGTTTGACCAACTGGGACATCGACATCCTGACGCCCACGGAGTTCAACGCCGGGCTGGACAACCTGGAGAAGGCCCTGCGCGAGGTGGAAGGCGTGGATTCGACGATAGTCGATCAGATTATCGCAATGGGCATGGTCAACGTCCTCGACGTCGAGGAGGTGGGCCGCGAGCCTCTAATCAAGGAGTTGCAGATGTCCGCGGAGCTGGCCGCAAAGATCGGCGAGCACTGCGCCGAAGCGGCTAAGCGAATCGCCGAAGAGCAAGCCCAGGCCAGAGCCGACGCCGAAGAGCAAGCCAAAGCCAAAGCCGACGCCGAAAAGCAAGCCAAAGCCGACGCTTCAGCAGCCGCCTCCGCTGCTGCTGCTGCTGAAACCAGCGCCGAGAAGCCCACCGCAGCGGAAGCTGAATCGCCCGAGCCAGCTGCGGCGAGCGAGACATCTGAAGAACCGACCGCCCAGGCCGAGGCCGAGGCCGAAGAGGCAATAGCTTCCGACGAGGCGCCCGGCGAACAAGGCGACACCGACGATAAGACGCCGACGGCGGATCAAACCGAACAACCGACAGAGCAAGATCAAACTGAAGATACAGAGTCCCCCGACGCCCCTGCCGACGACGAGCAAGCAGACTCACCCGACCAGGGCGAGGCCGAGGCCGAAGAGGCAATAGCTTCCAACGAAGCGCCTGGCGAACAAGGCGACACCGACGATAAGACGCCGACGGCGGATCAAACCGAACAACCGACAGAGCAAGATCAAACTGAAGATACAGAGTCCCCCGACGCCCCTGCCGCCGACGAGCAAGCAGACTCGCCCGATCAGGCACAGGGCCAGAGCCCTCAAGAGCGGAACGGGGAACAGACATAACGCATTAGCGGACCGAGCCGGGAGAATACCTTGGCGAAGCGCATATTTGAAATAGCACGAGAACTTGATGTGACCTCCAAGGTCGTCCTGATAAAATGTCGGGCCGAGGGGCTCGAGATTAAGAACCACATGTCCACCATCTCGGCGGGGCTGGAGGCGACAATCCATGAATGGTTCTCCGAGCAGGCGACCGGGACGGCGATTGAGACCACCGAGCATGTCGACCTGAAAGAAGCGCGCAAGGAAGCCACGAAAACACGTCGCAAGAAAAAGGTTGCCAAGGCCAAAGAGGCCCCCGAAGCCGAAGCACCACCCGCCGAACTCGCCGAGGCCCCAGAACTCGCCGAACTCGTCGCCGAGGCCCCGCCCGAGCTCGTAGAACCCGAACCGCCCGAGACCGAGGTCGAGGTCGAGATGGAACCGCCCGAGCCTCGCGCCAAACGCAAAATAGCCAAAAAGAAAAAACCCAAAGCGCCTCCCGAGCCCGTAAGGCCTGCCGGTCCGCAAGTGGTACCCGAACCGGCCAAGCTCAGGGGCCCGCGCGTCGTGCGGGTCGAAAAGCCCGAACTGTTCGCCGCCCCGCCGCGACGGGCGCCCAGAGGCGTCGTCCCCGCCTCCGCCGGCGCCACGACCGCACCGCCGAGTCGCGGTAAGGGCGAGCCCACCCGAGAAGAGGCCGAACGGCGCAAGAAGGCCAAGCGGCGCAGCCCGCGACGGCGCGGCGGGCGAAGCGCCGAAAGCGGCAAGACCGTCCGCGAGTGGCGCGACCAGGACTTAGTGGAGCGCGAACAGCGTCTGGCTGCCGCCAGCGGCGGGACGCTTCGCCGGCACAGAGCGGCGGTAACCAGAAGGTCCCGCGACGGATATCCCACCGTCATCAGACCGGGGCGCGTGGAGATCGGAGAGCCTATCACCGTCAAGAACCTGTCCGCCGCAACCGGGATCAAGACGGCCGAGATCATAAAGAAGCTGATGAGCCTTGGTGTGCTGGCGACGGTGAATCAGACAATCGACCGCGAGCTGGCCGAGACCCTCACGTTGGACTATGAGATAGAACTTCTGGTCCGCCGGAGCAAGACCGCTGAAGAGGAGCTGCTCGAGCAGCTCGAAGCCCGCCCGAAGGGCGAGATGCTCACGCGTGCGCCGGTAGTAACGTTCCTGGGGCACGTGGACCACGGGAAGACGTCGCTATTGGACCGGATACGCAGCACGGCCGTGGTCGAGCAGGAAGCCGGCGGAATCACACAGCACATCGGCGCCTACAGGTACGACAAGGACGATACGCACGTGGTGTTCCTCGATACGCCGGGGCATGAGGCATTTACGGCGATGCGGGCACGCGGAGCGAGCATGACCGACGTGGTTGTGTTGGTGGTCGCCGCCGACGACGGCGTCATGCCGCAAACCGTCGAGGCCATCAACCACGCCCGCGCCGCCGGCGTGACCATCGTCGTCGCCCTCAACAAAATCGACGTGCCCGGGGCCAACATTCAGCGGGCGATGGGCCAACTTGCCGAGCATGACATACAGGCCCAGCAATGGGGAGGGACGACCGAGGTAATCCAGACCAGCGCGGCGACCGGCGCCGGCGTGGAAGAGCTGGTAGAGCTGCTGGGCCTCGAAGCCCAACTGCTGGAACTGAAGGCCGAGACGGACGCACTCGCCTCCGGGTTCGTCGTCGAGGCCAAAATGGACCCCGGCCGCGGCGTCGCGGCCTCCCTGCTCGTTCGCAATGGAACATTGAATACCGGCGACATTGTTCTGGCCGGGAAGGCCTTCGGACGCGTCCGACAGATAAGAGACGACCTTGGGAAGAATATCGAGCATGCGGGTCCCTCGACGCCGGTTGAGGTAACGGGTTTGGACGAAGTGCCCCAGGCGGGCGACCGCTTCTACGTCCTTGAGGAGTTGGAGCAGGCGCGAACCATCGCCGAGGATTACCGGCGCCAGGCGAGGGCAGCCTCGCTGGCCGCTACCCCGACCAAGACGCTGGAAGCACTCATGGCGCAGATCCAGGCCGGCGAGGCGCACGAGCTGAAGCTTATCATCAAGACCGACGTCCAGGGCTCGGCCGAGGCGATAATCTCGGCGCTGCAGAAGCTGGGGACCGATGAGGTCCGGGTCAACGTACTGCACGCGGCCGTCGGCGGAATCACCACGGGTGACGTGGCGCTGGCGGAGGCGTCGGGGGCGATCATCATCGGGTTCAACGTCGTGCCCGCTGCGACCGCCAGGCGATTGGCCGAGTCACAAGAGGTCGACATCCGCCAATACCGCGTTATCTACGAGATTATCGAAGACGTGCAGCGGGCGCTGGAAGAAGGCCTGGCCCCGGAGATCCGCGAGGAAACGGCAGGCCGCGCGGAGATCCGCCAGACGTTCAAGGTCTCGCGGCTCGGGACGATCGCCGGATGCTTCGTCGCCGACGGAGTCGTCGCCCGCAACGCCAAGCTCAGGATCATCCGGGACGACATCGTCATCGAATACGATCGCGAGCTGGAGTCGCTGCGGCGTTTCAAGGAAGACGTCCGCGAAGTCCGCTCCGGTATGGAGTGCGGGCTGAAGATCGCTGGTTACGACGATATCAAAGAGGGCGATATACTGGAGTTCTACCGGCAGGTCGAAGTGGCTCGGACGCTGTAGCCCCGCAACGGCGCACGGGTTTCAACGAGTCAGCTAAATGGGCACTACCATAGGGTTAGTTCACCTGGACTTTCGTGTACCCGAGGCGATGAGCCTTAAAGACAAGCGCCGGGCGCTGAAGAGCTTCAAGGACCGCCTGCGGAATAAACACAACGTTTCCGTCGCCGAGGTAAACAACCAGGACAACCACAGAAAGGCTGTGCTGGCCATCGTGATGGTCGGGAGCGAAAGACGATACGTCGAATCGGCCTTGCAGCACATCATCAACGCGGCCGAAACGCAGAGGAACATGATCCTGGTCGATCACGATATTCAATGGGTCTGAGCCGCCGGGCGAAACAAGAAAAGCTAAAAACTGAAAGCTGAAAAAAAGAAGCAACGGTGACCACACCATGTCGTTTTTCAGGTTTCGGGTTTCATGTAGGCGTCCCGGCGGAAGGTGGAGCTTCACATGGGTCGTCGAAGCGAAAGAGTTGGAAACCTGATTCGTCAGACAATCGGCGAGCTGCTGCTGTCGAAATTGTCCGATCCACGCCTCGATCCAGCCATCACGTCGGTCACGCACGTCGAGATGACCGACGACCTGCTGGGTGCGAAGGTCTACGTGTCGGTAATGGGCGACGGAGCCGACCAAAGAAAGACCCTGCGGGCGCTGCAGCACGCGGCGGGGCACATCCAGAAACTGATGATGCGGCAAATCCGGCTGAGGCACACGCCGGTGTTGGATTTCGTGCTGGATACCAATTTCCAAAAGACGCTTCAGACGCTCCGTATCATTCAAGAGGCCTCCGACCAGATACGCACAAAGGAACAGGCCGAAGCGTCGAGTCCCCAGGGCGAATACGAGGAAACGCCTTAGATGAAAAATGCCAGGCAATATGAAAAGAAGCTGAAGAAGCTCCTGAGCGGGATGAGAAGGACCCGTCAGACCGGCGACGACGAGCAAGACCCCGTCGCCGTCCTGATCGAAGCGATCTTCCAGGCCGACTCGACACGCACGGACGCCGCGCACGCACTGCGAGAGATTATCGAGGAGTTCGTCGACTGGAACGAACTGCGGGTGGCCCCGCCGCGCGATATCGTCTCGTGTGTCGGGAAGGACACTCCCCGCGCGGACAAACGGGCCACGATGCTCGTAGACGCCTTGGGCGGGATCTACCGCCGCACGTGCGGCGTCTCGATGGAGTACATGCAAAAGATGTCGAAGCGCGACCTGCGGCGTCACCTGTCGGAGTTGGGCCTGGACGCCTACTCGGGCGCGGTAGTGACGTTGTTGGTATTCGGCGGCCACGCTATTCCTGTTGATGATGACCTGGCAGATTCACTCAAGATGGATCAGTACGCCGATCCGGATGCGGAGCTGGACGATATCCAAGGGTTCCTGCGGCGGATAATACCGATGAAGGATGCGCTGGCGGCTCATGAGTTCTTCCGCGCTTACGTTGAGGAATCCGCCAAGTCGCTCGCCAAGAAGCGCAAGGCCGACGCCAAGGCCAAGGAAAAGCAAGAACGATTCCAGGCCGCCAAGAAAAAGGCAAAGAAACGCAAGACAACCAAGAGGCCAAAGAAGACCCCCAAACCGGCCAAGCGCAAGACCACCAAAAAGAAAACCACGAAAACAAAGCGCCAAAAAAAAGGCCAAGGCAAAACTCGAAAGAAGCGATAGTACAAGAGTGAATACCTGCGCGCCTCGAAGCATCACAAAAAGGACCGCCGATGGTAGAGAAGACCCCTCAAGATAAGCTCGTGCTCGGAATCCCTGCCGGATCGCTCCAGGAAAGCACGCTCGATCTGCTGGGCCGCGCCGGTTACAACGTTTCCGTCTCCTCGCGCAGCTACTATCCCAGCATCGACGACGAGCAGATCAGCCCGCTGCTGCTGCGCGCCCAGGAGATGAGCCATTTCGTCGAGGCCGGCAACGTGGACGTGGGACTGACAGGATACGACTGGATCTGCGAGAACGGCTCGGACGTCGTCGAAATCGCCGAGCTGGTCTACGCCAAAACCCGCCTCAGCCCGGTCCGTTGGGTCCTCGCCGTCCCGGAAGAAAGCTCCGTCCGAACGGTCGAAGACCTCGAAGGCGGTACGGTCGCCACCGAGCTGGTAAACGTCACCAGGAAATACTTCGCCGATAAGTCCATCACGGTGGACGTCGAGTTCAGCTGGGGCGCAACGGAGGTTAAGGCCCGTATCCCGCAGCTGTATGACGGGATAGTGGACGTCACCGAGACCGGCGGATCCCTGCGGGCCAACAGGCTGCGCGTGGTCGATACCATCATAACCTCCTCGACACGCCTGATCGCCAACAAGGACACGATGAAGATTAAGTGGAAGGCCGAAAAGATCCGGAACATCGCGCTGCTTCTGCAAGGTGCAATCGAAGCCCGCCAGAAGGTCGGGCTGAAGATGAACGTACCCGCCGACGGACTCGAAAAGATCATGAAACTTCTCCCGGCCGAGCGCAGCCCGACCGTCTCCAAGCTCGCCGAGGAAGGATGGGTTGCCGTTGAGGTAATCATCCAAGAGCGAATCGAGCGCGATCTGGTCCCGCAACTCAAGCAGGCCGGTGCGGCCGGGATCATTACGTATCCACTGAATAAGGTCATCCCATAGTGTCACGACTCCCTTGTGATTCGTGGGGCGTTTTTTTCTTCTGCGCCGCGGTTATGGGGGCGGTCGCCGGCGGTTGCGCTCCGGGTGAGACGCCACTTGAACCCCTCCCCGCGCGAGCTACCGTTGGACTGAAGCACCTGGCGCCCGCCATACCTGTGCCGACTAAAGCCCCCTTCGAACCTCTGGACGAGCTGGCCAAAAAGGCCATCGACCAAGCCGAGCAACTGATAGCAGCCGGGAAGGCCCGCAAGGGGGTCCAACTGCTCACCCAGGCAGTGGACGAGGGGACGGACCATCCCCGTTTCCGGCGGACGCTGGGCCTGGGACAGATACAACTGAAACAGAACGAGGAGGCACGCAAGAACCTGTTGCGGGCCGCCCAGCTGGACAGCGACGACCTGGATGTCCAACTGGCGCTGGGTAAGCTTGCCATCGGCGCCAAGCAGTATCAAGAGGCGATCCTGACGCTTCGCGTGGCGCTGAGCTGCACGGGTGCGGTGGACGAAGAACCGACCACCGGCGAGACGTTGCTGCTGCTGGCCCAGCAACTGCACGCCCAAGGGTATTGGACCGCGTCTTTACAGTGCTACCGGAAGCTTTGCACGCTTATCGAGCAGCACGATCGCCGCTACGCTTCCAACGCCGCGTTGGAACCCTATGTCTTTTATCCGCAGCGGTTGCTGCTGCAGCGCGGCCTGCTGCTTTCTATGCTGCGCCGTCCCGCGGAAGCGGCCGAGCCACTTGAGACGGCTTTTAGGCGCGACCGCAGCGATCTGCAGACGGCCCGCGCGCTCATCAAGGCGATTGGGGAGGCGGGCCAGTTCGACCGCGCAGAGGATCTGCTGGACCAGATGGTATCCGAGCCGACACAGCGCAGCCAGCTGCCCGCGATGACGGCGATGCTCGCCGAGCAAATCACCCGCGCCACCAAACCCCAAAGGGCGGCCCGGCTCATCGCCTGCGTGGTCGCAACCAAGCAAGACACACCGCAGATAATCGAACCGGCATTGGAGCAAATCCTCGCCGCCACCAAAGGGACCGAATGGATCCTCGATTTCGCCCAGACCATTGCGGGCGACCAGGCGGGTATTAATTACGCCCTGCACTACGTGGCGGGGCGGATCCTGGCGGGCAATAGACTCAACGACGAGGCGATCCGGCAGATGCAACTGGCGATCGCCTCCAAGGGCGATTTCTCCCCGGCCTATGAGTACCTGGTGGATATCTACCTGGCCCACCACGACGCCGAGAAGCTCGAAGCACTGACCAAACAGATCATGAAGATCTGGCCCGACAGCCATTTTACCCATTACATCCAGGGGAAGGTTGATCTGGCCCGCGGGCGTCCCACCGAGGCCCTCGCCCAGCTTCAAAAGGCCCGCCGGCTGAACAAGGACCACCCTCCAACGCTGGTGCAACTGTCGAGGGCGTACGCCAAGACCGGCCAGATCGCCCAGGCCGCCAAAACCCTCTACGACGCGATGGGCAAGGATCCGGACGATCAGCGCATCTACCGATATCTATTCGACTTGTGGTCAGTAAGGGGTGACTACACAAGGGCGCGGGACACGGCGCAGCGACTGCTAAAAAGAGATAGCCACAGTATTCGGGGCAAGACGATGCTGGGTGAGGCGCAGCTTGGACTGGGCCACCGCAAGGAGGCCCTGGAGCTGATCGAACAGCTGAAAAAAGACGCCCCCCAAGACCTGCAGGTTAAGATGCTTTCGGTGACGGCGGATCTGGACCTGGCGGAGGGGCTTCCGAGCAAATCCGCCTTCGACGAGGCGCTGCGGGCCCTGGAGCAGATGGCGCGAGACCACGACGACGATCGCCCGCGCCGGATGAAGGCTCAGTTGCTGTCGCACGTCGGCTCCGAAGACCAAGCCGCCGCCGTCCTCGGCGAGATCCACCGGCGAAAACCCACCGAAATCGCCGTCGCAGAGGGATACGTCACCGCCATGACAAAGACCGGCCGGTACGAAGAAGCACTACAAATCGTCGAGCGGATGCTCTCCTCCGGCGCAGGCGAACAATGGCGCAGGATGGCATTGAACCTGCTGGACGAGCTGGACCGGCCCCAGGAGGCCTGGGACCGGGGACAGGAATGGCTCGCCGAGGCGCCCGAGCAGTCCAAGCCCTACTACAAGCTGAGACTCATCCAGCTCGCCGAAAAGACCGAGCAGTACGCCCCGGCCCAACAGATACTCGACGAGCTGATCGAAACCAACGAAAAGACGCCCACGCGGACAGCACTTGAAGCGACAAAGCTGGGCCTGTACGTCCTGGCCGATCAGGACGACGAGGCGATCCGATACGCCGAGACATGGGCCGAAAGGTCCGGCGACGCGCTGGGGCCGCGCACGCTGCTGGCGTCGGCACTAGGCGGGGCCGAGCGACACGAACAAGCCCACCGCCTGCTCGATCGGTGGATCGGCGAATTGGGCGAAGAAAATACCGAGAAAATGCGCATCTTGAAGATCAATCTGTACTGCGACGTCGAGCAGTTTGACCAAGCCGTAACGTACGCCCAGTCGTGGGTCCGCCTGGCGCCGGGGCGACTGTTCCCGCGAGTGATAATCATCGCCGCACTGCTGGACAGCGAACAGTATGATCGTGCATCGCAACTGGTGGACGAGTGGCTTACCGCCCCCCCTACCACCGCCCCGGCGGCCCCGCCGACACAACCGGCCAGCGCCGCGACCACACAGGCGACCCGCCCGAGCGCGGCAACGGGGCCGACCACCACCACCGCCACCGCACCGAGCACGCAAGCGACCCGCCCGACCACATTACCGGTCCAACAGCAAATTCGGCGATGGTCCCAGGAGATGGCCGTCCGGTTGACGCTCCTGCGGGG
>SDBV01002036.1_pt1 | contig 30267 bp, 56 predicted proteins | sample 2277081 | NCBI WGS metagenome assembly SDBV01 (sample SAMN10402039, study PRJNA504765) | marine sediment metagenome | isolation source: marine sediment core GS10_PC15, 223 cmbsf | place: Arctic Ocean: Southern Knipovich Ridge | collected 2010
ACGGCGAATTGCAGGACGACCAAGTAGTTACTAATGGTACGATAACTTTGACCGGAACTATTACCAACTACCATATAGGATTGGCTTATACCTCCAAGCTCCAGCCCATGAAAATTGACGGCGAGGTACATACCAAGAGAATATCCAGATTGATACCGCAAATATTTGAAACAGCCGGTGGCGAGTTCGGCGAAACTTTAACCACCCTTGACGATATACCTTACGAAGATACAACTTTATTCACCGGCCATAAGGTAGTGCCATTCGACGGCAGTTATAATCGCAGGGGTGATTTCTGGGTACAACAAACCAAACCTTTACCAATGACCCTTATAGGAACGGCGGTAAAAATGGAGACTACTCGTGGGTAGGGACGATGCTTACTTTGTAGACTGCGGCCTGACTGACACTGGCGGGTCTGCGACTATTTCTGGCCTCGGCCATCTGGTAGGTGAGACCGTTGCGGTCTTGGGCGATGGCATAGATTTGGGTACTTTCACTGTCTCGGCAGGTGGTACGATTACTTTGTTAGCGGCGGTAACAACAGCACAGGTGGGCTTGGCCTATACTTCAACCCTGAAACCATCCAAACTCGATATAGAGGGCATGGGCATAGCCCTGACTAAAAAGATAACAAGGGCAATACTGAGCTTCTACCAGACTTTAGGCGGCGAGTTCGGCGTGGATACTTCCAATATGGATTCGGTTCCATATGAAGATACCAATCTATTCACAGGCACGGTAGTAGTGCCCTTCGACGGCGGGTACGAAAGAGAGGGCGATATTATAGTCAGGCAGACCCAGCCTATGCCTATGACAACGAGGGGAATGGTTCTGCCTTTAGGAGTGTATGATAGATGATATTCCGCACAGCCACACCTGATGATTACGAATATATGTCGGTACACTGTGCTAACCGCAGGACTGAGATTAAGCAGCTTGATGCCATTGACTATATATACACGCTCGAACATAAAGGCAAACCCTTAATGGTGGGCGGGTTCAGATTCATAACCCCGACTACGGCTTGGTGCTGGATTGACCTTAGTGATGAAATAAGCAAGCATCTGATTCCGGCCTATCGGGTCATAAAGGAATGGATAAATCAATTTGCTAAAGAACACGAAATAAAGAGATTGCAGGCATTTGTAAGAATGGAACCAAAAGCCGAGCAAATGATGAGGCATTTAGGGTTTGGGCGGGAAAGCACAATGAAGAACTTCTTCGGAGATGATGATGGGTACATGTATGTGAAGGTGATACAATGGCAACATTAGCAGTTGTAGCTATTGCCGCAGGTGCGGGCGTTACGGCCTACGGCCAGTACCAGCAGGGCAAGGCCGCAGAAGCACAAGGCAAGGCCGAGCAGCAGATACTCGAATATAACGCTAAAATAAAAGAGCGCCAAGCTGCCGCTGAACTGGAACGAGCGAGGGCAGAGGCAATACGGTTCGGCAAAGAGGGCGAAGCGCTACTCGCCACGCAGCAAGTCCAGATAGCAAGGGGTGGAGTCTTGGCTACAACCGGCACGCCGTTCCAGTTGGCAGAAGAAACAGAAGAGGAACTTTTGGCCGATAGGATGATGATATTAAGAGAGGGCTTGCTGGCCGAATCGTTCAGAATATCCGAGGCCGAAGGGCTTAGATTTGAAGGCCGAGCAGCAAAAGCCAGAGGGAAAAACATCAAAAGAGGCGCTACGCTTGCCGCAGGCGCAACAATACTTAGCGGCGTAGGAACTTCTCTATATGCAACGTACAAACTCCCCGCTTTTGGCACGGGCGCAAGTTCATTTAAGCCGCCAACAGTATAGGAATAAATCATGCCACGCATACCAACATACCGACGCCAGAAATTGCCACCTACAAACGTAGGCGCTGCGCCTATCTCTACAAGGGCCGCTGATGTAGCTGGCGGGGCCGTAGGGCAAGGACTGGCCCAGATTGGGCGAGGAATAGGCGATATAGGGCAGCAGTTGTTCAGGATAGAACAGGAAAATATCAGGAGCAAAGACCTTATTGCTGAATCTGACCTTAAAAGCATAATTGAATTAGCAGAGAAAGGATACAAATTAAAAATCACCGAGGATGGTGATACTAATAACTGGGAGAACTACAGAAAAGAAGCCGAAGAGAACATAAGGACTGGTGCTGCGACGTTGAACTGGGGCACAACAAGGTCGCAAAAGCTTTCTGGTAGAATGATTAACGATTGGTCTAAGAATTTTCTGGCCAGTTCCACATTAGATGTTGCAAAAAGAAATATAGACACAGCTATAGAAGCTACCGAACAAGATTATATAACAGACCCAAATTCATCTAATGAAGCCAATTATAGACAGGCGCTTAGTGCTAAACTTGGGCCGGAAGAAATTGATTCAGAGATTAAAGATGCCAGGAAGAGAAGCAATGCTATTCACATACAAGGAGAATACCAGAGAATTATAACGGCAGGGGGTACGAAGAAGGAGGCCAGAGAACCCATAGAGACCGCAATGACCGCAGGCGATATAACGTCCGCCCAAGTTCAATCATTAAATTCCGGCCTGAATAGTTTTGCCTCTGGCAGAAGTCGAGTGGAAAGACAAGCAACTCAGGAAATTTATACTGGATTCTTCGACTCGATTTTGGCCGGACAATTAGAATATGATGATATTGAATTAAGTAAACTTTCTGCCGATGATAAGGAATTATGGCAGGACTATATAAAAGGCTCTTATGGGCCTGCACCAACCCAAAACACGCCTGGTGGTCATACTAAATCATTTGCTGCTGTTTATGATGCGGCAACACTACAGCTATCACCAAAAGAGGCATACGATGTTCTACTGGAGGCCCGCTTTGCCGTTAAAGAGAAAAACAGGATAATCACCAATGAACAGTTCCAGTGGGCTATAGACAAAATAGAGAATCCCTATCCTAAACATATTCTGGAAGATTTGAAATCAACTCTTAAATCAAATCTCGAAGATTTTAATAGATGGCGACATTTTGATAAAGAGCGCAACAAGGAAGTCAATGAATCCCTGACTACTTGGGTTGATGAATTGATTAAGCAGGACAAAGTGCCTGTGTATGATTTTAAGAAAAAGATGGCCGCTATGTCTTCGCAGTTCAGGGTTGGCGAAGGTCGATGGTACGATATCGGGCAAGTTATCGACCAAGGCGGAATAGAATGGGAAGTAGTTGGCTTTGACGAAAATGGCGAGCCATTGGTGGAAGAAGTAGATTAATGCCTATATTGCTCAAAAACATTCCTGTCAATACGCGATTAACCCCTGACGAAGTAGAGGCTCTTTCTAATCGCACATTTGATTATGCTGATAGAGAGCGCGTATCTATGCGAGAGGCGAATCGCAAAATAAGGGAAGAAGTCCGCAATAACTATATCCGCAAGCAACTTATTAAAGAAGGGGATTTTCAAGCTGCTTGGGAAATTCCATCTTACGAACCGCCTTACTACTTAGAGGAAGGATATGGAGAATTTACTTTTAAGGAAAAGGCATTTGAAGTTGCTAAGGCAGGACATAGGGGCCTCGGTGCTATTGTTAAATTGCCAGGTGTGGCATTAAAGGCTTTAGGAGAATTACCGCCGACAAGAGTGGAAATTGCCGAGATGAAAAAGTCGCCTAAAAAACGACTTCAGCGAAGGGCGAAATATTTTGAAAGCCCTGCCGGTAAAAGAGAAAAGTCTGTAATGGACATGCTTCGAAGGGCTGGCAATAGGTATATCGAAATCGTTAATGGGATGATGACTGAAGAATCCCCAGAATCGCGCAGCGTAAGAGAGATGCAATCTTTCAGGAGTGCGCCTTTTTACAGAACGAGCATGGCAGTTGGCGAGTCCGGCCCTGCGTATGGTATAGCGGTAGCTACAACGCTCACTACAGGCAATCCAAATTTAGGATTATTGGTTTTAGGAACTACCACAGCCAGTCAATCTTATGATAATTTAAGACAGCAGGGCGTAGGCCCTGACTTGGCCCTAATTGGTGCTACTATCGAAGGCACAATCGAGATGGTAACTGAAAAAGTTCCGATGGATATGATGATGAGAGGCGCTGGCAGGTCTTTCTTAATCAGAGCATTGAAACTTGGTACTGCCGAATCGTTTCAGGAGTTACTTGCACAATTAGGCCAGAATTATACCAATGCTGTTATTAAAGATATAGACCCTGAAAATTATGCCACCGTACTGACAGCAGCAAGGCAGGAATGGTCGATTATCTCGCAGGGCTGGCAAGATGCAATGGCTGCCGGTTTTGCTATGGGTGCTGGCGCAGGAGTAGTTGCGGGCGGCACAACCGCACCTGACCTTGGTTTTAGAACAGCAGAAGAACTAAGAGCAGAATACGGCTTTGCCCCTCGCAACACGCCCGAACTTTTATCTCTAATGGAACAGATTAAGGAAAAGGTTAAAGATGTAGAGAGAAAAGCTAAAGAAGCCCAGAAACCAGCCGAAAAGCCCAAAGAAGCCCCTCCCGCAGCAGAGGCAAAACCTAAAGCAGTGGAAAAGCCTTATGGCAGCGAAAACGTATTAGTAGATACCGCAGAATATGAAAAGGCGAAAGCGGCATTAGCCGCAGCCGAACCACTAAAGGGTAAACCGAAGAAGGGCGAGAGGAAAGGCGCTGCCCGCATATTCACGCCCGAAGACCTCGCCAATGTGGGCAAGGTCGGCTTGTATCATTTTGAAGCAGGGCTGAAAACTTTTAAGGAATGGTCTGCCCGTATGGTTGCGGAACTTGGCGAAGTTGTAAGACCGCACTTAATAAGTATATGGGAAGAATTGCAAGGTCGTGCCCCATTACCGGAAATAGGCAAAGGCGAAGAAAAACTCAGAGGAACGTCTGTAAGTGTAATGGCTCAGGCCATCGAAGATGAGATTGTAGAAGAAAACAAATCTATCTATGAAGAAATCCCCACTTATCGCGCTATGAATATGAAAGAACAGGCGGAAAAGGCTTTGGCACTTATTGAAAGCGATATAGAAAAAGCAAAGCGAATTGCTTTCTACAAAGAACCTTCCCCGCCAGATTTATTCCCTGAAAACGTCTTTTCCGCGCTGCGCGTTTATGCCAAAATGAATCTTGATATAGACTTGATAATGGACTTGGCCCTTAACGAAGATGTAGTAAGAGAGCATACTATTATGGGTAAGCGAATCAAGTCTTTAGATACAGACCAGGACTATGCCGACCCTATCAGGGCGATTAGAGAAATAGTAGAAGCTCGCACGGAACAAAAGATTCGCAGGGGCGAGGACATATCTGCTCTTGAGGCTGAACTTAGAGAGTTACGGGCCGAACTTGAAAAAACCAGGAGAGCAGCTACGGCATTTACACAAAGAGCGAAGCGAATATATGGAACAAGAAACAAACTCGTAAATCGTACAGAATACGACGATATTATAGCCCGTCGCAAAAAAGAGGCATTAGGATTTGCTGGCCGAGCAGGGGGCGTAGCATATATTCCTACCGCTCAGGACTTTGCTGATATTGGTAAAATAGGACTGTTCCATCTTGAGGCCATGGGTAGAGACTTTGCCAAATGGTCGTACCAGATGACAAAGGATTTCGGCGAATGGATTACCCCACACCTGCAAGATGAATATGACAAAGCAATCAAGCAAGCCAAAGCGGAAGGTGTCGAAATACCAAAGGCAAAACGCCTGATTGCCAAAAAGAAGAGACTTACCACTACTACAGAAAAACTCGAAACCAAACTCGAAGAATTTGACCTTGAAAAAACGCCGAGAATACCAATAGAGCTTGATGAAGAAGGTAGGGGATTGCAGGCTGCATACGACCTTGCCAGAGAAAAGTACAAGGCCGCGCAGACAGTTGCTAATGTCATTACTGAAAAAGAGGTTCGGATTATAGCCGAATTAGCCAAGGACGCCTCGGAACGCAAGGCCAAAATGGAGAAATCCAAGAGGCGTAAAGAAGGCCAAGGTGCTACTGAAACCGAATTGGAATATGGCATTTCAATGACCCTGTTCCTTGAGTATGTAAACGACTTAAAGGCCGAAGCAAATAAACGAACAATGAAGCAAGTTCTCAAGGATTACCTTGCAAATCCGGTAGATTTCATAAGCGATTTAGCTGGAACATTCAAGGCGGCAAAGGCATCCCTTGATAACAGTTTTCTTCTTAGGCAGGGCTTGCCAACATTCTTAAAGGCAATTACCGGCCATATACCATCGGCTAAAATCTGGTGGAAAACGTTTATGAAATCGTGGAAAATAATGTGGAATACGCTTCGTAAACGCAAGGCAATGCAAATGCTATCTGCGGAAATGATTTCCGACCCCGATTATGAATTACTAAAGAAGAGTAAAGTGGCCCTTAATGTAATTGAAGAAGAAATACCAGTTGATATACCAAGCCGAATACCGCTGGTGGGAATATTATTTAGAATGGGCGAAAACGCTTTTGTTGGTTCTGCTCGGTATATGAGGTATCAATTAGCAAAACAATATCTCAATGTGTGGCGCAAAAGTGGAGTTGATTTAAGTCAAAGGGAGCTGGAGAGCATTGGCCGTTTAGCTAATTCACAAACGGGCAGAGGCGAATCTTCAGCAAAAAGCCCAAGACCTGGGCTGCTTAATAATCTTTTCTGGTCGCCCCGCAATCTTCGTGCCTACGTTGATATATTGACAGTACACACCTTCGATAGAAATATGAGCTTGTTTGCTCGCAAGCAGGCAGCGATAAACTTAGTACGATATATTTCCGGTGCAGCAATGATTCTGGCCCTTGCAAAATGGGTTGATGATGACAGCGTGACATGGGATACAAACAATGCGGATTTCGGCAAAATTAGAATAGGAAATACGAGGTTTGCTGTTGGTGGCGGCATGGCTGTTTTAGTCGTCTTGGTCTCACGACTCATAACCAGAAAATATACAAGCAGTACAACTGGCAAAACGGTCTCTATTGACCTTAAAAAATGGGGCGCAATAAGCGGCAAGGATTTGGTATTTAATTTCCTTGAAAATAAATTATCACCAGCCGCTGCATTAGCCTTGTCAGTCATAGACCAGAAAACAAGAGACAGAGGCGAACTAACCGTTCCCCAAATAGCCAATGACGCGCTTACTCCTCTAATTATTCAGAACATTTTTGAAGCTGATTCTGTTGATGACTCTGCAAATATATTAGCTGTGTTAATAGCGGAAGCATTGGGTGTAAATGTCCAAACTTATAGCGGCAAGAAAAAACAAAAGTCCAAGGGAAGAACAAAGCTATGATTCGCGGCAGATACAACCCGTTCAATCTGGCGGCATTTAACGCCAAGCTCGACCACGGCTCGCTTACTGGTCTTGACGATGCCGACCACAACGCCGTTTACTTTACGGAGTCCGAGCATCTGAACTCTTCTGCTGGAGCCGGTGACGCTGGCAAGCCCGTTATATTAGATGTCGCAGGCCATATAGACGCTTCAATGATAAACGACGGTGATGTCAGTCATAATTCTCTGGCAGGTCTTGACGTAGACGATTACCAGCACTTAACCTCATCCGAGCATACCGAGCTTACGGACTGGATGAATGCTTCTGGTCTTACTCTCGGCTCTAACGGCGATTTGACCCTGTCAACCTTAGCTACTTTTGCGATTGGTGGAACGACTATAACCAAAGCCGATAGCGGCCAAAGTTATATAGATGCCGATGCTATTAGAAACGGCTCAGGCCAGGCTGTCGTTACCGTCGCCGAGGCCGCACGTTTGGCAGAGATAGAGGCTCAGGCTGATAGTAGATTTCTGTATAAAGAAGGCGGTGCAGTAACAAGTTGGAATGATACCGAAACTCTTGCTCTCTTGAGTGGGATATATACGGCGGCAGCATTTAGCTGGAACGATAAGAACTTAACCAACATTGCTGACCTGACTATGGCGGGGACTTTGAAAAACACTCTTGCCGCCGCCGATACGCAGGGAATAATTTCAGACGGGGCCACAAACGCTTTTGTTTACACGGGCGCCGATGAAGTTTTTTACGATTTGAATAGAACAGTCACGGGGAGCGGGAGCGATAAGCCAACAGTAAGAGTAACCGGTCTAAGCAGCCTTCTTATTTGGGATTATGATTATGCTGGAAGCGCAGCAAGTCTTAAACAATACGTTGGTGCTAATATAGGAATTACTGCATCTGGTGATTGGATAATATCAAGCGGCAATCCTGCGCTTAGAACCTCAGAATTTAGCGGACTAAAGAGCGATTTAGCTTTTACTGGAACCCTTGAAACTAACACGGGTTTTCAAGCAAAACAGAAATTAGTATTTTTTGGATTGGATTATCTTGTAAAAAACCAAGGAACATTTACTCGGACAGATGGAACCAATCAAGCTGATTTTGTCGGGGCAAATTTAATGGCTGAAGCGGCGGTTGCGGCGGTCACCGGAACAGTTACATTAGGTTATTATGGCGTTAAGGGAACAGCTACGGGATCAGCAGACGGTGTTTCCACCTCCTACGGCGGCTGGTTCTCCGGCTCAGGTTCGGATATTAACTACGGCATATACGTTGCTGCCGGTTCTTCGGTTCTGTTAGATACTACCATAGGTGATAACGGGAGCAATGTTGTAGATATTAGCAGCACGGGCGATGTTTCTTTTGCCGGTTCTGCCGGTTTTTATCCGCGGTTCCTAACACAATCCGCCGAACCTGCTGCCGGTACGGGTGCGACACAGTGCGATACAAGTGAAACAGTTATCTGGAAAGACAGTGATGACAATAAGGTATATCTTTGTTTTAATGATGGTGGAACAGTAAAAACAGCGGAGTTAATATAATGGTAACTTTAACCTATACAATATCAGATGCAAAGCTGGCTGAATTTAAGATTGGTTTTCTTGCAAGATTCCCTAATACTTCTGAGCTAACAGATAACCAATGGATTAGGGCATGGGGCTTGAACCAATTCAAAGAAACTTATATGGCAGGTAAAAGAATACTTGCTCAACATACGGTTTCAATAGACGTAGATATTATAGAATAAGGAGATTAAAATGTACGAAATCACGGAAGAACTAAGAAAAGCAATCATCGCTTATTTGGCCAGTTGTCCTTACGGCCAAGTAGCACAATTAGTAAAAGGCCTGGCCCAATGCAGGCCTATAGAAGAGACCAAACCTAAAAAGGAGAAAAAGGATGCCACCGACTGAGAACTGTATTCAAGGCGCGACAAACCAGACGAAGATTGACCAACTGAGGATTGACTTCGATAGGTCTTGCGAGGAAACAGATAGGCACTTCGCCGATATTGGTGATGCTATTAAGGAAATTCGTGAGAAACTTTTAGGCCGTCCGTCGTGGTGGGTAGTCGCCATGATTACTGCCCTGATAGGCGCGACCTGCACATTAGCTACCTATATCATAATGGCAAAATGAAAAAGTACAAGCCCAATACAGTTCTTTCGGTGGACTGGATAGATACAAAGACCGACTGCGATTGGCAATCCAATCAGCGAGCCAGCGAAAGGCCCGACGACATAGACTGTAACACGGTTGGACGATATACCCGCCACGACAGCGAACTGCTCTATCTGGCCCATACCTACGGCCTCGGCGAGAGAGATAAGACCACAATCCCCATCGGCTGCATAACTAAGATAGAAATACTCCAACTCCCTGACAAGGACAGGATATGGACACGCAAGAAATAGAACACCTGCGCAAGCTGCTCGACAAGCTTAAGCAGGACAAGAAAGACCTTCAGGCCAAGCTCAAGCACAAAGAAAACTACTTCCAGAACAATTTCAATCATCTGGAAACTGGAACATCTACTCCGGAATCCCCCACCTCTTAAAAATCTTTTCCCCTAACTTCTTTTCCTACCTACACTTAGCAAATTCCCAAAATTATTTCCTTGACAGCACCGGTCTGCCCGTGTAATATACAGCTAAATTAAGGAACTGAATTATGCTATCAAAAACACTGAATAAAAGCACCGAATGGAAGTGGTACTTGCCCAGTAAGTCGGATAGCAGCTTGCTGGGCTTTTTTAATAGGAGATAAAATGAAACTTCCAGTACAAAAAATCAAGTTTAAGGGGAATGATTTTATATTAACCATTCCCGAAGGCAACGATAGCCCGATTGCTACAATCAAACAATACCAAGCGGGTGAATGTTCTTATGCCCATCTTTACCGTAAGAGTGGACGAGTAATTCGATTTGGTGTGCGAATAGGAACGATTGAAGATATTGAATTTGGCGAACTGACTGAAATCGAAGTTGATACGCAAACGGCCACGGCGGGCTTTTTTTATGAAAGGAGATAGGCAATGGCAAAAATCAAGTGGCTGACACAGAAGCAGGTTAAGACTGCTGCTGCCAAATCCGAGCTTGCTGCTGTGCGGTGTTGTAAAAAACATTGGCATCAGATAGCAACTGCTACTAAAGCTGAATTTCTAACAGCTAAGGATAGAAACGAGACAAGTATAGGCGGTCTCCATTGCGCGTTGTGCGTAAGATGCCAATATACCACCTGTAAAGGATGCCTCTTAAAACAAAGCGGGACGCGCTGCTGCTCCGAATGGCTTATCGCCTGCATAGCTCTCGGTAAGTTCGAGGAAAAAGAGTCATCTTACCGCCCATTCAAAACCGCCGCTCACAAGCTATACAAAAAGCTGGCGGTTATAGAAAAGAAACTGGCTAAGTAGCCAAGAAAATAACTATAGCATAGCATATTAACAAATTATTAGAAAGGGAAACGAAATGGACGTAGTTAAAGAGGCTCTTTGTGAAATGACAAGCACTTCAACAGAAACATCGGAATTCGAGACGGCGGCAATGGGCGTGCTAAGTAAAAAACTTGAAGAAATTATTAAAAGGGCAGACGGCGCGGAAAAGGCCAAAGTACAAGAAATGCTTGATTCATGTAAAGAACGAATTGCAACAACAATGGCTCAGGTCGAAATAACGAAAATGATGATGGAATTAATATCTAAATAGCTCTTTGACAACTCAAAACATAACCTGTCGGCGGCGTAGTAGCGCCGAGGTAAGAATGCCGAGCATCCCAACAGCCTCTACTAAGGCCACAAGCGACTAGGCCCCGGTTAAAAGGCCGTACAATGGTTGGGTAAGTACGGGTAGCAGGGTGGGGTATCCCTGCCCGACAGGTTAAGATATAACCGGATGGTAGCCTCTTTGGGGCGGGGAGTGGCGAAAGCTAAGCCTACCCCTCTTGATGGGTAGCAGTCAAGAGGCCGACTTGAGTAAAGGCTACACTAATTTTGCTCACTCCCAGCCGTCCGGCTTTATGGGGCAGGCTGTATCGGTTGTCTTCGGACTCCGAATATATCAATAAGTCCTGCTCCATTTTTTGAAAACTTAATAACGGGGCAGTAGCGTGGTAGCCAGACATAGCGGCTGGCAAGCCCTTGAACCTATGTTGCAGACCAACTGCCTGCCCCACCTGCAATTATAAATCTTATTCTCATGGAAGGAAGATATGAATGGAATCTAAAAAGTGTAGCAAGTGTAAAGAAGTAAAAGCTCTCTCAGAATTTAATAAAAGGTCGGATAGGCCGAGCGGCTTTCGGAGCGAATGTAAGCGATGCCAATATGAAACGCAATATAAAAGGCAATGCAGCTACCGCAGGGAATTTAACGCTAAACATCTCGCTCGATTAGCGACAAAAAACGGCAAACTCCAAAAACCGCTTTTCTGTGAAATTTGCAATGAAGATAAACCATTAGATCGGCATCATCCAGATTATACGCAACCAACGAAAGTAATGTGGCTATGTCGTAAATGTCATAGCAGAAAACATAGTTCTCTTAAAATTGCATAACTTTTCATCACCTCCTCCAAAGCCGGAGTGCTGACTACCTCCGGCTGAAATTAAAAGAGCCAGTGGAAGTGGCTGGCTCTTGGATATATCCGGCGGCGTCACGGTTCGAGTTCGCGGTGGACAGCGGCAGATATGAGCCTATTATCGCAAACCGTGTGCATAACGCATCTGCCCGCCGGAGCAATTATACAATAGTGTAAAACGGGCGTCGGTGGCGGGTTAAGCCCGTATATGGATAATGAAAAACCGAATCGAGGTGAAAAATGAAAAAGACCATTATACGTGATAGAGTGACTGAACACCCCGCCACCTTTTTAGGAGAATGACATGAACGACTTCCAGATAATGCAAAAAATGAGTGAAGAAAATATGGATATAATAGCAGCGCCGCCGTCGAACTTCAAAAGGGCCAATACGGGTAAAGATGGGTTCGGTGAAGTCGTGATGGCTGTTGGTAACTCACAGATTATAGATATAAATAAATACTTGCCAATTTTATACTTGGTCAATTTTGAACAATATCAAGTCCTGAAAGGAGAATGACATGGCATGTAATAAATGCGTAGCAGGCTGTAAAGTATATGATGGGAACGAAACATACCATCATAAAGATTGTCCGTTCTATCCAGAGAGCTTTAGCGAAAGATTCGACCAGCTCCAAACCGAGCTTGACAATGCAAAGACCGAAACAAGCAAAAATGGCTATCATCAAACATGGCACTTTTGTGAAAATGGAGCCGTTAGGCCATACCCACAAGTATTATGTTCGGCACGTCACACTCAAAGCCATGTACGAGATTTTAACGCCCTTGCTGAGCTTAATAGTTATCTCTGGATACCTGTAAGCGAGAGATTGCCGGACAAAAGTGAACAGGCTTTAGCTTTTAACCAATTCACATTAGATGTTGCCGTTGGAAAGTATGAAGGGGATAATAGGTGGGTAAATCCTGTAACGGGTATTTGGTTATTTCAGACTACCCATTGGAAGCCAATAATACTTCTCGAAGGAGAATAAAATGATCACCGACTGCGGCAACTGCAAAAAACCAGACTGTGAATGTACTTACTGCAACCAAATGTGGATGTGCGAGAGGTGCATGTTAGGCTGGCAGAACCACCGCTACGACATGGCCAAGGACGATAGGCATGAAAGAGAGCTTAAGAATGGATAAGAAAGACCGATTCTATTTCAACGGCAGGGAATGGCTGCCTTCGGGCACGACCGTCTTAGAGAGGCCTTATCTGGCCCAGTGGGCGGCCAACTGCGCGGTAGACTATATTAAAGATTTCTGGGACTACGGGGATATGGAAGCGGAAGATTTTGACAAAGCCCGCGCCGCTTTCCAGCGTGAATCTATCGAGGCCGCAGACTACGGCACATATACCCATACCCTGTGTGAATACTCGCTCCGGCGGGGGCTTCTGGTCGAATCCCCACACGAAATGACCAATGATTTTATGAAGGGTTTCTGGGCTTGGGCCAAAAAGCACAAGGTCAAGCCCTTGGCTATGGAGCAGGAAGTCATAGGCACAGGCTACGGCGGGCGGCTGGACTTGGTTGCCGAGGTGGACGGAATAATAACTTTAGTCGATTACAAGACGGGCAAGGGCAGCTATTACGACAACTGGAAATTTCAGATAAGTGGGTATCGAAAAGCTTTCAATCAGGAAATTAGCGCAGCATATCTTAGGTTGCCATTGAAGCAGCGCTGCCAAGAAGAAATGGAGAGGCACAATGCCCGCAAAATCCAAGCCCACGGCATCCTCAAATTCAATAAGGAAAAGACCAAGACCAAGGGCTATTCCGTGAACTGGAAGACCTTCGACGAATACAGCGCAACCCGCACCAAGGCCGACGGCAAGTTTATCAACGGCAAGCTGGAGACGGAAAAATATACCCGAACGTGGGAAATGGATTTGAATGTGTTCGAGACATTGGTAAAATTGTATTGGTGGAAAAAACGCGGCAAGCTATGGACATAGAAAATATAAAGCAATTAGCAATAGACGTAAATAATGTTGCTGCGATGGCTTTCCAGTCAGGCCAACAACACAGAAAGAAGCTGGATATAGACGACATTATAGATTTGCTTGTGGCCGAATTAGACTTCGATGCAATTTTGCGATGGGCAAAAATTCTTGATGTCGAGATTAACTATCCCCCTATTGACGATATGTGGCCAGATTGGGAGGACGAATTGGCCGTTGAAGTTGGCGAAGCCATGGCTTTGGTCGGAAGGAAATAGCTATGAACATAACCTGCGATCTATGCCACGCCGACTGGCCGGAAGAAGTATTCCACAACGGCATGTGTATGCCCTGCGACATGGTAAGGAACGGCTACCCCGCCCTGCAACCGGCCGCGCTCCGCGCGCGAAGGCGCAGGCTGGCCCAAAGGATAGCTGAAGAAAAACTGGAACTTAATATTGAAAGGACAAAATGATGGCAAGAACACCGGAAAAATTATTAGTAATCTCTGCCGAGCCGACTAACCAATGGGGCAAGCAGAAAATCATGGTACAGAATGCCGCAGGCGAACAGTACCAACTACACTTAGGCGAGAAGTCGGGCAAAATGCCCGCTGGACAGCTTAATGTCGAACAGATGTTCGAGGTCTGGCTCTATAGAACGCCAAAGGGCGCGGATATGATGTGCGGCAACCTCTATGTGCCAGGCGCACCACAGACTCCATCTACCCCGCAGACAGCCCCAGCAAGGCCCCCAGCCGTCGCTGTAACGGCCACAGCAGCCCCGCCAGTCAATAGAGACAGACTAATCGTAACTCAGGTGGTATATAAAGAGTTCTCGGCCCATTTTAACGAGCTTTTACGCCTTCCAGAAGATGAAAGTGAAATGCGGCTGCACGTCGATATGATTTTCAGGCTGGCCAATCCATCGGCCCCGCCCAGTCCGGCAATGGCCGACCCCGAAATCCCGTTCTAAGGAGAGACTATGGAAAATGAAAATTATCCAGATGTAGCTATTGAAATAGATAGAATCGGCGAAAGAATGATAAAGCTTCTTGCTGAGGCAGACGCATTTGGCGAGGAGGCCGCCGAGGCAATCACCTTGTACGAAAAGCGTATTGGTATAACCATGACCGAACTTGCATTGGGCAGGGAGTTCGACGTTGAAGGCACAAAGATTAAAGATTTGGGCGCTACAAACCGCCCTGCACTTGCCAAGTGCATCTGCTGGCGAGAATTACTGGGCAAGGAAAAGGCGGAACGGCTTTACAAGTCTTTTTACGCCAAAGTAGATGGTCTGAAGGCCCGCCTAAATAGCAAACAATCAATTTTCAGGCGATTGGACTCTACGCCATGACCCCTGACGAGTACAAAGAATTGGTCAAGCAGCACGGCACGGCCATCGCCTGTATCATTCGTAAGGCCGAGGATGGCTTTGAATTAACAGCCAAAGACCTGCGTAAATTGCGCTGGTTAAGGCAGATACAATTAGACACTTAGCGGACAGGACTATGGCAAAGCCAGTTACATATTACCGTTTAACCAAGAACCGCCGCTTTGTCGGCTTTAGTCGGATAGTAATCGAATATCTATCAGCAGATGGTGAGGAATGGCAGCTAAACCCCATTGAAAATGACGAAGACGAGAGGATAAAACTCACTACGCCCCCGCTGGGGATAGAGGGCTTAAAAAGAAAACCAATCAGAAAATCTTATCGTGAAAGGGACTGAAAGTGTTAGTATTGGAAATTAAGCCCTATGAACGATTTGTCCTTTACGATAGCGTATCGGGGTTCAGTACAAGAATGAAAATTGCACTCAGAGAAGGTAGAAGAAACCGCTTTGTGGTACTTTTTGATGCACCAGAAGAGGTTAAAATAAGTCGTGAGAAACTGAAACAGCAAATTAGAAAGGGACTGAAAAATGAGTGAAACAAGAGAAATCTTAGAACAGAGTATCGAAGACCACCAAGCGGCCATTGATAAGGCCAAGCGCAAGCTGGAGGGCTTAGAGACAACGTATTCACGAGGCGACCGTTTCAAAAATGAAGATGGAAAATATCTTTTAGTTTATGTTAAAGGGGTAACATTAGTGAACTTAAAAACCGGACATTGGGAAGGCAACCCTATCCACGTGGGTAATGCGAACAGTATAACACAAAAGAAATTTGATGAAATCTGTGGTAGCGAGACATATACCCGCTACTGGGACAGCCAAAGAAAGGAGCTAACAAAATGAATTGGATAACAACCGACCAAGCCGCCTACGCGGCCAAGCAGGGCACAATACCGGCCCTTGTATGCAGCCTTGAACATCACCAGCAGGGCAGGGACGCAGACTGGTGTGAGCTGAAAGAGGCGATAGAAAAGAACAACTTTGATTTAGGTATATTTCTGTGTGCTTGCTGTCGAAAGTATAGCACTATGGGCGCGGGCGGCCTTCTTTGTGGAGAGTGCCCCCTCCAGGGCAAAAGCTCAAAAGGCGGAGAGTGCTGTATGGGAACATATAGCAAATCCCTGAAAGCCTTCGACATATTAAGAAAAGACTTCTCTAGCGCCAACTTCGAGGCCTTCCAAGATGCCGAGGCCGACATCTGCCGGTACATCGAGGAAGTGCTGGAGAAGGAACGGGCTAAAGAGAAGAAGCCCTGCAAGTGCAAGAAAAAGGCGGAGCTGAGTTCTGCGGATTATGGGCTTGATGGTGGAGAAGGTCCATATATTGTGCTGGGAGGCAGGTCTTACTGGCTCAGAGACCAAGAATTCAGCGACTATCCACTTGCTGAACTTGATGGGAAAATAGGCAATCTTCTCGACGACCTCCAACGCAATAGCGAGGACTTGGAGGGGTTTGAAGTCGATTATGCAACATTCGCTTTGGACAAGAGCACTTCTACTATTGATATTCAGATTTGGCCAGATGAAACAAGCAAATGCTTTACTACGCTCGAAGCCACAGAAATCCACCAGAAGCTCGGCCAACTGCTGGCCACGGCCAAAAGAGAAGACGAAAGACTAAAAAGAAAGCAGAAATGAATTATTTGACTGTCAAAAACTGGAGCAAATACCAGCATTACAAAGACCGTCGCCCGCCATGGATTAAGGTTCATAACGAGCTTTTGTCGAACCGCAAATTCATGTTGCTATCACTTGCAAGCAGGGGCTTGCTAATGCTACTATGGGTTTTGGCCTCGGAAACCATGGAAGGGGCGGTTCCTTATGACCGAGACGAACTACGCTTCCGGCTGCGCCTGCCCAAATTTGAGCTAAGTGCTTTAACACGCTTGATTAAGGACGGTTTCTTAATTGCCACTGCAAGCACCTGCAAGCGGATGCAAGCAAGTGCTGTACCAGAGACAGAGACAGAGACAGAGGGAGAGAAGAGACAGAGTAGATATATATCAATTTTTGATTCTTCCAGAAAACTCTTTCCAGGTATCGTCCGAGGACTCGAAACCGAGTTCGCAAATCTCTGTAAGAAATATTCAGATTGGAAAGAAATCGTTCCGTTGCTTCTTCCGGCGGTCGAAGGGCAGATAGCCGCCCGCAAGACTAAGCAGGGCTTCGTCCCGCCTTGGAAGAACTTCCAGACCTGGATAAACAACCGCTGCTGGGAGGATGTCCAGGGCGGTGGCAAGGCTAAAACTATTGACAAGCAGAAAGCACTGGAGTTGAAGCAGTCCGAGATAAGGCGGGACATGAGCGGATATTACAGGGGTCAAACCAAAGAAGAACTTGAAATTCACCGCCTAAATCCCTATAATCAGAGCAACTGGTTTTTGATAGATGAGATTTTGAAGGAATAAGCATGTGGATAATACCGAAGAATTTAGATGTATCAGCCTGTGTACGGGATATGTTGGAATCGAGTTGGGACTTAGGCAAGTTATCCCGAATCTGCGAACAGTCGCTTATGTGGAGATCGAAGCCTTCGCTTGCGCGAACCTGGTTGCAAAGATTGAAGAAGGTAAATTGGATGCAGCTCCTATCTGGACGGATATTAAAACCTTCGATGGCCGATCGTTTCGAGACAGAGTACACCTTATCACTGGCGGTTATCCCTGTCAGCCGTTCAGTTACGCCGGCAAGCGAAAAGGAACAGCAGACCCTCGACACCTTTGGCCGCATATTGAAGGAATCATTGCGGCAGTTAGACCTGTTTGGTGCTTCTTCGAGAATGTCTCAGGACACCTTACAATTGGATTCCCCTCAGTTTATAGAAGCCTACGAAATTTGGGTTACCAAGTTGAGGCAGGACTGTTTACAGCGGCAGAGGTCGGTGCTTCTTTCAGTGGGGAAAGATTGTTTATTTTGGCTAAGGCCAACGGTGTGCGGGAATTACAATCGCAAGGGTGCAAGCAAAACAAGCGGGGATGGTTTAATAACGGCGGTAAGAAAACGTTGGCCGAGACCAAAAGCCAGAGACGTGAGACCAGCCAGCAAAGCAGAACTTATGCGACACGACCCAGATTTGCCGACAGCAGTAGCCATGTCAATGGGGTCGCTCTACAAGATGAAGAACAATACGATTGGGAGGAACCCCGCGAAATTAAACCCCGCTTGGACGGAACAATTGATGGGATTAGAAATTGGAACGACAGACTTAGGCTCTTGGGTAACGGAGTCGTCCCCCAATGCACAGAAAAAGCATTTAGAACACTGATGGCATTATTTGGAGCTACGGATGGCAAAGAGCGAACGAGCAAGACTAACTGACCGGCTGGACGAAATCAACCTGAAGATTATCCGGCTTATGTATAACGACCGTTGTGCCAAGTGCGGCAAGTACGTCGAAGGCTCGGACTCTCAGCCGAGCCACGTCGTGCCGAAGGGTAACGGTGCAAGCTGGCGCCGGTTCGATCTAATGAACATGTTCCTGTCCTGTATGTATTGCCATATCCACTGGTGGCACAAAGACCCGCTTGAAGCGGCGAAGTGGTTCAATAGGGAATGGCCCGCCAGAGATAAATATCTGGACAAGTACAGAGGCGGTGGCGCGGCAAAAATATCAACGCCGGAGATGCAGGATTTACTTGCCGAAAGAAAAGAAAAACTATTGGACCTACAAAACGAAACATGATAAACTGAAAGGGAAATGAAAATGAGAAAGATATGCGCTGTCTTATTGATATTATTTTTAGGGCTTGGTTGTAGCGATGATGAAGAGCCTGTTTGGGAAAAAATAGCTACAGCCAAAGTCGTAAAGATAGAAATAGAAGGTGTCGGCGGCTATGGTTCACCAAATGCTATGCGGGTCTGGACTTTGGATAATGGTATGGTTGTGGCGATGAATCATTGGAAAAACGAGGACGTTGGCATAGGAGATGTTGTGGCAAAATATGAGCGGGCTTCAGGCAAATGGCCAGGCTATACCGTGTGGCAAAAAGAAAGCGAGAGCAAGCCATGACCGACCAGCACCACTGCTGCGAGTGCGAGCGGTTGAAGAAAGCGTTGAAACGGTTCGGCAAGCACGAACAAGACTGTAATTTAGTAATCAATGGCCATCTTAGTGTATGCGAAGACATCTGTACTTGTGGCTACGAAAAAGCCCTTGAAGGGAAAGGAGAATGGCATGAAGACTTATGAAGAATTTATACTTTGGCTGACTAACAAAGCCCGACAACAACAGCTTGGTGAAATAGAAGCAGGTATTTTACGAGATAATGGCCAAGTAGCCGAACTCCAGACCGAGTTTGACGATAGGGCGAAGCTTCTTCGCAGAGCGTACGAATATGTTCCCAAAGGCAGTAGTCTGCAAAGAGAAATTGAGCGAGCTTTTGAAAACAGAATGACATAAAACCGAAATCAATTTAAGGAGACTAAAAATGTTAGGATATGAATACGATACCACGACCGATAGTAGTGGGACAGGCAAAGTGTTATTTTTTAATTTTGCAGAGGAAAGAGGCATAGAGCATATTAAGCGTATAATAAAACAATTCACTAAGCAACATAAGCCACCACCGAAAAGTGCTGGTACGACCCTTCGAGGAATAGGAGCAATGGTTAGCGGTTTCGAGAGGTGCCATTTGAACGGCCTGATAAAAATGATGGCAATTATGGCAGGAAAGGTTGTTGATTGCGACGACGGAACTCGCATATATACGCCCGAAATAGAAGGAGACAAAAAATGAAACTTAAAGTAATTGTGTTATTGCTCGTATTAGTATTAACAGGGTGTGCAAAGGTGGTAGACATAGATGTGGTTGAGAGTATCGAATATTATAAGCCGGAGAATTTTTGGCAAAATTCCGGTGCGATTATAACAACGCAGAAAGGCCGAGTTTTTTTTGTTGGCACTTATGAAATGAAGGCATATTGTCCTGACCAAGAAATTGTGATTTACAGACATGGCGGTACGGGTAGTTATTACGTCAGGGCAAGGGAGGTCAAGAATGAGACATACAATTAACTGGGGCTTAATACTAACTATTGCGGCTTGCTTTTTATTGCTTGTCTTGGTGCTTGCCGGGCTGTTTGGCTGTGCGGCGAAAGAGCCTGAAATTGAAACAACGCCCTTGAGTGAAGTGGCCACGCTTGACCTTGCCAAAGCCAAAATCATATACAAAGAGGTCTTCAAGACCAACTGGCTGGCTACGGCCTTTGTCCTGTGCATCGCCGTAGGCGTCCTGATGATAACCCAGAGGCTTAAACTCGGCTGGGGGCTGGCTGCGATGGGTGGAGCAGGACTTTACGTCCTGACGGCCTACCAGTACGTTGCTACGCACCCCCTGATACCGGCGATAGTAGCGGGGCTGGGGCTTGTAGCTGGCGTGGGCTGGCTGCTTTGGCGGTTGTTTGTCAAGGGCAGGGCGACGGCGGAGATAGTTAAAGGCGTAGAGCATTTTAAGGGCCGAATAACATCGCTCGGCGACGCTAATAATTTTTTGAGAAGTTCCCTAAACGAAACCGAATCTAAATCCACCAAGAAAATAGTCAAGGAAATCAAGGAACAAACCGAAAAATCAATTTAAGGAGAACGAAAAATGCTTATATTATATTTGTTGTTGTGGCTGTTAGGTGGTGTTGTAGGTTATTTTTTGATGAGACAGGCTTTTTTGGTAGATTTTGAGGATGTTCTTGGCAAAACAAGAGCTTGGGGTGTGCCAGAGATTCTTTCAGGAATACTTAGTGTGTTTATGGGGCCGTTGTTTATTTTAGTGGCTTTTATAGTCAAAGGCATGAGTTGTTTTGAAAAAAGGAGGAAGCTATGAGTGAACTAACAGACGAACTAAAACAATACTGGTTCCAAATCTTAGGTTATGCCTGCATATTCTTCGGCTCTATCTTTGCCTGGGTACGAGAGCCCGGTGTTGGCGGGATACTCTGTGGCTGTGCCGGAGTGATAGACCTGATTATAGTCGGCAAGAACCAGCTTGTGCGGCGGGGCTGGATAAAAGGCAATGACATTGATACTATCACAACTTGGACGCGGCGGCAGTTAAAGTACAAGTGGGACTTGATCTGGCTTGGCTGCTGGGGTGTTATTACGACTTATGTTATTGGTACGAACTGGGGCCAGCTAAAGGGGTATGAATATGTCCTGTTCGGGTCGCTGTTGATAATCCAGCTACATTTAAGATTGCAGAAGAAAGGCGGTTGAAATGAGCGAAGTGATAGATGAAATAAAGCAACTGGCCGAGATATGCAGTCGCTCGCTGATATTAGAGTGCGACGATGCTGAAATGCTTTGCGATAGCCTCCAAACCAAAGTCTCGCAGCTTGAGACAAATCTTAAAATTGCAAAAGCAGATACAAGGCTGTGGAAGAAACGGACGCATGAAGCAGCAGATGCAGTTGAGCGATTCGAGCAGCTTGAGGCCGAGAATAACAAGCTGTTAGATACTTGTTTGGCCGCTGGATTTATAGGAAACGGAACGCAGATTATAGGCGATAAACGATACGAAGAACTAGTTGCGGCAGAAAAAGAATTTAAGCGTTTCTCAGTAGCGTTTGTAAATAGCGAAGAAAAGGAATCGAAACTCAAAAAACATATCGAGCAGCAGCAAAAGAAGATAGAGCGGCTTGAAGATTTATTAAACCTACAAGAACTTGCCGGTAATTGGGCCAATGAGACCTTCGGAAAAAGCCAAACTGTGACAGGGGTTATAAACCATTTAATAAAAGAAGTTTGTGAGTTGAGAGATTCTAACAAACCTGACGAGGCCGCTGATTGCTTGTTATTGCTTTTCCAACACGCCCACGAACTCGGCTATGACTTATTAGAAGAAGCCAGAAAGAAACACGAAATAAATCTAAAGCGAAAATGGCGTGAGCCTGACGAACATGGCGTAATAGAACATGTTCGAGCAAGCTCTTGAGAAGAAAGGCGGTGCGGGATGAGCGAGACAAAAGAAGAAACAAGATTATTGGTTGAAGTAATCCCAAAGCTGGAAGGGGAAATTAGGGCACTAAAAACAATAAAAGACGCCTTTGAACTGGAAGTTGGCTTTAGAAGTAAACAAGTCGAGCAGCAGCAAAAGCAGCTATCAGAGCAAGCCGCAGAGATAAAGCGGCACACAGAACTATTGCATAGGTATCGCATTTGCGTTAGCTGTGGCAAGCAATTAAGCGAGCGGGAGGCCAAAAGCGTGCATACCTGCTTTGATGAGCAAGCCCTGAAAGACAAAAATCCCAAGGGGGGCAGGTGTAGGAATTGTGCGTTTGTGAGGCCTGAATTAAACACAAAAGGACTGTGCCAAGTTTGTGAGGATATAGATTATGACGGCAAGGAGACCAAATGAACATAGACGCGGTAAATTTTGATGAATGGTGGGATAGGCGCGAGGCTCTGGATGAGCTATGCACGGCAGAACTGGAAGGCGCCTTGTCGGAAACCTACACTAAAATCAAGGAAATGGTTGAATGGATGGAACTGGCCGAGGTCTGGTGGGGCCAGCGCTGCGACGATTGTGGTAATCGGTTCAGGACGAGAGAACAGCACGCGCCCTGCCAGTGCGGCAGTAAAAGTGTTCAGAACTGTCATGGCGAATGGTATTGCTAAATGTGGTTGCGGCAACCCCGCCAAGTACGAGATAGACGGCGAGATGATATGTTTCTGCTGTAAGCAGATAGTTGACGGCAGGCTGTGGAACTTAGAGCCTGTGCCGTGGGGCGAGGATAAGGAAAAAAGCATTTTGTTCAGGGAAGGACAGGCAAATGGAAACACAAACGATTTACAGGTGTAATAGCAGGGCCGTTCGATGGTTTGGCTATACCGATATGCACATACCAGACCAAGAGGAAGAGGCCGTTGAAGTTGCCTTAGCGGCGCAGAGGGAGTTCAAGCCCGATAATACGATAGTTGGTAATGATTTATTACAAGCCACTGCATTTTCAAGGTTCGGCAATCAGACGATTGAAGAGGCTGTAGCTCTGGATTTCAAGGAAACAGAACTCGACCCTGCCAATAGATTTCTCGACCGAGTGCAGGAATACACAGGGAAAACATGGTTTCAAGAGGGCAACCACGATGCTCATATCGAGCGATGGGCGGCAAACCACGGCAAGGGCGCGGTGTCGGTGTATAGTCTGATTTCGCCGCAGATAAATCTAAGTAAGGGCAGGGTGAATTTTACATATATCCCGCAGGGGGAGAATATAGAATTGCACCCCAAGTTAATCTGTACTCATGGCTGGTCGTATGCTATTCACTGTGCATCAGTTCATCGCAGGAAATCACCCTTGCAGTCGGTGATATTCAACCACGCCCACCGTATGCAGTCCGATACACTGACCTATCCAGCCACAGACATGCCCACCACGGCTATGTGCGCGGGCTGTCTATGCAAAAGGATGCCGATGTATAAACATGATGCGAATCCTACCGGCTGGACGCACGGGTTCTGGGTAGCCTATGTGGGCAAGCACGATTTTACCCTTTATGCCGTGCCAATAAACAGGGGCAGGGCGATACTGCCGAACGGGAAAGAAGTTAAGGTAGTGTAAGGATTAGCTAATGCCAAAATGTATTCAACAATATGATGGGAACTGGATGGACGTTACTGACAGGGATTCGCATGTTTGTTGTGATTGCGGGTTGACTCATAAGACAAAATATGCTATGTTAGAGGGCAGAATCTTGGAGATGGTTTTCAGAGATGACCAAACTACAGCCAATTTTCGCCGCATGAAAGATGTTAAGGCAAGCATTAAGAAGTTGAAGGATTAGCCACGGATGGCGTTCAGAATAAAATGCACCTGTGGCCGGTATGTAATTGTGCCACAGCCGACACCAAGACAATCGCGGGCCTTTGTATTAACTTGTTTTTATAACTGCTCTCTTGAAGAAGCAGGCAAGTTAATGGGCATAAGCCGTCAGGCTGTCTGGAATCTACTTGATAGAATGTTCAAGGCAAGGCCGGATTTGGGGGTCTTTAGGGGGGGGTTGTTAACGCCAAGAAAACTTTTAAGTCACGACCCTACAAAGACTTACGACATCAAAACCAAGTTTTAGCGTGTATCTCACGCCTTTCTATAGAGAGCAGCCCTTGGTCGGGACTCAGCTAAATAATCTAAACCTTATAAAGAGCTGGCAGTCGCTTTGGTTGCTCCGCTATTATAACTTATACAGTTTACGGCGGCACTGGCCACGCCGCTACGAATTAAACTGAGCCTTAGTCAGAGATTTATAGCTCATTGATAAGTTAATAAGCAAAAAAGGCCGGATGTGCATTTTCCGGCCTATGAGGATTGATTCTAAGCCCCGAAACGAGTCCGGCCTATACTAAACAGCCTCCTTTTCAGCTTCGGCGAGGGCGGCATTCATTTTATTGATTGTGGAATACGCCATATGTCGAAATGCCGTTCTGTCGGCAAGCTGTTCTTTGCACGCTTCCACCAGCCTATCGTGGCTATTGTGGCACTGGACTATACGGCGGGTGTTAGCCTCGGTTAATCCATCCAGGATAGAAAAAGTAACTATTTGGCCGTTGTCATCAAGTTCATCTGTTTCGGCGATAATATCACAAGGCCGTCCTCCGGCATGGCCACATTCTTCTTCTGATAATTCGCCGACTGCAAACCATTTTTTTGTATTTTCCATAGTTTAGCTCCTTAAATTAGGGTTATAATACCGGAGGGACTTGCGCCCCTCTGCTTTTCAGTCCCTTACGATAGCCTTCATTATGGCCTCAGTGTCGTTAGCCAAAGCCTGGACCGTGTTGTTGGCTCCGGTTGACGCTGCCCTGACGGTCTGACATCCGCTTTGGATAATAGCCAGACCCATCAGAAAGCTAAGCACTAACCAGAGCAGGAACTTGTCACGGCTGTCTTTGTGCTTCTGTTTGGAGTTAGAATAGTTCATAGTGTCTCCTATGGTTTAAGCCCGATTTTACGCATCAGGCTAAATTTCCACCACTTGCGGGCGTATAGCTCTTTTAAGTCTGATAAACAAGCTGGCTTTCTTTCGTGAAGCCAAAGCGAGCATTCCCCAAAGAACCAGTTCGGCTTCTTGGTGTAATACCCTGCGTAGATGTGCCATTTCCAGAACTTACAATCCTTACATCGTTTCATTTTGCTGCTCCTTTACAAGTTAATAGTTATTAGCACTTCTCGTTCTGCTTGCTCAATCTGCTGTGCTATATCAAACAAATCGTCAAGGTAAATCTTTGTTTGTTCTTGTAGCTCCTGCACCATATCCAGATGGTCATGCAGCAGGAGCTTGGCCGTGATATGGTCGGCCTTGAGGGTTGATAGATTTCTCATGGTTTCTCCTTTAGTTTAAGAAGTGCTGTTTTCCATAGTTTGGTTTTCATAAGTCTATTTAATGCTTTTGTGTGTACCGGAAAATCCTGCCCCCTCGATGTTTGGAAGTGCTTGACAGTCCACCGAAGGCCGTCTGGATAATTAAAACAGGTCAATAATTCACTCCTAAATGCGTGGTATTCCTGCCAATATTCACTTTTCGTACAGAAACAACGGGTCTTGGTGCAAATTGCGTGTTGCCTTTCGTGGGCTAACATAGAAAATCTCTGCGGTTCTGGAAAATCGGGGGCAATAAAGATATAATTGGCGCTAGGGTCATAAAACCCCGCAGGAAGGTCAAAAAAGTAAGCAAGCCCTTCTGCCTTATCTGATACTCTACACGGGCATTCCTTGATTAGCTTTTGCAACTTTGTCATGTTATCTCCTGTTACAATTCCTCGGCATATACAGTCTAAGTGCCGATGTTTCATACCCGCTAAACTGAATTGAACAGCCTATAATCGCTCTGTATCGCTGGGGAAAGAAGTCAAAACCATCAATACAGCCAGCACGGGCGCACGGCTTAATTATAAGCTGAAAGCATTAAAAGTGCACAAAGGCTGCCACCCAGAACGCCCAACGCCCAATATGCTATACTGTTTGTATAGTTTTTGAAGACGTCAAGATATATACCTATCGCTCCGCTGCAAATTAAGATAAATATCCCAAACAGATACATAAAAATGTCCATTGTCCAATCTCCTAAATTAAGGTTATTATTCCAAACCAGCCCGCCTGATAAGCAAACCAAAGCAAGGTGCATAAGGCAGGCGACGGGCTGGCGTTGAGCTTAGTCCTCGCCTTTTTTATAGCAAAGTTCGGCCATAAATCAAATTGTGGCTGATGTCATAATTTAAGTTTATACAATCTAAATGAAATTGTGCCGCCTGTTGGATGTTTCCTTCTTCTGTGCCGTCAATGCCAATTAACACAGTTTCTTTATCATCGTTTGTGCCGCAAACAGGGCAAATATCAGTTGAAGCTTGGTTAAAATGCTTAAAGCTTCTCATTGTCCTATCCTTTCCAATAAAGGGTTAAAATTCAAGTCCAGCACCGGAATTGCACCGGCGCTAGTCTTAGCTTTTTGGACAAGTCCAATTACAGATAAGCGCCTGGCACTGTAAAACAAGCGCGTTTATTTTACGGGCATCTTCAATAACTGTAGCAATACTGTCAATATCCGCCAGTTTGGTCGATATTTTATCAATATCAGCCTTGCCCATAATTACCGTTTCAATGTCATAATCTGGTTTGAATTCGTTTATTTCCATTTTAGCTCCTTTGTTCAAAAGTTAATAATGTTTAAGCCAATAGCCTCGACCAGCCGTGAAGCTGGCCGGTGCTAAGACTGTTTCGGCCTCCAGACTTTCCACCACTTGCGTTTGTAACTTCGCTTATACGTTTCACCATGAAAACAATCTCTTGCCAGCATTTCTGGAGGGTTACAACAGTCATCGTTTATATACCATTTACAATCCTTACATCGCTTCATTTTAGCCCCTTTTCGTAAGGATTAACATTTAAGACCTTGCCTGCTTTGCTGCGTACGCCATAAGGCACGGACAAGGCGCGGGCTTGGGGGTTTTAGTTATCTTTGCCATTTTTGGGATGTTTCGTCAAAGACTTGTTTAATTTGTTGGTCAGAAATTGACCGTTTTGTTCTGCCAACGAGATAATCTATGATGTCTTTGAACTCATCAAAAGTAAGTGCTCCGTGGTCAATGAGGGCCTTTTCGATTACAAGTTGAATGTATGGGCTTGCCATGATTTCACCTCATTTAATTAAATAACATTCAGTTTAAGATCTTGCCTGCATTGCTGCATACGCCGATTACACGGGCAAGGCCTGAGGGGGATTACAGTATTGATATTTTAATTCTTATGGTTTTCCATTGCTGCGCTATAAGTTCTTCGATATAAGCGATGCCCGGCATATTCTGTGTGGGGCCGTAGATTCGCTCTATTTCCCCGAAATCCGTGCCAAAACTAACCATTGACAAAAGTAAACTTTCCGGTCCTAAAATGATTTTGGCTTGTCTGTCTTTGTTAAGTAGGCACAAGCAATAGGGTTGTTCTATAATCATAATTCCAACCTCACTTTCAATAAAACATAAATCTGGTTAAGCATACAAGTCCGACCATCGGTTAAAATGGCCGGTGGTGTAGGCTCTTAGCCGCCGTAATAATCAGTTTCGGGCAATTCATCGGCCGGGCGGTTATGCTTCCAGTTGGCGTCATCAATCTGGCATTGTTGGCAATCTTTGGGTTCACAGTTTGGCTCAAAGTCGCCAAACAAAGGACAATTTTCGACACTCATAATAACCTCGCTTTCATTAAATATGGTTCACTTATCAAGTTTAACTATAACACCTATCGACTAGTTGTCAAGGTAAACTTTAGACAAATATGAAGAAAATGAATAAATCGCACGTAACAAGCCAGGAACGCATAAAATAAGCATGAATAAAGTACAAGAAAATATAAACAGGACAAGACAAGGCGGGAAAGTTCTACGAATATGAGCCTATCAGACAAACAGCAGGCTTTTGTCAATGAGTATGTAAGAAACGGGCATAATGCGACACAGGCCTATAAAACAGCCTATCCAAACAGCAAAGGTGAATGGGATAAGTTAGGACCGAGGCTGAGGGTGAAAGAGGGGATAAAGCAGGCAATAGCCGAGATTGAGGCTGTGCAGGCCGTGAAACAAGAGCATGACCGAGAGATAGCCATCGCCCTGCTCTTGGCCGATCATAAACACTTAGCCAAAGCAGCTAAGGCAGGCAATATCCCGGCCATACAGGCCAGAACGGCCATTGTCAGGGAACTGGATACCATCTCAGGGCTGAACAAGCACATACTTATAGATGAGACAGAGCAGTCCAGACCACTGACCGATACAGACAGGGCCGAGCTAAAGCGCCTGGCCCTAATAGCAACCAACCTCAGGGCCAGTGGATAGGCTTGGCGTGCCTGCTGCTGCGTTAAACAGGGGCAGGATATGAGGCAAAAGGCTAGCCACGGGCAAAGGAGGGGGTGGGGGCCGGGACGGCGGGGCAGGGCTGATGTATATATATACCAGACCTGAACGCAACCTGTTTTCAGGGCATGTTAAGATAGGCAAGCTATGGCTTTGATAATAATCTGTATTGTTGGCGGTGCTGGCTCTTTTTTGATAGGCATTGCCGTAGCATTGAAGTATGACTAAAATCTATTATCTCGACTGATTGAACAGAAATGGCGATTATGGTTAAACCGACCCGCGTTATTAGGCGAGCAAAGCACCCGCCTGAGAGTTTTACTCGGGCACAAGCGAGGCAAGCGGTGTTATTGGCCTGGAATCACAGACATAAAAAGTCTTAGCCCGTACAGAAGAGCAGAAATAGGGTTTTTGGATTTTGGTAACGAAATCTGCTTCGCTACCAAATTAGTTCTTGACCTCCTCCGGCTCTTTGGTACAATGCTGATTTGAAAGGATTCTGACATGGCCAACATCAGTCCTCGCCGCTGGTGGCAGTTCAGCGATAGCTGGCGGATTCAAAGAAAGCTGAATAAGATTAAGGCTGGCGGCACGCTAAGCTTTGCGCCTGGTATATACCGATTGAGGAAAATTATCAGAATTCGAGGAAGTCAGTCTCTTAGCGGAACAACAATCTTTACGGCAGTGGCGTTTTGGTTAACCTATGTTAACCGACTTTGGCCAAGTTAACAGAGGATAGAAAATGAACGCAATGCGCCATATAATTAAAGCAGATGGAACCGAGATAAATTTTGACGAGAAGTGTCTTTGTGGTAATAGTTACGAGATAGACAAAAATAATCCTGAGTATTCTACTTGCTTATGCTGCTTGCGAGTCTATAGGGTTATGAAAAAAGAAATGCCAGATGGGGCAAGTGTCATTATTTGGGGCATATATTTTGACCCCTACTTTATGGAAACATTAGGTGGCCAATTTATAAATGCTTATATTGAATGTTTACCGGAAGATAGGTATCCTCGTTAAAACAGTAAGGGCTTACAAATGAAAGACCCAGAACCAGAAGAGCGCATGAAGGAGATCCAGGTCAGGCCGGACATGAAAAGAAATTGTTCTTTTTGCCAAATAGACGCGAATGGTCTTCACGAATGGGACTGTCCCAGCTTTAGTAACCCCATGAATCCCTTCCTGACTCATCCTATTGGCTCCTGCCCCAACTGCGGTTATTGCCCGTACTGTGGGCGTGTGGCAAGCCCAGACAGGCACTGGCCCTTAGATGATTGGTGGGTTTCCTGCTCAGGCAACTTATATACCGCCGACACCAACTTCTCTTACGGCTGGACGGGTTGAAAGAAGAAGCAAGGAAAGAATGAAAATCTGGAATTGGAAATGGAACGATATGTCTAATCTGAAAGTTCCCAACCGTGATATTAAATGGGAATTTGGAATACCTTATATTTTAAGAGCAAGAGGTTCGTTATTTCAGGGTTTTAGTTTTCATATTTGGTTTTTGTGTTTTGGCATAGATTTTATCACAGACGTATCTTGTGGCAAGGTAAATAAAATTAGACTTTGGAAGTGGTACGTATCTTTCGTACTAAGACGCGGTTGGTCATTTGAATTTCATATTGGTATTGATAGAATGCGTATTCATGGTTGGAAGATGAGAAGGTTTTATAGAAAATTAACGCCAGATCAATTTCAAGGTATTAAAAAAAGATTAGCGGAGTTATTAGAATAAATGGACATAGCCCTTACAGACGGTGAGTTAGACTGGGTCAG
>SDBV01002037.1_pt1 | contig 30242 bp, 28 predicted proteins | sample 2277081 | NCBI WGS metagenome assembly SDBV01 (sample SAMN10402039, study PRJNA504765) | marine sediment metagenome | isolation source: marine sediment core GS10_PC15, 223 cmbsf | place: Arctic Ocean: Southern Knipovich Ridge | collected 2010
TAAAATTTTCATAAAATTCGATGCCTCAAAGGCTAAGGCTGTAAGAGTGGTGAATAAGAAGCAGGTCCCCGATTTTTTAAAAGGAGCAGGAGTTGAAGCGGATAAGATAAAATATATTTCCTCGATGTACATTGATTTGGATAAATTTAAGAAAATTGATAAAGAGAAAAAGCATGATCTAATTTATGTTGCAAGAATTGAGAAGAACAAAGGAATCTTTAAATTAATTGATGCCATAGACAAAATTCGGGCAGAAAAACCGAATATCTCATTATTGATAGTAGGAAGGGGAAATTTAGAGAGTGCAGTAAGAAAATATATTAAAGAGAAAGAGTTAGAAGAAAATATTCATTTAGCAGGCTGGGTTGATGATTTGGCTTGTGTATACAACAGCGCCCGAATTTTTGTAAACCCTTCGTTTAATGAGGGTGGGCCAAGAGTCGCACTCGAGGCAATGGCATGCGGACTTCCAATGGTGACCACGAGAGTTGGTTTAATGATCGATATCATAGAGGATCGGACAAATGGTTTGTTTGTGGATTGGGATTCCGGAGATATGGCAGAAAAAATATTAGAGTTGATTAATAATGAAGAAATGATGCGGAGGTTTTCAGATATAAATATAGGAATAGTTAAAAAGTTTGAAAAAAGTAAATCAGTTGAAAATTACGCAAACGAGATCAAAGATGTAATTACATGAAAAAATTATTAGTCATCACTCAGAAAGTAGACAAGAACGAACAATTACTCGGGTTCTTTATAGAGTGGTTAAGAGGATTCTCAAAGAGATTTGATAAAGTTACTGTGTTGTGTCTCGAAAAAGAAGAATTTGATTTACCTGATAATGTGAAAGTTATTAGTCTTGGGAAAGACAGAGGGCTTCCAAAGATATCATGGCTAATGAACTTCTATAAATATATTCTTGGGCATCGAAAAGAATATGATTCAGTTTTCGTGCATATGAACCCTCGCTATGTAGTTTATGGAGGCATCCCTTGGAGATTGATGGGTAAAAAAATATCCTTATGGTATGCCCATGGGCACATTAGTCTTATGTTGAGATTAGCTAATAAGCTAACAAATATATCTTTTACTTCAACACCAGAGGGTTATCGCATCGATAGTACAAAAAAAGTTGTTGTTGGGCAGGGGATAGATACAGAAAGATTTAGACCCAACCCAGAGAACGAAAATAGGAAGTTTAGGATCGTATCCGTAGGAAGAATTGCTCCTGTGAAGAATTACGAAACACTTATAAAAGCCGTATCAAGTTTAGACAGTTCAAAAATCGAAGTAAAGATTATTGGCGGTATAGGGAAGAAAGAGGATCAAAAATATTTAAACAGTCTAAAGGAATTAGCGAAAGAAGAGAGTCTTCCTGGTGTTATTGATTTCGTTGGCCCAGTTTCAAATTACGAGATAATTAATACTCTTCAATCATCAGATTTATTTGTTAATATGAGCCATACGGGGAGTTTGGATAAAGCTATTTTAGAAGCTATGTCTACAGGAGTGGTTGTCTTAACTTGTAATGAGGCTCTTGAGGATGTTCTAGAGCGATACAATAAAAAATTAATGTACCCCAAGAAAGATCATCGAGCATTGAGAGAAAAAATTGTTTGGGTAATGGGTTTAGACCCTAGGGAACGAGAAGAAATATCTGAAGACTTAAGAAAGATTGTAATAGAAGAGCACAACTTAAGTGGTCTGATAGACAAAATCAGCACTAGATTAATTAATTCATGAAAATATTAGTAGCGGGATATCCCTATATAAGAGAATATTACCTGAAAACATTTGATCAATATCCAGAGAAAGATCAACTCTTTTTTCTATTACCAAAAAAATGGAAAGCCAAAAGAGGTCAAGTAATATTTAATCCTCCAAGTAGAGATAACATATTAATAACCAGAGCATATTTTTATCATTCCAATTATCCGATACTTGGGGGGTTGTTAAAAGGCTGGATGCCAGCGTTGCCTCTATATATTCATAGAGTTTTTAAGAAAGAGAAAGGAATTTTATATAGCCCAAGCGAGCCGATACTTCTAACAACTCTTTATCAGGGTATATGGGCTAAGATTTTTGGGCTCAAACATGTGATATTCACATGGGAAAATGTTGATTATGAGAAAAAATTCAGTGGATTAAATTGGCTGGTTAAAAAAATAATTCTTAGGCTAAACCTAAAACTTTGTGACGGGATTGTGTGCGGCAACAAAAAGGCCAAAGATATTTTTTCGAAATGGACAACAAAGCCAATCGGAGTGATCCCCATTAGTGGCCTTGATCCGAAAGTTTTTAAACCGAGGGAGAATTTAAAGACGGGAGATAAAATAACCTTCTCGTTTATAGGGGCATTGGGGCATAGAAAGGGAGTGCATTTAATCCTAAGAGCATTTCGTGATCTGTTTGTTAAAATACCAAATGCTCACCTGATGATTGTTGGTAGCGGCGAGGATAAGAGTTACGAAGATAGACTAAATGATATGATAAAAGAGCTTGGTATTCGAGATAGCGTTACAAAAATTCCGTGGGTTAATCATAAAAAGTTATTAGAAATCCTTTCCGAATCCGATGTGTTTTTATACCCCAGTATTTCTTACAAGGGCTGGGAAGAGCAATTTGGTTATTCGATTGCGGAAGCCGGATTGATGAAAGTTCCCGTTATTTCCACTAGATCGGGATCTATAGACGAGGTGGTGGTTGATTGTAAAACCGGTATTCTTGTCCAACAAGATAATGAGGGCGAATTACTAAATGCTATGATGCTGTTGGGGAACAGTGAACAACTGCGGAAGGAGCTTGGAGAAAATGCAAGAAAATATATTATAGAAAACTTTAGTAACGAAATAGTGGCTGAAAAATTTTACAGATTTTTTAGAACGGCAATCTCATGAAGATAATTTATACAACCAATGTTCGCTTGCCGACCGAAAAAGCGCACGGACTACAAATTATGAAGTCGTGTGAGGCCTTTGCCCAACAAGGCATCGATTTGGAATTGGTCGTCCCATCATTACGACCGAAGATCCAGATCGATCCGTTTGAGTACTACAGAGTAAGGAATAATTTTTCTTTAAAAAAAGTTTTTGTACTGGAGGTACTACCTTTCCAAAAATGGGTAGGTTCCTGGGTTGGCTATATTCAAAATCTCAGCTTTTCTCTAAGGGCTGCCATTTATACGTCAAATAATTATGAACCCGGCACTATTTTGTATTCTCGCGACAATATGACATTACTAGTACTTTCTTTTTTAAACCTGCCTTTTGTTGCTGAGCTTCATGACTATAGATCTAGGAAGAGAAAATGGTCTGTCTCTCGTGTTGTTAACAAAGCAACCAAATTAGTATTAAATTCAAGAGGCACGCTGAAGGCCCTTGAGCAACACTACGACATAGATAAAAACAAAACATTGATTTCCCCGAATGGTGTAGATGTAGATTTCTTCAAAATAACGGACAGCAAGGAAGAAACCAGAAGAAAACTTTCTATGAATAACAAGTTCACCATTGGTTACATAGGTAGGTTAGAGACAGTCGGGAGAGAAAAGGGGGTTTCTCACATCTTACAAGAATTCAAGACGTTATCAGGTTGTGAGTTGTATATTGTAGGAGGACCAGATAGATTGGTAGAGAAATACAAAAAAGAAGTTGGTGTATTAGGGATTGACCCAGCCCTAGTTCATTTTACGGGGCAAGTAGAATATAATCGTGTACCGTTATATATGAAAGCTATGGATGCGGTTATAATCCCTGCTCCCTCGGGATTGCACGCAATGACGACTTCTCCCATAAAACTTTTTGCATCAATGGCGGCACACAAAACGATAATCGCGGCCGATCTGGACTCGTTTAAAGAATACCTAAATGTCGACAACTCCCTACTCTTCGATCACCGAAAAAATGGGAGTCTTACTGCGCAGGTTAACTTCGCAATGAATAATAAGGATAGAGCTGTTAAATTAGCCGACAAAGCATTATCCGATGCTTATCAGTATTCATGGACATTGAGGGCCGAGAAAATAATAAAATTTATTTATGCGTAAAGTAATTTATATTGCAGGATTACCTCACGGCGGGTCAACTATACTCGATTACACTTTAAGTTTCCATAAAGATATCCTTGGGTTAGGAGAAGTATACGGCATCCTTAAAAACAAGCCACCAAATTTTGAAGAGACGGATAACGTATGCTCCTGCGGCTCAGAAATAAGTCAGTGTGAGTTTTGGGGAAGATACCTTAATGGAGAGAGCCAAGGAGATTATGGGGAGAAGTACAAAAGAGTATTGGGGCTTGCCGGTTCTCTTGGCAAAAATGTTATCGTAGATTCCTCGAAAGACTTGGCTCATTTGACCCCATTGGTTGAACTATCAAAAAACGGGAATGTGGATTTGAGGGTCGTATTTCTAACTAGAGATGTGCGCGGTTGGACTAAGTCGATTGTTGATATAGAAAAGAAAAGAGGGAGAAGACCGAAGCCATACTTATATTATTTCAACCTGTGGTATAAGAAGAGCAGAGAAATGCAAAAATATTTCAGAGACCATAATGTAAACTTTGTGCAAATTAGTTATGAAGATTTCTGTCATAAAAAGAATGAAACTATGAAAAAAATTCTAGATTCTGCCAGCCTGTCTTCTACTCTTGAGATGTTGGATGAGCCTAATAGTCATATTGCTTTTGGGAATAGGGCCAAGAGGAATAAAGAAAAGGCTAAACACATTAGTTACGATAACCGGTGGGCACACGAATACTGGTTAAACGCCGCGCTTTTGCTGATGCCCCATATATTTATTTGGAATAAAAGGAATGTTTATGTGGAAAAAGATTAAATTCGAAATATTTTTTATCAGAAAATTATTTAAACAGGGATACGGTCCGAGAGGGTTTTATAATTATTTCAAAAATAAATTTTTTGGGCTGTATTTACTAAATAAGTTGCCCAGATATGGATCTTCTCGCAATGATGATTTTGAAATTCATGTTCTTACTCAAAAAAGCGGACTTTGGATGTTGGCATGGGCTCTCAGATCGTTCCTTTACTTCTCTAAATTAAACCCTAGAATTGTGGTTCACGATGACGGATCAATTGATGCCAAAACGGCAAGACTATTCGAGAGTAAATTTACTAATCTCGAAATCCTTAGGAGAGAGAGGGCAGATAATTTGATTGCTGCCCGAAAAGATATCCCGATTCATATAAAAAAATACAGACAGGGCAAAAATGTTATGATCTTGGCCCTATTGGATCATCTGTTACTAAGTAAGACTAATAAAATTATGGTAATGGATAATGATATACTTTTCTTCGATTATCCCGAGGAAGTAGTAGATTTTGTGAAGAAAAAGAGCCAATATGATTCATTAATGCTTTGCTCTAAAGCTAGTCCGTTAACAGTGGATGAAGCCTATCTTCAAAAATATAATCTTAGAGAAAAACGGGCAGAACGCTTGAATTCAGGTTTGATTCTTATCAATAAAGAGAAAATAGGACTGAATAAATTAATAGAATATTTTCAACATACATTAGATACAGAAGGGCACTTTACAGAAGGGCACTTTATAGAACAGGCCGGCTGGAGCTGTCTAGTTGCCCAAACTAATTTCAATTTCTTCCCCGAGGACAAATATATTGTTAAGGGTAGAGTGAAAAATGGGGTCATATTAAAGCATTTTACTAGTCCTCGAAGACATGAAATGTTTGCCGAGGGAATTGAGAAAGTCCGTAAAAAATTACAAGTATGAGAGTCCTTTATTTTGGCGATTACAATCCACAGTACGCGCGCAACCGTGTTATTATTGCCGGCCTGCGAGAGAATGGCGTTACGGTAATGCTTTGTTATGATCGGACAGATGGGTGGCGGAGATATTGGCGTCTTGCGAAAAAATATCGCCGACGTGAAAAAAACTACGATATGGTTATCGTGGGCAAAAGTAAGAACGATTCACTGTGGACTACGATTATGCGAATTATCAACTCTTGTCCTGTGGTCTGGGATGCTTTTTATTCTATGTTCCAGTCAAGAACACAGGACAGGAAGAATTATTCGCCGTTAAGCGTTAAAGGCATATATTATTACGTTCTTGAGTGGCTTGCATGCAGGGCGGCTCATCGGATTCTTTTGGATACGAATCAGCATATTGAATATTTTGTCGGCGCATTCAAGATACGGCATGACAAATATATCCGTGTTTTGGTCGGAAGTGACAATCGCGTATTTCTGCCCACGCCAATGACCAAAAAGCCGGATGGGATTTTTTTGGTCCATTTTCACGGCAATTATATCAATCTCCAAGGCGCCGACGTTATTGTTAAGGCAGCGGAGTTGCTCCAGGATGAGGACGTGCGGATCCGCATGATCGGCAATGGGCAAACATACAATTTTGTACTGGGGTATGCCAGGGAGCACGAACTGTCAAATGTTGAATTTGTGGATCGTGTGCCATACGAAAAACTGGCAGAATATATGGCGGAATCGGATGTCTGTCTGGGCGTCTTTGGTACAACACTCAAGACGCAATGGATAATCCCTAACAAAGTATACGAAGCGCTCGCCATGGCGCGCCCAGTCATCACCGCCGACACTCCGGCGATTAAGGAATTGCTTACCGATCGCAAGGATGTATTGCTTTGCAAGACTGGCGATCCGCGGACCTTGGCTGATGCGATCTTGAAGCTCAAGGCTGACAAAACACTACGGGAATCTATCGCCAAGGAGGGACGAAAAACATTTGAAAAAAGGGCCACACCTGCTATCATCGGTAAAGAACTATTCAATATACTACAAGAGCTAAAAACATGAGCAAAGAAACATATTACGGCCAAAAAAAAGCATATTCAACAAGCGGCGCTCGACTAAAACGCATTATTGATCTAATGCCCAATGCACAATTGTCAGTACTTGATGTTGGTTGTGGGGCGGGAGATCTGGCCAAGAGGCTAAAAGAAAAGGGACATGAGGTTAGCGGTATTGATTTGTCGTCTGATGCGCTAAGTTATGCTCGCGAGCATCTCAAAGAAGACTTTGCTTTTGACATTGAGGGCGACGATTGGCCGGCCAATCTAATGAGCAGACGATACGATGTTGTTGTTGTATCCGAGGTCATTGAACACCTTTTTGAGCCACAAGAGCTTATCAAGAAGTTAAAAGCACTACTTAAAGAGAATGGTTGCTTTATCATCACTACGCCAAATGTCCTGTTTTGGAAAAATCGTTTGGCAATGTTGTTTGGCAAGTTTGAGTATCAAGAAATAGGTATCATGGATTATGGGCACATAAGATTTTTTACATTCCAAACTGTCCGACGATTCTTCAAAAAACTTGGAATGAGTATTGAGCAAGAAAATCATGTATATCCTAATTTTGACCATAGAGGACTGCGGGCAATCGGCGAGGTATGGCCGGCGATGTTTGCTTATCAGATGATTTTTAAGGTGCGATGAGATGAACACAAGAATTCTTTATTTTGGAAATTTTGATCCTGAATATGCCCGTAACAGGGTCATAATAAGGGGTTTAAGAGAAAATGGAGCGGAGGTTCTAATTTGTCGTACCGCCAAAAAAGGTATATTGGGGGGCTTGGAGCTTTTAAGGCTACATAACAAGATTCGGAATAAATACGATGTTATGATTATCGGGTATTCTGATTCCAGATTCATAGTGCCGCTGGCAAAACTGATTTCCAAAAAGGAAATCGTCTGGGACGCATTCTATTCTTTGTATGACTCATGGGTTTTTGACCGTAAATTAGCTGCCCAGCGGAGTTTTAAAGCTGCATACTATAGGTTTATGGATTGGCTGAATTGTAAACTGGCTAACAAAATTTTACTTGATACCAATGAGCATATAAAATATTTTAACGAAACCTTTAACGCAAATAAACATAAACTCATAAAAGTTCTTGTCGGTACGGACGATTCAAGTTTTAATCCTAAGGGGATGGTTCAGAAAAATGATAAATTCATTATTCATTTTCACGGCAAATTTATCCCCCTACAGGGAACTGAATATATTATTGAGGCAGCCAATATTTTAAAGGGGCGAGGGATTGCTTTTCAAATTATTGGAAATGGCCAAGAGTATGACAAAGTCAAAAGTAGAGCGAACGAATTAAAGTTGAGTGATATAACTTGGATAGACGCCGCCCCATACGAAGAGCTGGCGGGTTTTATGTCAAGAGCAGACGTTTGCCTTGGTATCTTTGGACATACTGAAAAAACGGCAAGGGTTATTCCCAATAAAGTTTACGAAGCCATTGCCATGGCAAAACCGGTGATGACAGCCGATACGCCGTCGATACGAGAGTTGTTTATAGATAGAGAAAATATTCTTCTGTGTCGCAGAGCGGATTCGCAGGATTTGGCTGATAAAATTTTGGAACTGAAAAATGATAGCCAACTGCGGAGAAGGATTTCAGCTAACGGCTATAAAGTTTTTAAAGAACATGCGACGCCATTTGTAATCGGTAAGAACTTAATAGAAGCTTTAAAGAGCATTTCCCGGTGTTGATACCTGACTAGACAGCCATCCCGTTTTTATACTACTCTTAATAAAATTATTGTTGAAAGATTCTTTTATATGGATTCTAGAGAAAACAACAAAGAAAAAGTATTCATTTTGGGTGCAGGGGTGACAGGGCTTTCAGCGGGTTATGTCTCCGGCCTGCCCGTATATGAAGCCGAAAATGCAGCCGGCGGTATCTGCATTTCTTATTATATGAAAACGGGCAGTAAAGAAAGAATGTTCAAGGCTCCGGCGGATGGCGATGCTTATCATTTTGAGACGGGAGGAGGCCACTGGATTTTTGGAGGAGAGCCGGACATAAAAGAATTTATTGCCAAGTTGTCGCCCTACAAAACCTATGAAAGAAAATCCAGTGTGTATTTGCCTGATCAAAAACTGTTTGTTCCGTATCCCCTTCAGAACAACCTTTCTTTTTTAGATGGCACATTGGCTGATAGAGCTTTTGGCGAAATTTTAAATCCTCCAAAGAAAAAGATAAAGACCATGAAGGATTGGCTTGAAGCTAATTTTGGCAAGACGCTAAGCCAATTGTTTTTTAATCCGTTTCACAAGCTTTATACCGCTGGTTTATATACAAGGATAGCTCCGCAAGATAGTTATAAATCACCCATAAATAAAGAAGATGTAAAGAAGGGCTATGAAGGCAGAGCAATCTCGGTAGGATATAACACAACTTTTATATATCCTAAAAAGGGCCTAGACTCGCTCGCAAGAAATTTGGCAAAAAAATGTGATATTAAGTTTGGCAAAAAAATAACGAAGATAGATTTAAAGAAAAAGCTTCTTTTCTTCAGTGATAATGATTCAGTTAAATTTGATAAATTGATATCAACCTTGCCGCTCAATAGGGCAGTTAAAATGGCGGGTTTGAAAATCGGGGAGAAACCATTCCCGTCTCCTTCCGTGTTGGTTATTAATATAGGCGCTAAAAAAGGGAGCAAATGTCCGGATGATCATTGGGCGTATGTCCCAAAGAGTAAATCGGGATTTCATAGAGTTGGTTTTTATAGCAATGTGGACCCGATGTTTTTGCCTAAAAAGCATCAAAAAAATAAAGACAGAGTGTCGGTGTACGTTGAGAAGGCTTATCCCGAAAATACTTTATTATCACAGAGGGAAAAGAACGAAGTCGCCAGAGATATCATAAAAGAACTTCAGGATTGGAAGTGGATTGAAAAAGTTGATGTGTTTGACCCCACCTGGATTACAACTGCCTATACATGGTCGTGGCCAAATTCTACATGGAAGGAAAAAGCGTTAAAGGAGTTAGAAAAACAAGATGTACTTCAGGTTGGTCGTTATGGTCGTTGGGTATTCCAGGGCATTGTCGATTCCATTAAAGACGGTTTGGAAATAGGAAAAAAATTCTCATCATGAAAATAAATTTTATTGCATTCAGCCACAAACTAACAGGCGGGACTCGAGTGGTTATGGAACTTATTAATGGTTTAGCGGATAGGGGTCACGAGGTAAGTTTAGTCACCATCGGGAAATCAAAGGATCTGAATTGGATAGATTTAAAAGCCAAGATTTATTATGCGAATCGTACATTTTTAGAAAAAGTTTTTGGGTTTCTATATAGAAAAGTATTTGGTTTTCAACCATGGCCGGAAGAAGAAACGAGGAAAATTCTAAAGATAATGCCCCACGCTGATATAAATATTGCGACCATATCGTACGCCGGATTTGCGGCTCATCGGGCACAAAAGGGAGCGCCCGTCCACTATTCAATGCACTATGAACCGCTCGTAACAGAAGACGGGGACAAAAAGAAAATCATAGAGAATGCATTCTTTTTACCGATTCACAAGGTAGCCAACAGCACTTGGGTGGCGAATCAAATCAAAGAAAATACCGGCCAAGATGTAGCGGGGCTTGTTTTCCCCGCGGTTGACCACAGTATTTTTTACGAAAGGAAAAGGAAAACTCCTAAGAATAAAGACCAAAAAATTAAAATAGTGAGTTTGGCCAAATATAAATGGTGGAAAGGCACACCGGATGCTCTAAAAGCTGTTCAGTTTGTTCGTAACGCTGGGTACGATATTGAGCTTTCAATGTTTGGTAATTTTGATCCAAAGACTTTACCGGATGATGTCAAAGACATTAACTTCAATTTCGTTGGCTCTTTAAAAAGCGAAGAATTGGCCGAATTCTACAGTAATGCCGATATCCTGATCTCCACCTCTTTTTTTGAAAGCTTCCCTTTGCCACAACTGGAAGCAATGGCATGCGGGACCCCGGTGGTAACAACCAAATATGGCACACAAGACTACGCATTTGACGGAGAGAACTCTTTGGTGGTAGAGCCGAAAAAACCCGAAGACATGGCGCAAGCGATAATTCGTTTAATAGAAACGCCGGATCTCTACACAAAGTTTATTGAGAATGGTATTAAAACCGCAAAACGATTCACATGGGAAAGTACGGCAGAGCAAATGGAAAAAATATTATTGAATATCAGTTGAGCTTCTGACTAGAGAATCAAAAAGCCCGTTTATTTTTTTTTCCGTTTGTATCAATGCATATTTAGAGTTTATCTTAAGTCGTCTCGCCAATTTTCTTAATCTAAAAATCATTCGCTTGGGGTGTGCTTTTAGACTGGGGTCATACAAGGCGCTTTCAAGGTCTAGGCCTGTATATGGCCGCCATGAGCGATCGTAAGACCTTGGTTTTGGCCCGGAACCAAGCGGGTCGTAATATTTTTGCGGCAGACCGGCTATGTCGTAACTTTCCTCAAAACGAAGAGGTCTCTCATCTTTTTTATATGTCTGCCAAAGTTCAAAGTCTATGAATTTCAAGCCTTCTTCTTTATCAATTATAGTATTGCCCGGCGCGGCGTCTAACAAATAGATGTTGTTGTCGTATAGAAATTTAAGAAAATCCAGGGATTGGCGCACCGTCCACAGTGGCATCAGGCGGCTTGAAGATGAATGCCACTTATGTTTGTTGAAATCCCACCAATTTTTGTAGAATGGCATTATAAAATAGTTCTTTCCTGATTCCAAGATTGGTGGGATTTCCGGTCTTAAGCGCGAGAATCTTTTTAAAATCTCAAGTTCTTTTTTTAGATATTTCTCGCAACCGGGTTTGAATGTTTTTTTGATTGCCGTATTGTCGTCATAGCATATCAATTCAATTTTAGCCCTTTTACCGACAGCAACAAGATCGGCTAATACCGTTTCCTTTGTTTTAAATTCACGGACCAGTTGCTCGGCCTTTTTTATAATTGTGTCTTTTTCTTCACCGAAAAATTCATCCAAGTATTCCAGGGCCTCTTCGGTATTGTCGCTGGAATGAAGCATGCTATACCGTTCCGACTCATTAATACTTTCGTTTATTATTTCACGGAGTCGGTTCTTAAGATATGCGATTCGGCCGTTATCAAGCCAAGGAGATTTTTGTTTCTTCTTTCCAGTGAGTTCTTGCGGCAGGAGATCAATTGTAGCCAAAATCATTCTGGGGCCACCGCCAGAACGAGGGTATGCATCTGACCCCCAATCGCCGCCTCGTGTTGTCGCAGCTTTAAGGGATGATTCTTCTGGCGAAAGCATTCGTTGACAAAGTATCGTAAAACCGCCATTGATGATAGCGTTTTTTATAATTTCAATGTAGCCATCGTTGACTGCTTTATCTCTAATTACGAAAACGCAGAGCGATAGATCTTGTTTTGCTGCCGGTTTGCTGAAAAAGCGTTTTTTTATCCAATCATTATCATCAGAAAGTTTGCGGAGAGCATCTCTGATCGGCTGCCAGCCATGTTCTTTGAGATAGTTATCGAGCGTTTCCATGGTCACCGGACCGGAGAAACCAGCTTTGTCGGCTAGCTTTTGAAAAGTTTTTACATAATCGTGCTTGGGTGATTCGGACACGACGACTCCTTTTGTTTCCGATGGAATTCCTGAGATAGGACCCTTGTGATATAAAGCATGGTAAGCCAAGCTTTTAAAGTATGTTTTTTCATCCGGGACATAGAATTTATTTTGATACTTTATTCTATTATTTAGAATTTCTGAAGCCAGCGACAGAGGATAATAACCCATACGGTTTCTATGAAGACGCGATAGTCCTGTAACCGTATGGAGATCAATTGATAATGTCCCGGGTAGTTGACCCGTGAACGCGCGGATATCATCTACCGCTTTCTCATCTACGAGGAGATCTATGTCTTTTCCAGCCGTCAGCTCATCGGGCTCCTCAAACCATCTTAAAACGACGTACTTATGATTTTTCTTATCCAGCATGTTAAATAGATCTATATAATTCATATAAGGTGAGAGGTGTGCTGGCGGATGTGAATATGCTGTTTTCCTGTTTAGGACGCGAATGTGGAGATACGCTCTGGTCTTGCGGTCGACCTTTGTTTTGACAACAGAGATTGGCTGGAGATTTTGTTTTGCCATGTGCTTTGTGATAGATAGAAAGGCAATAAACATAGAACGCGGGCTCATCATGACCGGGATCAATAGGTCTTTTGCTTGACTATATGTTTCAAAAAACCATAACAGCGGCGCGCTTTTTGTTGAAAACGCAATGGTGTCCGCGCCGGTGCGTTCAAAAGTTTCAAACACATTGCCATTGACACCAAGGTAAAGATCGTGCTTTCCTGATTTTCGGAACGCCTTAGCCAGAAATTCGTCCGGAGGCCGGAATTCAATGGTTGGATGGCTCAATACTTCTGGTTCAACCTTTGCTCTACTATGAAAGCCTAAAATCCCAACCAACCACAGGCGTATTAATTGCAAAATATTACCGAACAATGCCGCAAATTTCATTGTAATACTATAAAAAATAAGCTGAAAACAGATTTAATTTAATCACCTTTTTCTGTTTTAAGCAAACGTGACCACTTCTTTGTCGCCCCATGAATTCATGATACCATATATTTAAATGCTCAAAATATCTGTCGTTATTCCAACTTATAATCGGCCGGAATTGCTCAAAAAAGCAGTTGATTCTGTTTTGGCTCAAACCTTCAGTGACTTTGAAGTGATAGTCGTGGATGACGGTTTGGAGCAGAGGGCTGAAAGGATAATAAGTGGTGTCAATGATCCGCGGGTTACATACATTCAGCATGAAAAAAGTAGAGGCGGGGGCGCCGCTCGGAACACGGGAATAAAAAATGCTAGCGGGGATTTTGTCGCTTTTTTGGATGATGATGATGAATGGATACGAGAGAAACTGGAAATACAAATGAGGCAATTTGAAAATACGCCTAACGATGTCGGTTTTTGCTTCTCGGCTGTAAAGAATATTAAAGATAACTACGAATACATAACCCACGTTCCCGAAGGGATACATAATTATCATGAAGTGGCATTGGAGTCATTCAAGAAGTTTTTAACGGTAACGCTTATTATTAAAAAAGCCGTGTTTGGAGATGCGGGTTATTTTGACGAAAAATTTCCCAGCCACCAGGAGGCAGAACTCATGATACGGGTCACTAAAAAATATAAAGGCCTAGGAATTAATGAGCCATTAACGTTAGTAAATATGAAGAGCGGTCAGGAAAGTGTCGGCAAGAGTTTTGAAAAAAGAATAGTTGGTCGAGAGATGATTTTAAGTAAACACATGGATAAATTTAAAAAAAGACCCAAATTCCTTGCTGGCCACTATTTTACGTTGGGGCTTTTATATAGAGATAATGGCCGGTTCAAAGAAGCCGGGAAGAAATTTATGTTAGCGCTAAAAACGCACTGGCAAGCAAGGTATTTTTTCCATTATGTATCTATGTTCGCCGGAGCTTTGCCATATAAATTAATACGCTAGAGCATGTCTTTTACCATCGCGGTCATCACGCCAACTCAGAAAGAAGATTATCTTGCCAATACGATTTTGGATGGACTAATTGCTTTGCGCGACCAAGGCCGTCTTCGTTTTTTTGTTTCATCTTGCCCGAGCGGACCACACGATGTGTCCGAGTATATGCCCAATGAGGATGAATTTGTATCCCGCGCGCGCGAGGCTGATATCATTTTATTTATATGGGGCAAGAAGAAAACTGATTTTGAGCTGGCAAAGCGGATTGATGCGTGGCACAAGACAGTATATATTGATGGTTCCGAACTCGGATTGAACCGCCGGTTTGATGTCGCGATTCAGGCACAAGTATTAAAAGGCACATACAACGAGCAGGGCGATATAAACCGAGATATGCTTGAACGTTGTGCGGGGTATTTCCGCCGCGAGCCACCATATGTTAGCGGGATTGTGCCGTTACCCTTTGGCATTGAATCACGGTACATTCGATACACACGTGACACAAAAAAGGATATTGATTTTTTCTGTGTTTTTGGACAAGATAAATATCCGCCGCTGCGGCGCGCGGTGAGAGAAGAGTTGGAACAATACTGCGCGGAGCATAACCTTATATGCCGTACCGAGCGTACCGCGATGCAAGATGAGTTCTATGATTTACTAGCGCGATCCAAGGTCGGCATATCGGTGGGCGGCGGAGGTTTTGATACCGCGCGATTTTGGGAAATCCTTGGCAACAACTGTATGCTTATGACCGAACGCATTGATATATTTGAGCCGGGAAGCGATGCTTTTGCGTATGATCGCATTGTGGAATTTGATTCCCTGTATGATTTTCGGGTTGAACTCGAGCGTATACATCTATTTTTGAGGAGGGGATATAACATAGATGGGCTGAACAATGAATATCATGCTATACTCCAACGACATTCAGCGAGCGCCCGCGTGGAGACTATACTGGAGCACGCTCGGGCCAAGGGCATTGTGCGAGGATAGTTTGTGATAGCTTAAAACAATTTTAAACATTTAATATGAACATATTAGGTATTTCAGCTTTCTACCATGACTCTGCCGCCGCTCTTATTAAAGACGGTATTGTTATTGCTGCCGCACAGGAAGAACGATTTACACGGAAGAAACATGACGAACGATTTCCCAAACAAGCAATCACTTATTGTTTGCAAGAAGCGAATATTACCATAAATGATGTTGACTATGTTGTTTTTTATGAAAAAACTTTCTTAAAATTTGAACGTCTACTTGAAACTTACCTTGCCTTTGCGCCACAAGGTTTACAATCTTTTGTAATCGCTATACCCGCTTGGATTAAGGAAAAATTTTGGATACCTCAAGTTATCAAAAAAGAACTCGGTTACCAAGGAAAACTTTTATTCACGCAACACCATCAATCACATGCTGCGTCTGCGTTTTTTGCCTCACCATTTCAAACGGCAGCCGTGTTAACCATGGACGCAGTTGGCGAATGGACTACAACCTCATTTGGTTTTGGGAAAAATAATGAACTGCAGCTGACACATGAAATTAATTTTCCGCATTCGCTCGGTATGCTTTATTCCGCTTTCACGTATTACACGGGCTTTAAAGTAAATTCCGGCGAATATAAAGTTATGGGCCTGGCGCCGTACGGCGAGCCGAAATATGCCGATCTGATTCGCAGGCATTTGATAGACATAAAAGATGACGGATCATTTCGCTTGAACATGAAATATTTCAATTATGCGGCAGGGCTTACGATGACTAATAAAAAGTTTCATGATCTTTTTGGCGGACCGCCGCGTAAATCTGAATCAGAACTTACGCAGAAAGAAATGGACCTTGCACGTTCAATACAAGATATTACGGAAGAAATCGTATTAAAGACGGGAAAACATATATATGAGACCACAGGACAGAAAAATCTCTGCATGGCAGGCGGTGTGGCACTAAACTGTGTAGCAAATGGACGGTTGCTTCGTGAAGGGCCGTTTGATGATATCTGGATTCAGCCCGCAGCAGGAGATGCAGGTGGAGCATTAGGAGCAGCATTGTATGTATGGTATCAATATCTTAATAATCAACGAAAGATTGAAGGCGATCATGATTTACAAAATGGATCATATTATGGCCCGGCATTTACGGATACAGAAATTAAAGCATATCTTGAACAGCATAATATTCCGTATACACACATAAAAGATAGCGAACTTTTCACGCACACTGCTAACCTTATTGCCCAAGGGAACGTCATTGGATGGTTTCAGGGGCGCATGGAGTTCGGGCCGCGTGCGCTCGGCAACCGATCTATTATTGGTGATGCTCGCAATCCGGAAATGCAGTCAAAAATGAATCTTAAAATAAAATATCGCGAAAGTTTTAGGCCTTTTGCGCCATCAGTATTGGCGGGAAAGGTAGGTATGTATTTTGAGTTTGATAAAGCGTCGCCGTATATGCTGTTTACGGCGTATATTAATAAGGAACGCAGGAAGACAATGAGTAAAGAAGAGCAAAGCTATTTCGGCATAGCAAAACTGAATGTATTAAGATCGGATGTGCCCGCGATAACGCATGTTGATTATTCGGCGCGGTTACAAACAGTGCACAAGGAAACCAACCCACGCTATCACGCATTGCTTACTGCATTTTACGAGAAGACAAATTGCCCTGTTATCGTTAACACATCATTTAATGTTCGCGGAGAACCCATCGTTTGCACGCCCGAAGATGCATATAATTGTTTTATGCGAACCGAAATGGACTATTTGGTTATGGGCAACTATATTTTAGACAAGACAACACAGCCAGAATTAAAAGAACAAGAAGACTGGAAACAAAAATATGAACTGGACTAAACAATATTCAAAAGCAAGATCATTCTTTAAGTATGCGCTCTCAACACTGATTGCACTCTTCATTATGTTGCTACTTCTTGAGATTGCACTACGCGTTAAGGCTGCGGTGACTCATGCTGATATCGGTTCAAGGGGTGATGAGATACACTTTATTCGGCACTCATACTACAATCCGTTTCTTATATTTGGTCCTAATCGTAACAAGGATGTTCTACAGAATACTGGAGGAGTCGCTCATTTTAATAGTCAAGGTTTTCGACTCGATGAAGATCTACCGGTCGAAAAAGAACCCGATGAATATAGAATATTTGCTCTTGGCGGTTCGACAACTGAAGAAGCACAAAATAGAGCAAACAAACATTATTGTGGAGAAGCAACAAAACACTTTGCGCAAATGTTTCCAGACAGAAAAATCATATGCGTTAATGCTGCAAAGTCAGCATACAGCACCGCACACAGTCTCATTCGATTGCAGACTGACATCTTAGCTTACGAACCTGACATAATCACAGTTATGCACAATATTAATGATTTAGAGGTTAATTTTTTTCCTTTTGACGGACGATATAATTACGGCACTCTCTATTTAAATGATTCCTACGCATCAAGTCCAAATATATTAGAAACCTTACGAAGACGATCACGAGCCATAGATTATGTTCTGAACAAGTTAGGAAAAATTCAATTCACCTCGTCATTCCATAAGGTCTACACTACGGATGACGGCGAGGTACTATATGGCAATCTAACCTTTGCGGAAGAACCAAACGAATTGGCTCTAAAAGAAACGTTCAAAGATAATTTACGTTCTATAGTTGCGATAGGGCAAATGCACGGTAGTAAAGTAATATTACTCACGCAACCGGCACAACTCACAGAGGAAAAATATTATAAACTCTTTGCCGTTACTAAACTCAACGTTGGACATCCACCCCCTGAAGAATTTAAAAAATTATTCTTAGAATATGACGCTGCAATTGAGGAAGTAGCGCGCGAAACAGGTGCAGGTTTTATCGATCTTTATGAAAAAGTGCCACATGAAGATGCCTACTTTAATGATATTGTGCACACATCACCAGAAGGCGTGACCAAAGTAGGAGAGATTTATTTCCAGGAACTTTTAAAGTATATTAACTAGTATGTATAAGCAAATTGTTCAAGAGTTAAAAACCATAGAATATACTAATAAGAAATTGCGGGAATTTGGCTTGCTTGTTGGAGGCATTTTTCTCGTGCTCGGTATTGTGCATCCGTGGTTCTTTGCGCTTTGGGCTATAATTTTAGGAGTAGTATTGATAGTACTTGGAGGTCTTGTTCCAGGTATTTTAAAAATTCCATATGCTATATGGATGGGCATTGCGGTTGTACTCGGTTTTTTTGTGTCGCACATACTGCTTGTGATTTTGTATGTATTTGTTATGGTTCCTATAGCGGTTATTATGAAAATCATGAAGCATGATCCGCTCACACGTGCAATTGATAGTACAGTTTCAACGTATTGGATTAAGCGACCGACTAATAAACCAGAATCCATCGAGCAACAATCATGAATAAATTATCTTCGGTCAAAGAATTCATACGTTTTCTAGCACAACGTAAAAAATACTGGATCATTCCCATTGTAATTATTTTGTTACTATTCGGCGCGCTACTTATCCTTGCGCAAGGAAGTGTTGTAGCGCCGTTTGTTTACCCTCTCTTTTAATGAAACCCACGATTGCCGTTATTCCGCCGAAAAATATTGCAAAACAACATAACCCAGAAAATCCTGACACTATAAAGAAAATTATTGAGCTGTAAAAACGTTTTTATTTCTCAAATGTATAACCAAAAAAGTCAATATCTTTTTTGAACTTTTCTGCGACAAACTCGCGTGTAACATCATCGTAATACTCTCTATAATCTTTCTTCCTGTTTTCACTTTTATAAACATGAGGGAGCTTAACATCTACACCTATCTTTTTGGAAACGGTCTCAAAATCTGAATTAATATTTTCAAATCTTCCAACAAAATCGATGATGATTTTACCCTGTTCATCGCTAACCCAATCTAAGCATGGAAGCATAGCATGAAGTGGCTCCTTGAGCGAACCAGGAGTTATTACAGTAGTTGTTTTTTCGAAATCATTCAGCAGCCATTTTTTAAACTCTTTTGTAGGCGATGAGAAAACAGAGGTAAATTTCCCAGACAATTGCTTCATTTTATGTCTGCCAAAATCAAGCTTGTCTGCTGTTTTGTAAGCAATATTATTAGGTAGAATGATTCCTCGTTTCAGGGCATGAAAATACCACGAAACAACTCGGTCCCAAGGATTCCTCACAAAAGCAAATTTAAAATAACTGTCCCATATTTCAGGATTATGACTTTTTATTTGTAATGCAGTGGCAGAGTCTACGTTGTCTTTATGTCCTAAAGGCAGTGTTATTGTCTTTGTTTTTGTCCCACCTTTAGTTAACTCCCTATCTTCTATCTCATTAAAAGCGTGCCGCGTAGAAGTAGTGGCTGTTTTGGGAATACCTATAAAAATGTATTTGTATTTATCCGAGATTATCATAGTATTTATTTATTTTTTTTTAAAACTTTTACGCAGGGCATTCAGTGGCACATTGACTTTAAGCTCGCACATTTTCCATACAAGCCAAGATAACCCTTTATTGACTACGGGTATTTTTTTGATTCGTCGGGCAAATGATTTTTTTCTTAAGTTGTCAAGAATCAATTTTAGCTTGCTTTCATAATTTATATTTCTTTTGCTTAGATCTACTTTTATACCCTCTTTTTTGAGTAACTGTACAGAATCAAACAACCATTCACCCCTTCTTATGCCTGCATGAAAACGAATGGCTGGTTTTTTTACTCCAAGAAATGGCGCGTCAATCTTGTCTGAACGAAGCGTGCCGTCTACTTCCATGTCCCAAGGGCTCTCTCCAGCTATTATTAATTCATCAAAAACCTTCTTATTCCATATCGCAGGTCGTAACGACAAACGATACTTTGTACCTTTTTTAATGGCACTTAATCCTATCGTATTCGGGTATTCTTCGTTGGGATAAGGATCTGGTACCAAGTACACACATGCTGCGTCTTCTTTTGTCACGTAATCAATAATTTGCTGAATACGTGCAGTGTCCACGCGTTCACATAGAAATATATCTTCTAGAAGAAAAAGTATATACGGGGTTGGAATCTGAGCCATGGCTTTCTTTACATTTGTTCCCCATACTTTTCCTCCGCCTACATTCACGGTTGTAACTCTATCATGATTATATCGTTTGCTATTTGACATTAAATATACTGGATAGGGGCAATCTGGCCAGTAACGGAAAAATATGGAGAAAAATGGATCCCACAAGTCACTATAGTCGTCCAGTGACGAAATAAAAATACCGCATTTTTGATTAGTATCCATAATTTATATATAAGGCGCTTGTTAGAAAATAAATATGTATTAGATGAAGGCACCTGTAATTTTATGGTTTCATCTCCGAGAGTTTTACCAAGAACAAACTTTGTTATCTCTCTGTCCTATGCTGCAATAGTTAGAACCTCGTCAGCATCTACTCGTTTGGCCATATGGTAGCGGTTCCCATCGTAGCAGGTGAGTGTTACTAATAATCGTTTTGCGTGAGGGCGAAACTTTTCAATGAATAAGTGCAGCCTCTGATCAACATTGGGGAACAGATCATTTGCAATTATATAATCATATTGTTGCACAGGCTTGAATTTATACCAATCATCCAAAAATAGTTCTCCTTTATTCTTGTTAAACAAGTTGCTTATCAATTCACTATCTCCGTGGTCCAATGTTTCGACCAATTGATAGTCGTGTCTTTCGATAAGCTCTAATGTCAGGCCAGAGAAACCACCTCCAACGTCCAACACCTTTTTGCCGTGAGTTTTTAATAGGTCCCCATACAAATCATTAAAGATCATCCTTTTTGCCGGCATATCTACAAGCCACTTGTGGGAACTAATCTGTTCATACTGGCTGTATTGTTTCAGCAATTCTAACAATGTATCATCTTGTAGGTATTTTTCCAAATCCTGTTTGTTGTAAAGTGCAATCATCATTAATTAAAAAGTAAATTATTTTTTGTATCCATAATAAATTCTAACTGCGCTTCTGCCCAAATGGCATTACCAGCTTCGTTAAAGTGCGTGGGGTCATTTATCCAATAATATTGTGTTACATCAGTTCCGATGATTTGATCCTTAAGTGCTTCGTATGAGTTTAAATATGGAACGCCTGCTTCTTCTGCAGTTTGTGCAAGGACTTTATGCGGCTTTGCAGACCAGTCTCCTGCGTATTGATAATAGTGGGGAACACCAGAGATCATGACTTTTATATCCTTTGATTGTAGCAACTCAATTGTTGCTGTTAGCACTTCCATCAAATACTCCACATTGTCCTCGGTAGTTTCATCCCAAGTAGTTCTCAGCCAGTCGCCGGGGGTTTTTAAAGCTGTTGGATCTGGTTCGGGTTTTTCTGCGCCTGCAATCTTAAGCAGCATTTTTTCTAGAGTTCTTACCGTGAAAGAGCGTTCAGCTATATACGCATTTATTCTTTGGGATAGGGAAATTTTTACTTTACCCTGCGGCGTTAAGACATATTTGCTTCTCTCTTTGTCATCGGACGGACGTACAGCAATTGGCAGACCATTGTCATCAAATTCAGCAAGTTCTTTATATATGTAATCATCGCGAATATCTGTCATGTCCACATTAATTACAACAAGATCTGGATCGTATTTGAGTATCTCTGTTTTTATTAAAAGATAGTACAGCATTGTTGAGTAACTAGAAGTTCCTGTATTTATGACCTCAATATTTTTTCCTGTTGACTCATATATCTCATTTAGTTCATTTTCTATGATATCTGGTAGCCTTTTTCCTTCGTTAACAGTACCATGCGTTGTTGAATCGCCAACATAAAAAATACGATACGTATTTTCTGGTTTATCAGCGGACACTGTATAATGTTCTGCCCATGACTGACTGTTAGCGAAAATCGTATTTGGCACACCACGAACCGTGTCAATGTATTTAACATTCGGTCTATATTTATGATTAAGCACTGGATCCGACATCATGTTCGATACGGTATCTTCCTCCATGGATCTATTATAGACGTATCCGATAAATTCAACACAAAGAACAAGGGCAATCAGCACAAGAAAAAATTTCCGAATCCATGTATTAAAAAAACGCTCTACCAGCATATTTTTGTATCGTTATTACAGTATTATCAAATCATAAAAAGACTAACCTTGCAATATTAATACATTTTATGTACTATCAAGCATATTATGCCAAAACTACTCATAACCGGTGGTACGGGATCATTCGGCAGTGCTATGCTGGAACGCGTTAATAAGAGTCCCAGATTTACCGAAATCCGTGTATTGAGCCGGGACGAAACAAAACAATTCAATCTGATGCAGGAGTATAAATCGGAAAAGATTAAATTTTTTATTGGAGATATTCGCGATTACAACTCGGTGCGGCGCGTGACTGAAGGCGTTGATTATATATTTCACGCCGCCGCGCTAAAGCATGTGCCCAGTGGCGAATTTTTTCCTCTGGAGCATGTATACACTAATATCATAGGCACTAACAATGTTTTTGCGGCGGCCAAAGCGGAGCGTGTCAAAAAAGTTGTTTTATTGAGCACTGATAAAGCGGTTCAGCCAATCAATTCCATGGGAATGACCAAGGCCCTTGCCGAAAAGCTCATGAGCTCATATTCCATGGATAATTCCCATACAATTTATTGCGCCGTTAGATACGGCAACGTTATGGCCTCGCGCGGTTCGGTAATTCCGCTTTTTGTTGATCAAATAAAGAAAGGCAAAAACATTACAATCACGAATCCCGATATGACCCGTTTCCTGTTGTCGCTTGATGACAGCTTGGACTTGGTTGAGTTTGCCATGCATAAAGGCGAGCAGGGGAATATTTTTGTCAAGAAAGCTTCGGCCGCGACTGTGAAAACATTGGCTGAAGCTTTGCGAGAGATTTTCAAAGCAAAAAATAAAATAAAAATAGTAGGCACACGCAAAGGAGAAAAAATACACGAAACTCTCGCAACGGGACTGGAATTGAGTTCAAGCGAAAATATGGGCGATTTTTATAAAATCAAAACGCGCGGCGGTGACCTTGACTACGATGTGTACTATACAAAAGGACGCGACATGGAAACACCAAGTGACTATACTTCAGAAAATACAAAGCGCTTGGACCTTAAAGAAACGATTAAATTACTTTCTAAGCTAAAGTATATAAAACAGGAATTACGCGGTTTATGAAGGAAATTCCGCTTTTCAAGGTATTTATGCCCCGTAGCGCCGAGTCAGCCGTTGCAAAGACTTTGTGTAGCGGTTATTTGGCCGAAGGCCCCAGAGTCAAAGAATTTACGCTGGCTTTGCGGAAGTTTATCGGCAATCCCTATGTTGTGCCGGTTTCCAGTTGTACCATGGCTTTGGCCATATCCTATGAATTGGCGGGAATAAGCCGAGGCGATGAGGTGATTTCAACACCCTTGACTTGCATTGCCGCCAACACGCCTTTGCTTCAGCTTGGCGCGAAAATCGTTTGGGCTGATTGTGAACCGACAACGGGCATGATTGACCCCGCAAAGCTTGAAAATTTGATAACCAAAAAGACCAAAGCCATAGTTCCACTGCACAAAGATGGTGATCTGGCCAAAATAGACGCAATCATCAAAATCGCGAAGAAACATAATATAAAAGTTATTGAAGATGCCGCGCATGTTTTTGGAGCGAAATACAAAAACAAAATGATCGGCAATTGGGGCGACTATACTTGTTTTTCATTTCAGGCGATCAAACATTTAACCACGGCGGATGGCGGGGCGATAGTATGCAAAACAAAATCGGATTATCTCAAGGCGCGCAAGCTCAAGTGGCTTGGCATGGATAAAGAAGCTCCGCACAAGCACAAGAATATTTACATGGACGACATTAACATTGTCGGCCATAAAGGCAATATGAATGACATAGCCGCGACAATAGGTCTTGCGCAAATAAAACATACTCAAAGGCTTTTGCGCAAATATAACGCGAACGGGAAATTATATGATAAAATGCTAAAAAACATACCCGGGATCACTCTAGTGCCTAGAAATTCGCGGGATTATGCGATATATTGGGTTTACACACTGCTGGCTGAAAACAGAGATCGCATCATGAAGGCGCTTGAAAAAAACGGCATTGACTCGGCGATTGTTCATCCCCGAAATGACATGTACTCCATCTTTAAGCGATTTAAGCGCAAATTGCCCGGAGTTGACTACTATGTCGCCCGTGAGCTTTCTCTTCCATGCGGCTGGTGGGTTGGCAAGCAAGATATGGAAAGGATTGTTTCTATAATAAAAAAATATGCCTAATAAAGCACCAGAATTTGACATTAAAGTCATGACTATTCTTGGTACGCGGCCGGAGATAATTCGGCTTACTTCAATTATTAAAAAGCTGGACAGATTTTGCAATCATATTTTGGTGCACACGGGGCAAAACTATGACTACGAACTGAATAAAGTTTTTTTTGAGGATTTGGATTTGCGCCAGCCTGATATTCAACTTGAAGTAAAATCAGATACTTTGCATGGCCAAATCGCCAACATACTTCGTGAGACAGGAGAAGTGCTTGAGCGCGAACGCCCCGATGCGGTGCTGGTGCTTGGGGACACCAATTCGGCCTTATCGCTTATCAATGCCAAACGGCTCAAAATTCCAATCTTTCACATGGAGGCAGGGGACAGATCTTTTGATGAAAACGTGCCCGAAGAACTCAATCGCCGCATTGTTGACAGCATCTCGGACGTTGTTATGGCATATACCGAATACAGCAGGCGCAATTTATTGCGGGAAGGCATACATCCGCAGAAAATTTTTGTTACCGGTTCGCCAATTCGTGAAGTATATAACGAGCATATGCATAAATTTAAGAAATCAAAAATACTAACAACTTTGAAACTAAAACCCAAAAAATTCTTTACTGCGTCAATCCATCGCGAGGAAAATGTTGATATTCCGGGCGGACTTGAACTCATGGTTGCAAGTTTCAACGCTCTTGTTGAAAAATATAACTATCCGATTGTGGTTTCCACGCATCCTCGTACCATGAAACGCCTTGAAGAACGCGGCCTGCTCAAAAAAGCTCATAAAAAAATAATTTGGCACAAGCCCTTCGGCCTGATTGATTATATTTGGCTGCAGATGAATTCTTTTTGTGTTGTGTCGGACAGCGGAACGATTCATGAAGATTCCAGTATTTTGGACTTTCCCGCGATTGCTATTCGCAAGTCAACCGAAAAAGCGGAGTCCATTGACGCTGGGCACTCAATTATCAGCGGTCTTGATCCTGACAACGTACTGCGCAATGTGGCCATAGCGACCGAGGATCCAGTCGATCAAAAGATAGCGCCAATGCCCGAAGCTTATGCCCAACAAAACGTGTCTTCCAAAGTGGTGCGTATTGTAGTTGGCATGGCCAAGATAATTGATAAAAAAGTCTGGGGGGCAAAGAAACATGTTTAAAGAACCATTTGAAGTCATCGTTCTCAAAAAGCATTCGGATCGAAGAGGGGACCTTTTCGAGATACTTAGGTTTAAAGACCAATCAATACCTGGCAAAGGATATGTTTATTGTTTTAGTATAAATCCGGGTCAACGTAGAGGAGATCATTATCACACCAAGAAGCAAGAATGGTTTTCTTGTGTGGCAGGGAGAGCCGTTGTTTTAATTGAGGATAAGAAAGGTAACAAGAAGAAAGTAATCCTTGATTCAAAAAAACCCGCAGTTATCTATTGCGGACCTTATACCTCTCACGCTCTGTATAACACATCGAAGACACCTGCTGTCCTCATTTCCTACGGCTCCAGACAGCACGATCCCGAAAATCCCGACACAATCTCTAAAGTTATTGAAATATAAATTTTTAAGAATATAATGCTTAATATTACAATTCGCAAATTACAAAAAATGGTTTTCGTAAAAAAGATCACGTAAATAGAATGCAGCTTGAACTCACCAATGAAAAAATATAGTATTCTACGTGCTAATAGTATACATTTTATAGAAATGAGAATCTTTGTTCTTTAGTAATTCTTTAGGGTTACCCTCTTCAATTATTTTGCCGTTGTCGAGAACAATCAATTTATCAGAGTCCATAATTGTGTTGAGCCTATGGGCTATGGTTATTATAGTAGTTTTACCCCTCATTTTATTTATACTTTCTTGTATTGCACGCTCTGATTCATTATCCAACGAACTTGTAGCCTCATCTAAAATCAATATACTGGGTTTTCTTACTAGTGCTCTTGCTAATACTATCCTCTGTCTTTGTCCGACAGATAGCCGAACACCTCTTTCGCCCACCAAGGTTTTGAAACCATCCTCTAAACCATTAATCGTTTTGTATATATTAGCTGCCTTTGTCGCTTTAATTATTGCTTCTTTTGAGATTGAGTTATCATAAAATTTAATATTATTTTCTATAGTATCATTTATTAGAAAAACATCCTGGGGGACGTAGGCTATGTTTTTTCTCCATTCAGATAGACTAAATTCTTCTGCACCTACTCCATCTATGGTGATTTGTCCCTTTTGTGGTCTGAAGAGTCTCATTATTAAATCGACCATCGTTGTTTTACCCACCCCCGATGGCCCGATCAAGCCAATACTAGCATTTTTTTCTATAACAAAACTTACTCCCGACAATATCTTGCGGTTATCATCGTAAGAAAAATATATGTCGTTAAATTCTAGCTTCTCGTTAAAGCCAAATTCTTTATTACCCATAGAGGACTCTTTATTCTCTGAGGCGTCTTCATAATATTTTCTAGCTACATTCATATATGGAATGAGTTCATTTAAACCGTTGAGCTGATTTTGTGCATTCTGAATTAAATTAAACATTTTCTGTATAAGATATACAGCAACTGCGAAGGAGGCTATATTAAAACTAGAGTCATGGCGGATCAGCAAGAACATTATACCCACAAACACTATTCCTGCAGGTTCACCAAACTGGCCAAGCAGGCTTCTTATAAAAGATACTTTCGTGCGGGTTAATCTGAGTTGTTCGAAATATTGTTCAGATTTTGTTGTAATGTTTTGCTCAGCAGCATAGGATTTAATTGTTTTGGCCCCGGTTATACTCTCGCTGATTTGATGACTGACATTCTTTTGGTCATCTACCATTTTTTTAGTCAACTTACGAATTCTATAAAAAATTGGTTTTAAGACAAAGAATATGGTTATGCCAAATAATATAGTAGACAAGGTGATGATCGGGGAGATACCGAAAGCAATAATGGCATAGACGAGAAAGCTAGCCCAGAATAACGAGATATTCCCAATTGAACTTATTATTGCTCCTCCAGCTGCTACGTCATTCATTAGGACTCTTTCTAGGTAGCCACTCTTATATTTTAGGAGGTGCGGCCAACTCGCATTAATAGTTTTATCGAAAAGTTCTTCTCTTGCATCTTTTTCGTATTTTGCTGCTGTTGCCTCACTGACATATCGTGATAGAAATTGCACTAGCGCCTTGAGTATAAATAAAATTATTATCAGTGTTATTAGAAAGAATGCATTTAGGGGGATATGAAAAAATCCCAGCATATTTTCGATTAAGCCGGAAATAAAATTAAGTGAAAGTTCTTCTTGATTTGTAAGAATAGCGAAAAGAGGAATAAGCACACTAATACCAAGTCCTCCAAAAAGGCCTGCTAGAAATCCCAGCATAATCATTCCAGAAATTCTAAGCCGATATCTTTTGAGTAAAGGTCTTATAATTTTTGCGCCCTTTATAATTTTCTGTGTGTTAATTAGAGACATTTTTGAGATAAGTTACATTGCATATATTACCATACTTTTCTGCTTTTATCAACCATATAAAAAGGCGCCATTTCATAATGGCGCCGCAATGTATGGTTCGAAAATTAAATAGAAGGGGTGGATAAATCAATTTGCATTCTGGAGGTTCCTTCTTTGACATGGAAGCCACATTTTTTGTAGAAGGGTATGTTATGTTCATTACAATCCAGCCTTATCAAACAGCAACCCGCTTTGCGTGCTTCTTCTATAGCTGCAATCTGTAGCTTTCTTCCTATCCCTCTTCGCTCATAACCTTCTCGGGTGGCTACGTCCTCTATATAGCCGAATCGTGCTCCGTCTAAGAGAAACTTTTGTTCAACTAAAAGGGTGGTTACTGCGACTATCTGGTCGCCCAGTTCTGCTACAAGAAAATGATAAAAAGGATTGGTGCCGACCTGTTCGTAAATTTTTTCTGCTTTTTCCGGTGTTAGGCCGACTTTGAAAAGATTAGAAAGGCTTTCCAGAAAACCGTTTCGGAAATCTTCTTTTTTCAACTCTCGTATTTTAATGTTCATATGCTCAGCCTCCACTTTTTATTTTTGTATTTATCATACTTATACAATTGAGTCAATGAGCTAAATATTGGATATAGGATAAGTGTATTAGTCTATATGCTCACGAGAGGCTATCTCCCGCCTCCAGACAGAGCTATTCTTATAGTCTGGAGAATAATCGCAAGGTCAAGGATTACAGATCGGTGTTTTATATAGTATAAATCGTATTGTAGTTTTTCTCTTGTATCTGCGACCGAGGCGCCATACCTATATTTAACTTGGGCCCACCCCGAAAGCCCTGGTTTTATAAGATACCTTTCTTCATAGAATGGAACTTCTTTTTTAAGTTTGTCTCTAAATTCGGGTCGTTCTGCTCTGGGGCCAACAAATGACATATGACCCTTGAGAATATTCCATATTTGCGGCAATTCATCTAATCGTGTTTTCCTCAAGAATTTACCGACCCCTGTAACACGAGGATCGTTTTCTTGTGCCCAAAGCGCCCCTTGCTTTTCCGCATTAGCAATCATGGTTCTGAATTTGATAATATTGAATGTTCCCCCTCCTTTTCCTTCGCGCTCCTGTCTATAAAAGATCGGTCCAGCAGATTCCCATTTTATAGCGAACATTATGAAAGGATAAAGTATCAGAGAAATTACCCCTAGGATAATAGCTCCCGCAATATCCCCCATTCTTTTTACGAATTCGTAAGCCCTTTTTGCATTTTCATTAAGGTTGTCGATAAACCAGGTCTGGTCCAGGGAATCCAAGGCAACCCTTGCAGTGATTTTTTCATAGAAATTAGAGAGATTATAAAAAACTGTTTTATTCCCAATATTTTTATAAAATACATTTATCATTTCTGGGATACCGTATGCTTCTGCGCTTAGTATAACCGTTCTGATTTCTTCTTCGTTCAATACTTTTTGAAGGTCTTTGGAGTTTTGGATTATTTTAAATTCAACTTCATCTAGAGAAAAAGCCGAGTTATTCTGGACGTCTAAGATGTATTTCAGCCTGTAACCGGCCTGCGGATTGTTATATAGATATTGAGCTAGATCAACTGCAAGCTGATTGAATCCTACGATAATTGTGTTATTCTTCGAGCCAGCCTTGATGATAATATGGTTAAAAAGAAACCTCCAAAGTGATTCCAGAACGATGAAAACAAGGGAGAAGATAATGAGATTTGTTTTAGGGGCGATACCAAAAACAGGGATTATATAGAAAAGAACTGCAGCAGAACCAGCCATGACTAATACAGCATTTACTATGCCAGAGAAGAAAGAAGGGTCATTCTTATTCGTCTCGATATTGTAAAGATTGAAAATATAAAGGATAATAAGTCCTAGGGCAAATACTATGGAAAATGGTAGTAGGTGTGTATCTATTTGAGCATCAAAATTGCTGCCATATCTGATGACTAGAGTTAAAAACAAGGAAAGATAAAGTATCGAAATATCGCCTAATATTAGTAAAAATTTTCTCATAGTACTTGCTAATTTTTTATATATAGTACAATATAATACGATTTATGTCAAAAAATAAACATATAACTAACGAAGATCACCTATTAGCCAAAATATTAAAGTTTGGCATTTATATTGTTGCATTTATCCCGTTGGTTATATTTTCTGAATATCTTTCTCCTTTCCACTTCGGGAAGGTTATTGTTTTTCGATCCATAATTGAAGTAATGGCAATATTATATGTA
>SDBV01002038.1_pt1 | contig 30242 bp, 30 predicted proteins | sample 2277081 | NCBI WGS metagenome assembly SDBV01 (sample SAMN10402039, study PRJNA504765) | marine sediment metagenome | isolation source: marine sediment core GS10_PC15, 223 cmbsf | place: Arctic Ocean: Southern Knipovich Ridge | collected 2010
GCGCTGGCGCCTACGCTACCGTGCTTATTTTCCACACTCTCAAGGTTTCACTTCCGGCGTATTTTGCGCCGATGCGGTGCCTGTACCGGGCATTATGACAATGTACTTTTTGGAGCCGTCTTGAGTGTCCACAACCGTTACGACCAGCGGTATTTTCATGCCCAGCGGTTTTCCGGTACTGCCGAATATGAGTGTGCTGTCCGTCATGATTCTAAGCGAGGACTTAATTGCGGCGAGGTCGCGCGTTTTATCTATGCCGTAGTCGTATGAGGAGAAATTCGATAGGTATGTAATGCTAAGTCTCTTTCCGATTCTAATAGCCTCGGTCCGTGTAAACTCTATGTCGTAGGTCATCATGTCCCCAAGTATTTGGGAAGCGTTCCGCGCCTCCACCCTGCCGGTACCGGGCATTATGATAACGAATTTCTTGGAGTCCCTTTGAGTGTCCACAATCGTAATAACCACCGGCTCATTTGTGTCTATCAGGTTGCCGGTCTTGCTGTATTTGAGTATTGCATCCGTCATGATTATAAGAGAGGGTTTTATTGTTGTAAGGTCGCGCATTTTGGCCACGCCGTAATTGTACTTGGAGGAATCCGACTTGAATATCATTCTAAGGACTTTTCCGCTGCCTATCGCCTCTATCTGCGTAAGCCTGATGTCGTAGGCCATCATGTCCCCCACCGCGTTTAACGTGATGTCCGGGAGGGAAAGGCGCGATACGGCAGTGGCCGCTATTATCAGGATGATCGTGACGATCAGTACCATTTCGATAACCGTATAGCCCTGCTGGCGTGGTTTCCCATTCAATCCCATTTCCCCTTTATTTACATTATAGTTTTTAACACCCGCAGGGTACAAGCGCGCATAAAGGGTAAAAGGCCGCACCCGGCGGCGACAGCCTGTTAAAAAAGGTGGTTGAAAGAAACAGCCAGCACGAAGGTTGCGACCGCGAAAACCAGCGCCGCTTTTTCCAGAAACATCGTGAGTTGGTTGAGCTTTTTGAACTCCTCCGTTTTTCCTTCCCTCTTGAGTTTTTGCTTTTTCCCGCGCCAGTAGAAATGCAACAGGTTCGCAAGTACAAGCGCGATGATGCCGAACGTTATCTTTACATGCAAAAGTGGGCTGGCGGCTATCATGTCCCACCTTTCGATCAGGATAATCAGCGCGGTTACGGACTGTATGATTATTGCCGCATCGATTACCGGCACCCACCTCTTTTGTATGACGCCCTGTGCGGCGGTTTTCCCCTCGCTCGCGGGCACTTTCCCCATCGCCGGGCCGACGACGATTTGCATGATGACGAGAGTCATGACGAAAATCGCCCCGGTCAAAACGTGGATTAAAAGAACAATGCCGTAAAATCCATCCATAATGGATTTAATTATAATCAAAAACAGGTATTTAAGGATGATTTATTTCATGTTCAATTTAAAGAGTCCCGTATAATCGTAAAACAGGTTATGGGAAAAATAGAAGCGGAATTAGGCAGATTTATCGTTCATCGCAGGTGGTGGATTATTCTGGCGAGTATCGCTTTTGTAATTGTTGCCGCTTCGGGCATCCGGTTCCTTACCTTTAACACCGACACGCGCGTCTTTTTCAGCAAGGAAAACCCGCAGCTTATAGCTCTCGAAGCGATGGAGAATACTTACACCAAAAACCAGAACGTGTTTTTTGTCTTCTCGCCGGAAAACAAAAACGTTTTCACGCGAAAAACGCTGGCGATGCTGGAAGACTTCACCGAAGAGGCATGGAAGGTGCCGTACTCGATAAAAGTCTCTTCCATCACGAATTTCCAGCATACGTGGGCCGATGGCGACGAAATGATAGTCGAAGACCTCGTGATTGACGCCGAAAGCCTTTCGGATGAAGACATACTTCGCAAAAAGAAGATAGCCATAGCCGAGCCGCTCCTGCTGGACCTGTATGTGTCCCCTTCGGGGCACGTGACCCTCGTCAACGTGAATCTACTTATGCCGGGCAAATCGATAAAGGAAATAAACGAAGTTGCGGAATACGCCAAGAAAATGGCAAACGGTTACATGCAAAAGCACCCAGGCCTTGAAATTTATATTTCGGGCTCCGTGATGATCGATATCGGGTTCGGCGAGGCGGGTAAAAACGACGTTTCGACCCTGGTACCCGCGATGTTCGTTACGCTCCTTATCATAATTGGAATCGCGTTGCGCTCGGTAATGGCCACCATGACGACTCTTATAATCATCGTGGCCTCGATGACCACGGCGCTTGGTCTGGCGGGCTGGTACGGCATAGTGCTAAGCGTCGGGTCGGTGAATTCCGCCACCATAATAATGACTCTGGCCGTGGCGGACAGCGTGCATATTCTCGTTACCATGTTAAACAACATGCAACAGGGTAAAAGCCGCTTTGAGGCGATTGAGGAGTCCGTCAGGGTCAACCTCCAGCCGGTATTCCTTACCAGCCTCACAACGGCGATAGGGTTTTTATCGATGAACTTTTCCGACGCGCCCCCTTTTCGCGACCTGGGCAACATAGTGGCAACGGGCGTTATGGCGGCGTTCTTTTACTCTGTCCTTTTGCTTCCGGCGATAATGGCCGTTATCCCGCTTGAGACGAAGGCCCGGGACAACGATTACTGTCCACAGTGCAACTGGGTGGCGGACATTGTTATTCGCAGGCAAAAGACGTTCTTTTGGGGAATTCTCGCCCTCATATTTTTGCTTACGGCCGGGATACTCAACATCGAGCTGAACGACGACTTCATGAAATATTTCGGCAAGCGCTACGACATCCGCGTGGCCAACGATTTCCTGGAAGATAACCTCACAGGGATCAACATAATCGAATATTCGCTGGAGACGCCGGAGACCGGCGGAATTCACGATCCCGCGTACCTTTCAAAGGTGGAGGCGTTTGCAAACTGGTATCGTAGCCAGCCCAAGGTTGTCCATGTAACGGCAATCTCCGACACGATGAAAAGGCTTAACAAGAACATGCACGGCGACGACGAAGCGTTCTACCTCATTCCCGAAAAACGGGAACTGGCCGCGCAGTACTTGCTCCTTTACGAGATGTCGCTGCCGTTCGGGCTGGACATGAACGACAGGATAAACGTGGACAAATCCGCCGCACGCTTGACCGTAGCCGTCGTGAGGGCGACTTCCAGGGAAATACGCGAACTGGACGAGAACGCCCGCGCGTGGCTTAAGGAAAACGCCCCGGAAAGCATGTTCGCCTACGGCACGGGGCTTTCCGTGGTGTGGGCGCATATATCCCAGCGGAACATAAACAGCATGTTGGGCGCTTCGTTTATGGCCCTCATACTGATTTCGGCTACGCTGATCGTTGCTCTAAGAAGTCTGAAACTTGGCGTTGTAAGCCTTGTGCCGAATCTCGTACCCGCCCTAATGGCGCTGGGCATATGGGGAATGGCCGTAAGCAAGGTGGGGCTTACCGTCTCCGTCCTTGCGGCGATGACGATGGGAATCGTCGTGGACGACACGGTGCATTTCATCAGCAAGTACCTGCGCGCCCGGCGCGAACACAACCTTTCACCCGAAGAAGCAGTGCGCTATTCGTTCAATATGGTCGGCACCGCGCTTTGGGTCACCACGGCGGCCCTGGTGGCGGGTTTCATGGTTCTCGCGTTTTCTGGTTTCAGAATCAACTCGGACATGGGAATAATTACCGCCATAACGATAACGCTGGCGCTGGGATTGGACTTTTTCTTTTTGCCGACGTTGCTGATGAAAGTGGATAAGTGATTAAATAATAGGCAAAAAATAATTTAGTGAATATTTACTTGACAATTCACTATTTAGATACTATCTTTTGATCATGGAAACAGCACAAGAGACAAAAAAACGGATTATGGACGCGGCGGAAGTGCGTTTTAGCCAATATGGCTTCAACAAAACGACGATGGCGGAAATTGCAAAAGATTGTTCTATGTCGGCGGCTAACATTTACCGTTTCTTTGAGGGCAAAAAAGAAATAATTGCGGAAATGGCTAGTGGGTGCCTCGACGAAATAGAAGATGTTTTAAGGGACGTATTGCGACGCCCGAATATAAACGCTTCGGGCAAGCTGGAGGCGTCAATACTGGAATCGCTTCATAAAGCACACTCCCTTTTCACTAATCGCCCAAGAATCAATGAGATGGTCAAGTACGTCCATGACGAGCGCATAGATATCATTAACCGCCATATGGAAGTTAAGCAGTCGTTAATTGCGGAAATCCTGGCCGAAGGAAACCGGAACGGAGAGTTTAATGTGCCCGACATTCTATTCACTGCGGAGACGATATTAAATGCAACGATCATGTTTCAGCATCCGATGTTCCTGAATAAGTGTTCCCTTGAAGAACTTGAGCGTACCGCAAAGGGCATTACCGGTCTTTTGCTTAGGGGACTTATCAAATGACGTTTTTTTATACGCAGTTACTGAATAATTAGAAATAAATTTAGTATTTAAAATACACTAAAAAGGATTTATTAAGTTGCAAAAAGTTTTTTTCGATCATTTAGTTGGAGGAGGTAAGTAGTTATGGCAAGCCTTGAAAGAGCTTTTGGGGAGTGGGTCGTTAATCGTCGGTGGTGGATTATTATCGCAGCCATTGTGGTTGTGTCAATATCCGCAAGCGGGATGCGCTTTTTGGTTTTCAATAACGATACGCGCGTTTTCTTCAGCAAGGAAAATCCACAGCTTCAGGCGCTGGAGGCTCTTGAGAATACTTTTTCCAAAGAGGACAATGTCTATTTTGTTGTAGCGCCGAAGAACGGAAAAGTGTTTACCCGCGAAACGCTGGCGGCGATTGAGGAGTTGACTGAACTTTCGTGGGGAATGCCCTACTCAAGCAGGGTCGATTCCATCACTAACTATCAGCACACACAGGCGGAGGAGGACGACCTTTTAGTCGAAGACCTCGTGGAAAACGCCGCAGGTCTTTCCGACGCGGATATTGACAGAATAAAAAAGATCGCCCTTTCCGAGCCTTTGCTCGTCAATCGCATGATTTCGCCTTCGGGGCATGTAACGGCTGTAAACGTTAATGTTCACATGCCGGGAAAATCGATGGACGAAATACCGGAGGTGACTGCGTTCACCCGTGAAATGGGGGACAATTTCCGCGCAAAATATCCCAATATAGACTTGTACCTCAGCGGCGGCGTCATATTCGACAACGCTTTCAGTGAAGCCGCCAAGGACGATATGGCAACGCTGGTCCCGGCGATGTTTGTCGCGTTAATTATCATAACGGGGCTGGCGATTCGCTCGGTTGCGGGCACTTTCGGCACATTTATAGTTATCGTTATTTCCGTGACGACCGCTCTTGGGCTGGCGGGCTGGATGGGAATGGAAATGAACATGGGATCGGTAAACGCCCCGATCATAATCCTGACCCTTGCCGTAGCGGACAGCATACATTTCCTCATAATGATGGTCCACCAGATGCATAAAGGAAAAACCAAGCGCGAGGCTATTGCCGAATCGATACGCGTTAACGTTCAGCCGATTTTCCTTACAAGCGTAACCACGGCAATCGGTTTTTTAACAATGAACTTTTCCGACGCACCCCCATTCCGCGACTTGGGCAACATGGTGGCAATGGGCATGATGGCCGCGTTTGTATTTTCGATTACCCTGCTGCCGGCAATGATGGCCGTTCTTCCGGTACGGATAAAGGCGGAAGCCAAGCCGCAGTCCGGGTCCGATTGCCGCTCGTGCGACAGTCTGGCAAGTTTTGTGATCAACAGGCGCACGCCGATCTTTTGGGGGACTTTGGTATTAATCGCGGTCCTTGCCTCCGGTATGTTCCGGATTGACCTTAACGACAACTGGGTAAAATATTTCGACAAGCGTTACGACATCCGCATAGCCTCCGACTTTTTGATAGACAACCTGACGGGATTCGACCTGATCGAATACTCTATGGAATCCGGGGAGTCGGGTGGAATCAACGATCCGGATTATCTGGCTAAGGTGGAAGAATTTGCGAACTGGTACCGCACACAATCAAAAGTGGTGCATGTGAACGCATTCACCGACACAATGAAACGGCTTAACAAAAACATGAATGGCGACGACGAAGCGTTCTACAGCATTCCTGAAAAACGGGAATTGGCGGCGCAATACCTCCTCCTTTACGAAATGTCGCTCCCGTTCGGCCTTGATCTCAACAACCGGATTAACGTCGATAAATCGACAACCCGCATGACCGTTACTTTGAAAGATACCAACACAAAGGAACTGCGCGTAATGGATGAAAGGGCGCGCGGCTGGCTTAAGGCTAACGCTCCAGGTATGTTTACCTATGGCGCCAGCCTGTCGATTATTTTCTCCCACATATCCGAGCGGAACATTAACAGCATGTTGAGCGCTTCCTTCCTTGCGCTTGTGCTGATTTCCGGGATTTTAATAATTGCGTTGCGCAGCTTCAAGCTCGGCCTCGCAAGCCTGGTTCCCAACCTGGGGCCGGCTTTCATGGCGTTTGGCGTATGGGGTTTTGCTGTGGGGCAGGTCGGACTTTCCGTATCGGTAATCATAGCAATGACGCTTGGGATTGTGGTTGACGATACGGTGCATTTCATGAGCAAGTACCTGCGCGGACGTCGCGAGCATAACCTTAGTTCGCCCGACGCCGTCCGGTATGCCTTTGATCACGTCGGAACGGCGCTATGGGTTACAACGCTTGCGCTTACCGTCGGGTTTTTGATCCTTTCGTTGTCCGGCTTCAAGCTCAATTCCGATATGGGTATGATGACGGCTATAACGATAGTTATGGCGTTGGCGCTGGATTTTCTCTTCCTGCCCACGCTATTAATGAAAGTTGATGGAGCGCCCGACGAAGAAGCGGTAAAGGGTAAATTGCAAGAAATAACGCCATTAGGCGAGCCATTAGGCGAGGAGGAATAAAATGATGAAACGTTTTCTTTTAATAATAGCGGTTGCCTTTTTCGGGGTAACCCAGCTTAACGCAATCGCCGAAACGCCCGAGGAAAAGGGCCTGGCAATAGCCGTTGCAGCGGACGCGCGCGGCAAAGGGTTCAAGGACTCCTCGTCCAATATGCTCATGATTCTTAAAAACAGGCACGGCCAGAAAAGTGAGCGCAGGATTCGCGTCAGGACGCTGGAAGTCGATGGAGACGGCGACAAGAGCCTTACGATCTTCGACACGCCCAAAGACGTAAAAGGCACCGCCTTCCTTACGTTCACCCACAAGACGGGCGACGACGACCAGTGGCTCTACCTTCCCGCGCTCAAAAGGGTAAAGCGCATAAGTTCGCGCAACAAGTCGGGCTCGTTCATGGGCAGTGAGTTTTCATACGAGGACATCGCCAGCCAGGAAATCGAAAAATACACCTACAAGTGGATACGCGATGAAGCCTGCGAAGGTGGCGAATGCTTCGTTATAGACCGCTACCCCGTGGACAAAAAGAACTCCGGCTACATACGCATGACGACGTGGCTGGACAAGAAGGAATACCGCACATGGAAGGTTGAATACTACGACCGCAAAAACTCGCACCTGAAAACGCTGATATTGAAAAGCTATCAAGAATATATCGATAAATACTGGCGCGCCGGGTTACTGGAAATGGTCAACCTCCAGAACGGCAAAAGCACCACGTTGAAATTTACCGATTACAAGTTTCAAGCGGGTATGAAGGACAGCGATTTCAATAAAAACGCGCTTAAAAGAATAAAGTGAGCCGGAAATTACTCAATGCGCGATAGTGTAATGCTGAAGGGGAAACTGGCGGTTATCGCCGCCGTTTTATTGTCACTTTCCTCAAACGTTTTTGCCTTTGAGCTGTCCGGCTACGTTGCCGCGCAGGGAGCCTGGTTTTCAAGCGAGCCGCTTTACGCCGAACAGGAAGAAAGCAACTGGTCGCTTGCGGCCGAACCGGAGTTCTACCAGCAGTGGGATAACGGCGGCTTTACGCTAAAACCCTTTTACAGGGTGGACGGCGCGGACGACGAGCGGACGCACTTCGACGTGCGCGAAGCGATGTTCCTTTGGTACGGCGAGACGTGGGAAATCCATGTCGGAGTCGGCAAGGTTTTCTGGGGTCAGACCGAGTCTCAGCATCTCGTCGATATCGTCAACCAGACGGACCTCGTCGATGCGCTCGACGGCGAGGAAAAGCTGGGCCAGCCAATGGCAAACCTTACCCTCATACGCGGCTGGGGCACCCTTGATTTATTCGTTCTGCCGTATTTCCGCGAACGCACTTTCCCCGGCGAAAAGGGCAGGCTACGTGCGCCCGTTGCCGTGGATACTGACAACGCGATCTACGAAAGCGCGGACGAGGAACGGCACGTCGATTTCGCCGCGAGGTTTGGCGGCACGATTGGGGACCTGGAAGTCGGCCTTTCGTATTTCAGCGGCACGGGGCGCGAGCCAACGCTTCTTTACCAGGTTGGCGCGGGAGGCGTTTCAATCGTTCCGTATTATGAACAGATCAGCCAGACGGGGATCGATCTTCTTTTTGTCGCCGGAGGCTGGCTGCTCAAAACCGAAGCCATCTATAGAAGTGGGCAGGGCGACGATAATTACTTCGCGTCCACGGCCGGCTTCGAGTACACCTTTTCGGGTATTGGAGGGGTGGATATCGGCGCACTCGGCGAGTGGCTCCACGACGACCGAGGGAACGATGCGACAACCGCCTTTGAAAGCGACGTCATGGCCGGGATGCGGGTAGCCTTCAATGACGCGGCGAGCTCCGAAGCGCTTTTGGGCTTTGTTCAGGACCTTGACGACGAGACGCGCATTTTAACGTTTGAGTCGAGCCGCCGCCTTGGCGCGAGCTGGAAAATTTCCCTGGAGGCCTTTGCGATTATGGAAGCGGCGCCCGACGACGTGATGTACATGGTTCGAGATGATGACTACGTTCAGTTGGAGCTTTTCTATTATTTCTGAGTTCCGGCGTGGGGGATGTGATTCAATCCAGCCTTTATATACGGCCCAACTTCCCTCTTGACACACCCCCCATGGGGTGGGGTATAGTGTGGACAAAAGAAGAGGTAAGAATGCAAAAAGCCCTAAAAGAGGAGTATTAACAATGGAAAGTGGCGGAGTCACCTTGCAGATTACCGGTATGACGTGCGCATCATGCGCAAAGGCCGTGGAAAGATCGGTGAAGAAAGTCGATGGTGTAAAAGACGCTACGGTGAATTTCCTCACTGAAAAATTGGTGGTGGAAACAGGCGACGGGCAGGTGAATACGAAATCGCTGCAAGAATCCCTGGAAAAAGCCGTCGAAAAAGCCGGGTATGGAGTGGCCGATGCCGGTCACGGAAAGGTTACCATACCGATAGGCGGGATGACATGCGCATCATGCGCCGCGCGAATTGAAAAAGAACTTAAAAAGACGAAAGGCGTTATCGAGGCGTCCGTAAACTACGCCACGGAAAAGGCAACGGTAACTTTCGACACATCGCAGGCAAGGCTTTCCGACCTTAAAAAGGCGGTCGAAAAAGCGGGATACAAACCTCTTTCAACCGCCGATACAAAGATAGAAGCGGAGGTTCCCCTATTACAGCAACCTCGTTTCAACCTTATCCTGGCAATTATTTTCGTTGTGCCTCTAGGTCTTGTAACGATGGGCCCCCTTATAGGCTTAACGACGCCGGATTTCATATCGGAAGATTCTTTCCCCGCGCGTTTGGCGATTTTCCAGCTATTGCTCGTATTGCCCATCGCATTCGCGGGACGCAGGTTTTATATATCCGGCACAAAGGCGGTCCTTCACGGCGGCGCCAACATGGATACCCTTATTGCAATGGGTACGTCGGCGGCCCTTTTATATTCGGTATACGGCATTCAACAAATAATGTCGGGCAATGTCTCTTTCATCCACAACCTCTATTTCGAGGCGGCGGGTTTTATCCTTACGCTTGTCCTTGTCGGCAAGTTCATGGAGGACAGGGCCAAGAAGCGAACCTCGTCCGCCATACAGAAACTGATGCACTTAGCTCCCGCTACGGCCACACTGATAGAAGGCGACACTTACAAGATAATTCCACTGGAAGACGTTCATACCGGCGACATTCTTCTTGTAAAACCGGGCGAGAAGGTCCCCACCGACGGCGAGTTGGTAAAGGGAGCGACGGCTGTGGACGAATCGATGATAACGGGCGAGAGTATGCCGGTTAATAAAAAGGTTGAAGATAAGCTAATAGGCGGAACCATCAACGGAGAGAGCACGATTGAGATGCGTGCCGAGAAAGTCGGGGCCGAGACCACCCTTGCGCGCATCATAAAGCTGGTGGAAGACGCGCAGGGCTCCAAGGCGCCTATTGCCAAACTTGCCGACCAGGTTTCGGGCATATTCGTGCCGGTGGTTGTGTCGATTGCGTTTATTGCCGCTGCCGCATGGCTTATTTCGGGACAGCCGTTTAACTTTGCGCTGACCATTTTCATATCGGTTCTCATCATCGCCTGCCCGTGCGCGCTGGGGCTTGCCACTCCCACCGCGATAATGGTCGGAACGGGGCGCGGTGCGGAATTCGGCATCCTTATAAAAAATGCGGTGGCTCTTGAAAACGCACACAAGGTCGATACGGTCATATTCGATAAAACGGGCACTATTACCGAAGGCAAACCGGCCGTTACCTCTTTTGAGGCATTTAACGGTTTCGACGACGAGATTCTATGGCGCACCGCCGCGGCGGTGGAAGCGGGCTCGGAACATCCCCTTGCAAAATCGGTAGTGCAGGCCGCCCAAAAGCGCGGGATAAAGTTTACTATTGCTGGCGAAGTTAAATCGGTGCCCGGCTTCGGAGTAACTGGCAGATACGACGGCATGGAAGTAATAGTCGGCAAACCCGATCTCCTTGTCCGCGAAAATGTTGATATAGCCGTCGCTTCGGATACTCTTGAAAAAGTTTCGCAAAAAGGGCACACGCCGTTGCTCCTTGCGATAGACGGCAAGCTGGCGGCGATAATCGGTGTTGCCGATACGATTAAACCTTCCAGCCGAGCCGCGATAGAGGGCTTGCAGCGGATGGGAATCGAAACGGTGATGATAACCGGAGATTCCCACGCGGTTGCAAAGGCGATTGCCGATGAAGCGGGCATAGAGAAGATCATTGCCGAAGTATTGCCGCAGGACAAAGACAAGGAGGTTCAAAAACTTCACGACGCCGGAAAGATGGTGGCGATGGTCGGCGACGGCATAAACGACGCCCCGGCCCTTGCGCGCTCGGATGTGGGCATTGCGATGGGCACCGGCACAGACGTGGCCATGGAGTCCGGCGATATCGTTTTGATGAGAGGCAACCTTGAAGGAGTCGAAATGGCGCTAAGGCTCAGCCGCGCCACGATGCGCAACATAAAGCAAAACCTTTTCTGGGCCTTTTTCTACAACAGCCTCGGCATTCCTGTTGCGGCGGGTTTATTGGCGCTTTTCGGCGGACCGCTTTTAAAGCCCGCGTTTGCCGCCGCCGCGATGAGTTTCAGTTCAATATCGGTGCTTTTGAACGCACTGCGTCTTAAAAACTTTAAGTGAAAGGAAAATAAAATGAAGAAAACTTTATCAATCGAAGGCATGACCTGCGGCGGGTGCGTAAGGCACACAACCGAGGCGCTTGAAGGAGTGGACGGAGTAACGTCGGTAGCGGTTGACCTCGAAAGCAAGAGCGCCGTTGTGGAATCGGACGCGGAAATGTCGGACGACGTTTTGAAGGAAGCCGTCAAAGAGGCGGGCTACACAGTCACTTCCGTAAGTTAAGGGGCGCACATGCTTGAGGACGTAAAAAAGAACGCCCTGTTGAACCTTAAAACGGCGCGGGGCCAACTGGATGGCATCATAAAAATGATCGATGAGGAGAGGTACTGCGTAGATATATCCAAGCAGGTACTTTCCGCACAGTCGCTTTTAAAGAAAGCCAACTTAGAAATACTGCGCGGCCACATAAAGACGTGCGTGGCATCCGCCGTGAAAGAAGGCACGGGCGACGAGAAGATAGATGAGATATTCAACCTTCTTGAGAAGTACGTTAAGCCGAACGGATGAATGCGATCTAAAAAATATTGGCAAAAGAGGTGACGCATGTTTAAAGGCAGGCATAATCTAATCGGTCTGATGGGAATGTTGGGGCTTATACTCCTATATTTCGCCATACTGACGTTTTCAAACCTGTTTACCGGGCAGACCTTTAGCGAATCTTTCGGCCACGCTACAAGTCAATTTAGCGAGATGTGGTATCTGGTTTTGATACTGTCGGCCGGATTTGGTACGCAGGTAGGCTTGTATTCCCATATCCGTTCAAGTACGCATAAAAGTATGAAAGGCGCGACGGCCGAAGTCGCGGCTTCGGGCGGCGTATCGACGGTCTCGATGGCGGCGTGCTGCGCCCACCATATAGTGGACGTCCTGCCTTTGCTTGGCCTTTCGGCCGCCGCGGTATTTCTGACCAAGTACCAGACGCCTTTTATCATACTCGGGATATTCTCCAACCTCATTGGAATCACCATGATGTTGAACATAATCCAAAAGCATCGACTTTATAAGGAAGGGAGCAAATTCATGCCTATCTTTAACTTTAATATGAAAACGGCGCTCAACGCCGCGATTGTTATATCGGTAATAGCTGTTTCTTCGTCATTTGCCTACGCGGCGATTGGTAATACGGAAACTGTCTTAGCCGAAGAAAGTGGAATAGAAATCGACCTTCCGGAAATAATAAAGGAAGCAAATTCCGTTAAGGTAAGCGTTAAGCCTGTCGAGTTCAGCTTCTATAATCCGGTTAGTTTCAAGATCAGTTTTGATACGCACAGCGTCGATTTGGATTTCGATCTGACGAAGATTTCCCTGCTGGAAGACGGAAATGGGAACAGGTACGAGCCGTCGGAGTGGCAAGGCTCCGCTTCCGGTGGGCATCACAGGTCGGGAACGCTTATCTTTCCCATGTTAAAGGGGAATCCCGGCTCAATAAAACTGATCATAAAAGGCGTATCAAACACGCCCGTAAGAATCTTTGAGTGGAGCTTGAGCGGCAGCAGTTCCGCCGCATAGCCGGAATTGCCCGAAATTGCATGGAAGGAAAAAATATGGAAGAAAAAAAGCAAACGGAAATTATAAAGATCGATTCACACAATGAAACAGTACCCGCCAAAACAGAGTCGCAGTCGGGTTGCTGTGGGCCTGCGGAGAAGGTGGAAAAAATAGAGCATATTGAAACGAACAAAACCGATGAGCCTGGCGGTTGCTGCGGGTCGTCCGGGATCGAGGTAAAAGGCAGGAAGATAGGCACGAAATCGGTATTAATAGGGGGCGGCGCATTAATTTTGGGCCTATTACTCCTTACAGGACAGGGCGGTATGATTTGGGGCGCCCTTCCCTTTTTGCTGATACTTGCCTGCCCATTGATGCACATATTCATGCACGGCGGGAAGGGACATAAGCATTAAACATGGCAAGGCGTTGACTCGCGGAAAGGAGTAAAAAATTATGGGCGGTGGAATGATGCAAGGAATAGGATTCGGCGGAGGGTTTGGTATGTTTTTTGGCGTGCTCATTATGGTTGGGCTCGTGGCGCTGGTGATATGGGCAATTCAAAAATCAGGCGGGACAAATGTTGTTATAGAAAAAGAAACCGCTCTCGATATCCTTAAGAAGCGATATGCTGGCGGCGAAATTGACAAATCGGAGTTTGAAGAAAAGAAAAGGTTGATCTCGTGAACCCAATTTAAAACAAATCATTTTTTGATAAATATCCAAAATGTGCTCCAAGGCTTTTTAATAGACATTACAAAAGAGAGGTAAGGGAAATGGCAGACAAAGAGAACAAAGAAAAGGTGGCGTTTGTGAAAGTAGTTGAAGAAAGTGAAGCTACTGGAAAAGTCAAAGAAGTTTACGAAGATATCAAAAAGACCCTTGGGATAGATTTCATTCCAAATATGTATAAGGCAATGGCAAATAATCCGGAGTATTTAGACATTACTTGGAGAAAAATCCAGTCAATTATGACTAAACAGGGAAAGTTAGACAATAAAACAAAAGACATTGTCGCTCTTACGGTATCTATAATGAGCGGATGCGATTATTGCATTGGCGTTTATAACGAAGCGGTTAAACACGCCGGATTGGACGACGAAGCTTTAACGGAATTGTATTCAATTATTGACACTTACTCCGGTCTTGCAAGGCTAAATATTGCAGGGCAAGTTAAACCGGATAAAAAGCCATGGTATGGTTGCAGCGCTTGAATAGACAAAGAGGAGTTTGAAGAAAAGAAAAGGTTGATCTCGTAATGTAAATTGAATTGACAAGATTGAAATTATAGATAGGATGGACAGACAATTCAGTAATTGGTTTTTATGAAATATAGAATTTATAGGAAATTGCAACTGCTCCTGACAGTTGTATTTATAGCCGCTCAGACCTTGCCGGTAATTGCCGTCGATGCCGGTCATGGGCATTCTACCGGCGCTTCCCTTGTGGGAAATCATTCCGCATCGAATTCAGACGTAAAAAGGTGCGTGATTTGGGAAAAGTCGACTGATGAAAATGAAGGGGGGTTGAATGCCACTTCTCAAAACTGTGAAGGCGTTGCAAACTGTTCGTATTGCAGCTCCGCCCTCTTTTATAAACATAATTTCCTGATTTCATCGGAATCCAAACAACACGTAACGTCGGATGTTTTCCGGATAAAACAGATATCGTCAAAATTTTACAGACCTCCCAAGAACTCTTTTACCTGATTCATTTTGCCGCGAATATCGCGGAGATGGGGCAGGCCAATTAATTCCATCGACAGTTAATCGGATTCCACTGGAGCAACGATCTATTAGATCCACTCCCCCGGAGATAACTGAAAGGTTGCTTGTTGGAAATTGAAGGGCGTCCCCCGGTAGATTCCCTTCAATCGAAGGGGGACGCCGACAAATTAACGGAAATTGAAATTAGGAGAAAAGAAATGAAAAGGATAGTTTTTTCGCTGATTATGTTACTCGCTTTTACCACCACTTCGTGGGCCGATAGCGGCCAAGGCAAAGGCCAAGGCGGCATGGGAATGATGGGCCAGGGCGGCCAGGGAATGATGGGCCAGGGCGGCCAGGGAATGATGGGCCAAGGCGGCCAAAGCATGATGGGCCATGGCTATGGCGGCCAAGGATATGGTGGCATGATGGGCCATGGCAAAGGCGGCCAAGGAATGATGGGCTACGGCTCATGCGATGGGAATAAATCCCCCGAACAAAAGGCAGAAGTTAAAAAGTTCTTAGATGATACGAAGGAGTTGAGGAAGAGCCTTCTCCTTAAACGTTTCGAATATAGCGAGGCAACCAGGAAAGACGAAACTACCATGAAGGACTTGGAAACGTTTCGCAAGGAGATATTCGAACTTAAGTTGAAAATCCATGAACTTTCCCCATGGGATAAAGAGTAGGGGTGGAAACAGGGCAAGAAATTTAGCAGATAAAAAGGGCGCCCCCCGAATGATTCTCTTTACAAACCCTAACTAGTGAGGGGGGCGTCTTTGTATATAATAGAAAACTTTATGAGGTTTTAAGGATTATGAAATGAAAATCAAGATCATTGTGATATTAGTAGCCGGATTGTTCATTGCTTCGTGCAGTGACGCCGACAGCGTACAGTCGGCCAATGGACAGGACGCCGGTTCGGGGACGGTGGAAAAATCGAATCCGTTTTCCAAGCCTCCGGCCCCGAAACGCGAAATTGAGCCTAAGCAGTTAGCGCAAGGAGAAAAACTTTTCCTTGAAAACTGCGCGGAGTGCCACGGCGAAAACGGCGAGGGGAATCCGAAGTGGCGGGAAAAGGATGAAGACGGAAAGTACCCGCCCCCACCGGTGAACGGGGAGGGGCATGCATGGCACCATCCCACGAAGGTTTTACGGGATTATATAAAGTTCGGAAGCATTGAAAAGGGCGGCAACATGGAAGGGTTTAAAGACTCTATCGGCGACAGCGAAGTGGACGACATTATTGCGTGGTTCAAATCGAAATGGCCGGACGAACAATACACATCATGGTATTGGCGGGATCAGGAATATAAAAGAAAAGAGGATGGTTAGCATTATGGGCAAAAAAAGGAAATCAGGCAAAGAAAAGAAATCAGGGAAAGAAAGAAGAGAAGAAAATAAGGTCAGAAAAAATAAAACCAACCCGATGCTTTACGCAGCTGGGGCGGTCTTTGTTCTGGCAATAGGCTTCTTCGGCCTTAAATCGATGGGGGTGATAGGCGCTACGGCTGTCGTCAACGAAGCAAACGCTTCGGATTATCTGGCCAGGGTCAAGAAAGCGGGTCTTATAGAAACCAGACCTTTAATGCCCTCCAATAGATATAGGGGACGGGCCGCGCTGGATTACAAAAGGGCCTTGGAAATACCGGAGGCGCTGGACGCGCTTTATTGTTACTGCATGTGCAAGGAAAATCCCCGTGCCCGCCATAAAACCCTGCTCACGTGCTTTACGGACGATCACGCAGCCAATTGCGGCATTTGTCTGAGTCAAATGGAGATGGCTTACGAAATGGTCAAGGAAGGCAAAACTGCCAAGGAAATCCGTATTGCGGAAGACGCTAAGTTCGGCAAAAAGGGCTAATCCCACTCCTCGCTGGGCGCGATGGATTTGGGTGAGCGCTCGTCCGAGATGCGGAAGTTTTCTATCTGATGGCTCAGGCTTTCCGCTTGTTCGGAAATGGTCTTGATTTCGTTTACGCCGCTGTCTATGTTTTTCTTGGTTTCGTCGCTTGCGGCGGCAAGCTTTCTGGTTGAGTCCACTATATTTCTCACACCGCCGGCCTGTTCGTCCGTTCCGGTTTTTATCTGGTAAAGCTCATCGGAAATTGAGTTGACGGCATTAACGATTTGATCCGCGGCGGAGGTCTGCTCTTTGCTGCTAGTTAAAACGTGCTTTGCCACGTCGTTCAGGTCCAGCACGGACTTTGAAATTTGCGCTATGGTTGCGGACTGTTCCTTTGTTGAAGCGGCTATCTGGGTGGACGCGATTTTTACCTTTTCCGCAAGGTTCATTACCTCGGCGGCCTCTTCCTCCAACTTGGTGGTTTCATCCTTAATTTCTTCGGCCTGATCGGAGACACGGCTCATGGCTCCCGTTACCTGTACGGAGGCTGTTTCCTGTTCCTGCGTCGACCCCGCGATGTTTCGGACAATGGAAACCGTTTTATCCACCCCGTTAATGATCGTATTAAGGGCTTGACTTGAATTCTCGGCAAGGAGCACGCCCTTTTCCACCTCTACGGCGCCGCTTTTCATTGTGTCTACGGCCACCTTACTTTCTTTCTGAACGCCTTTTATCAGTTCGGCTATCTCGCTTGTCGCAAGGCTCGTCCGTTCCGCCAGCTTTCGCACCTCTTCGGCGACTACCGCAAAACCCCGCCCGTGTTCTCCCGCGCGCGCGGCCTCAATGGCGGCATTTAGCGCCAGCAGGTTTGTTTGTTCGGCAATTTCGTCGATAACGGTAATGATGTTGCCTATATCGTCGGCCCGTTCGCTTAGTGTTCCTATTATATTTGCCGCTTCGTCCTGGAAATTCCGTATGGAGTCCATCGCCTTGATAGCTTCGTTAAGGGCCTGCCTTCCCTTGTGCGCGTCCTGGGATGTCTGATTTGAAAGCTGGCCGGCGTCTTCCGAATTAGAGGCTACTTCCCTTATGCTTGCGGCGAGTTCTTCCATCGATGTAAATACCTCATCCACGGAAGCGGCAATAGCATTTCCGCGGCGCGTAAACGACGCCACGCCCTGATAGAGGCTGTTCATCTTGTCGAACTCCTCGTCAACCGATTGGGCTATTTCTCCGGCGTTTTTCGCCACGTTCATTATCGACGACGCCGTCTCCTCGATGGATGATGAGGAATCTTCCACAACCTTGGTGAGTTTTTCCGCAATCGATTCAACGCCGCGTATCGAAGCGCTCATCTGTTCTATTGATGTGGAGACCGACTCCGCGGACTGCGAAAGCGTGTTGGTTTGCCGCTGAATATTTTCCACAGACATGCCCATTTGGGTTACCGAAGCCGAAGTATCGTGGACCGATATGTTTACCACCTCCGTGTTAATTCTCATTGTTTCGGCCTGCTCGGAAAGTTTTTTGCTTCCGAGCTTGACGGTATTGGAGCTTTCTTTCACGCGCCCGATCAGGTCCCGTAGGTTTACGGACATCGTGTTAAGCGCTCCTATCAGCTCGTCCAGCTCGAATACGGAAAAGACGGAAGGATCTGTTCTCAGTTTTCCGGTAATTATTCCTTCCGAAATCCTTATTGCGAGTTCAACGGCTTCGGACAGCGGTGTGACAATGCTTGTCCGTATTAGTATGGTAACAATCAGCGTTATGATCAGGGCAACAACAAGGTAGAACACCTGAGCTTTCTTGAGGCTGACTATCTTGGACCCGCTTTCGTTTTCAAACATTTTTACGGCTTTATCAAGTTCTCCAAGCAGAGGCATGTTCAGGTTTCTTATAACGGTCAGGCTTTTGTTAAGGGAGCCGCCGAGCGTGACGACGATTTGGACGTTCTCTTTGTAACCCTTCCAGATTTTTTCGATTTGGCGTATTTCCGAAAAGAACTTTTCCTTTAGATCGTCGTCGAGGTATTTCCCAAATTTTCCGTATGACAGGAGGGAGATTTTTTCGTCGAAGCTTTCGACGCTGTTTTTAAGGCTGGAGGTGTCCATCATGCCTTCAAGGACCATATGCGATTCCATGGCTATTCTCGTGGCAAGGTCCATCACGCCGTGGATCAGGCTATCAACCTCTTCAATATATGCTTTATCGGCGACCAGAACCTCCGCTTTCTCGGCTGTCTCGAAGGCTTCCACCACCGCCTTGAAGAATTCCGGGTTTTTTTCGATTAAGTAGCCTTTCACGTTCAGTATTTTCGGCCCAACCTCTATTATGTTTTTTAGTTCGGTGCTGTACATCTCCCACAGCTTGTTTGCGTTTTCCAGTTGGAGCCTGATCTGCCGGTTTTCCGTGGCGGGCAGGCCCATGGCGTCGTCGCCGACCCTAAGGCCGTTAAACGACCTGGTGAATTCTTTCATTGTCTTTTTCAGGGTACCGATGTCTGTTAGGCCTTTTGTAACTTCAAAACTTTCCTTTGCCATTTTTTGCGAAAGCATCCTTAGTCTTCCGGAGGTGTTTATTACAAGACCGTCGGCTTTCTGGGAATCGGCGGTTTTATAAATGCCGACCGTTGCCAGAATGATAAGAAGGATAAAAGCGGCAAAGGCCATTCCCAGCCTTGCCTGCATCGATCTAAATCTCATTAAGTTCCCTTTATAGACGCCCCATCATTTTTTTACGCCGGTCGACCCCTTTTTGAAAACGACGGTAACAGATTACAACTATCCGCCCGAACTGTAAAGATAATCGGGCTTTACCGAACACCCTGAACGCGGCAGGGCGCGGCTTAAAACCATTTAAGGGAATCGTGTTTCTTGCGGGTAAACGAGTAGCCGCAGGTTTCGATATCGTCCGTGAACCATGGGTAACGGTCGCAGATAAGGGGCTTTTTATCAGGCGAGCCGTGAACCAGGCACCCGTTGTCTTCCGCCAGCCGGTCGCACGGTATGCCGATTTCAAGTAGAACCCGGTCGCTTTCTTCATGCACCATGGCGATATTTATGCCGCGGTACGAGTAATATTTTCCGGCTTCCTCAATCGAACCGTGTTGTTCGATAATATGGCTCAGTACCGAGGTTATCCTAACCTTCTTGCAACATTCGCCGCACGTTTTACACTCCCCGGTTCTTTCGAGATTGTTGTTCACCGCAAGATGTCCATCAGTTCGATTGGGGAGTCGATTATTGCATCCGGTTCGTTCTCCTCTACCTCTTTCCGCGACCTGAAACCGTAAGTTACGCCAATTGTCCTTACGTTTGCATTTTTGCCGGTTCTGATGTCCACTCCGCTGTCGCCGACAAATACGGCGTCTTTCGGGTCGTCTATGGAGACTTCTTTCATTATCGATTGCAGCATTTCGGGCGCGGGCTTTTTCATTTCAACCGAATCGCCGCCCTTAACGGATTCAAAATAATCGTCCATGCCCAGCCCCTTTAGTATCTTTTCAACGTAGCGGTAAGGCTTGTTGCTTGCTATAGCCATTTTCTTGCGATTTTTATTGAAGCTTTCAAGCACTTCGTCAACACCTCCGAACATCACGGTGGTGTCAAGTAAATGGTCGATATAGATGGCGCGGAAATGCTCAATCGCTTGGGATATGGCGTTTTCCTTTCCGGCGGCGGCCAAACTCCTGTCGATGAGGGGCCTTACGCCGTTGCCGACGTAGCCGTAAATGGTCTCTTCCGGTATCGGATCTATGCCCATCCTTCTAAACGTTTCGTTTACAGAAAATGCGATGTCTTTTTTTGAGTCTATAAGCGTGCCGTCGAGGTCGAAGATAATCAGGTCGACATTGAATTCTTTCATCATCGCATTTTATCTTATTTTGCGCGTGAAGGCGACGAGCGGACGGTGTTTTTGGTTATTCCATTATTTAATAATGGAAGGTAGGATGTAAGGCATGCCCAAGGAATACAAAAAAAGCAGCGATCTCTTATCGGAAATCTACAAGGATTTCCCCGACACCCTTAATGAAAAGGAAATAAAAAAACTGCGTTCCATTTTCAAGGAATTCGTACTGGGCTTTTCCCTTATGGTTGACAAAGGCCCCTTTGTAACCGTTTTCGGTTCCGCCAGAATAAAGGAGGAAAGAAGGGAATACGCTCTTGGGAGGGAGCTTGGCGGCAAGCTGGCCAAGGCCGATTTTGCGGTACTTACCGGCGGCGGGCCGGGACTAATGGAAGCTGTGAACCGCGGCGCAAGCGAGGTCGGCGGCCGTTCTATGGGTGTAAACATCTCGATGCCCGAAGAACAGGATATAAATCCTTACGCGGAACCAGCGATCACCATCAATTACTTCTTTGTGCGCAAGGTTTTGCTTTTGAAGTATTCCACGGCTTACGTCTTTTTCCCCGGGGGTTTCGGAACGCTGGACGAGCTTTTCGAAACACTCACGCTCATGCAATCCGGCAAGATAGACCCCTTCCCCATGGTGCTGATGTGTCCCGATTATTGGAAAGGCCTTATGGGATGGATGAAGGAAAATACCTTGAACGAGAAATTTATCGATTTATCCGATATGGATTTCTTCAGCTTCGCCGAAACGGTTGACGAGGCAATAAAGGTGATTAAAGGCTCTACTTAGCAGGCGCTAAAAAGCTCTTTCCCTGCACTTGGCATTGCGGCCTTCCGTTCCCGCTTTCATTACAACCCCAAACTCATTAAAATGATTGAATGGCTTTTATAATAAGGATAATCGCCGCCATGTTCCTTCTTTGGCTTTTTGGGCGGCTGGTAAAGGGGATCGCCAAAAAGTTCACGTCCCTTGCCGGAGGCGGTTTCGGAGCCAAACCACAGGGGCAGGTAGCCGAAATGAAGCAGGACCCGATGTGCGGATCGTACGTGTCCGTCGACCATGCCGTGCAAGCCGATATTAACGGGCAGGTGCGTTATTTTTGTTCCGAGGAATGCGCGCAAAAGTTCAGGGAGAAAGGCTGATGGCTAACTTTGCGATTCTGGTTCTTTCCGACACCCGCTCAACCGGCGAAAAGGAAGACAGATGCATTCCGGTAATCGAGGGCTTCTTGAAGGAAAAAGGGGACAATGTGATAAAGACGGGCATCTGTGCCGACGAGTTCGACCGTATTCAAAAAACGCTAATGGAATGGGCGGCCGCCGGAGATAAGGATGTGATACTTACAGCCGGCGGAACGGGTGTATCGCCGCGCGACGTTACGCCGGAAGCTACCCGCCCCCTGCTGGACAGGGAAATACCGGGCATTCCCGAGGCGATGCGCGCCGAATCGATTAAAAAGACGATCCATGCGGTCATATCGCGCGGCTTGGCGGGCCTTATCGGGAACACGCTTGTTATAAACCTTCCGGGATCGCCGAAGGCCGCGGTCGAGAATCTTGAAGCCGTCCACAAGGCAATAGACCACATCGTAAAAAAGGCCAAAGGCGACAAAAGCGACTGCGCAGAAAATGGGGTTTGATAAAGTCTTTGATGCCAAGCATGATTCAGATGCAATATCGGGTTGAAAACGGTCTGATTTGAATAATGCGCATATTTCAAGAGCTAGTATAAAAAACGATCGTCTTTATTCTTACCTCGGATTCCCTGTAATATTTGATTAATATATGATGACATCATGATAAGGTAATCGCCATGGGGAGAGAACTGGATGTCGTTGGTACGCTATCTGATGGTATACGCCTTAGAGTAGTTGTTCTCTTGCAAGGCGCCGTTCTTTGCGTAAAGTGTATGATGGTCGCTCTAAAGTTACGCCAGTCAACGCTCTCGCGCCAATTATCAATCATGAGGAGAAGCGGGGTGCTTAAATGCGATCGTGGAGGCAAGCATTCTTACTACAGCCTAAACTTTAGTGGAGATTTCGGTTCCCTCAAGAAAAAGATGGCGCTAGCCGTTCAAAAAGAGCTGACGGGAAAAGAGCCGTATAAATCAGATAAAAAACGCCTCGTAAAACTGGCTCAAACCGATTGCGGCAATGATTGTGTCGTTCCCGGAGGTGGAAAAAAAGGTAAGTAACATAGAAATATACACCCTAAGGGAAAATGGGATCCGGGCTGGAGTTTTGCCGTTTCGCGCCGATTCTCTTGCCCGCCCCTGAATAATGAATTCCCAGTTGCTTGGCGGTTTCAGTCTGCGTGTAACCATGCTCAAAAAATGCGTGCCGAATTTTCTCGTTTCGCCACTTTTTATTTTGAGCTCGCCTTCCCCCGGATAAGTTCGGACTGTGTGCGTTGTAAACTTTATATATATATGTAAAACTTATCAGGGCTTCGGAAAACGTGGTTACTGCAGGCTTTCGGAAAAGGCGGGGTACCCGATGAGGTTTATTAGGTTTATGAAAGTTGGCGTTCCGGTGGCTATAATGCCTTTGATTGTTGCTGGCATATGGTTGCTGTTTTTCGGGGCATAGGCTCAATAAAAAAAAATGGATATAAGCGGGAAAATTGGTTATAAACATATACTTTGTGTGTGTTGACGGGTTGCTTGACGAACGAATGAAAAATTTTGGTAAGCTCCTTTTGGAGCGGGTGCACAAAGGTGTAGCCGGCAAGGAGATCAAAAGCGAAGAAGAGGCGCTTGATTAACTATGATAGATATTAACGGAACCTTTTTCATACAGCTTGTGAACTTCCTAATAATGGTTTTTTTTCTCAACTACTTTCTTTTTAAGCCTGTCCTTGCAATGGTCGAACGCAGGAACGAAAAGATGCGCTCGCTCAAATCGGACGCCGCCAGGAACAAGGACAAGGGCGAAAAAGTAATGGGAAAATACGAAAACAAGCTTACCGAAATGAGGAAAGAGACGTCCGGCATGTTGGCCGCCGCGCGCAAAGACGGCCTTGCGGAACAGGGAAAAATCGTCGGTCAGGCGCGCAAGGAATTCACCCGGCAGATTGAAGATGCAAAAAGCGAAATAGGGCGGGAATCAAAAAAGGCTTCGGAAAGCCTTAAAAAACATATTGAGGAGATTTCCGCCGACATAGCAAAAACCCTTCTGGGGAGGGAAGTTTAGGATGCCGCGCCTTCTTGTCTTTCTTTCGGTGTTCATTATCCCGGCCGCCGCCCATGCAGGCGGGCTGAAGCACGCTGAAAGTTGGGAACTTGGCCGCGACGGGGCGTGGATATTCAACTTCCTTATACTTTTTGCGGGCCTTTACTGGATTGTCCGCCGCTTCATAATTCCGGCCCTGACACAGCGCACTAAGGACATCTCCGAGCGCCTTGAACAGGCCGAAAAGCTGCGGATGGAAACTATGAAAAACCTTGCCGACATCGAATACAAGACACGCGCATTCGAAAAGGAATCCGCCGCCATGCGCGAAGAGGCAATCGAGGAAGGGAAGAAGATAAAAGAGCAGGTTGTCCAGGAAGCGCAAAATTCCGCCGCGCGCATTGTTGAAAAAGCGCATGCCGAAATAGAAAGGGAAACCCTGAAGGCTATGGACAGCCTTAAAAAGGAAACAGCCGAACTGGCCGTAAAACTGGCCTCGGAGATTATAGCCGAAAATGTCGGCAAGGAAGACCATGAAAGAAGCATTGAAGAGTACATAGATAAGGTAGGGAGCGGAAGTTGAGGGAAAAGGGAGTCGCAAACCGTTACGCGCTGGCGTTCGTTGAAAGCGCCCAGGCTAAGGGCGTCCTGGAAGCTGTTGGCGGCGAGCTTTCCGAATTCGCTCAAGTTTATGAAGAAAACCCGGAATTACGCAAAGCGCTGATTAACCCCGCGATTCCACAACTGTCAAAAAAGAAGATAGTGGCAAGCATTCTTAAAACGATGAACCTTTCGGATAATTGCCGCAAGGCGGTAGCGCTGCTTTTGGAAAAGGGGAGGGTGGACTTCATTACCGACGTATCGGATCACTTTAACGGGATAATGGATGAAAGGCTAGGGCGTGTAAAGGTCAGGATAACGTCCGCGGAGCCTCTTGGAAGGGCCGACCTTGATAAATTGGAACGTACATTCGCCACGCTTACTAAAAAGACGGTCAAGCTGGAAACCCGAACGGATTCCACGCTTATGGCCGGAATCGTGGCGCGTATAGGCAGCAGGGTTTATGATGGCAGCCTTAGCAACCAGCTGAGGCTGATGAAAACAAAACTTGGGGGGGAGGCTTAAATGGCTATCCGTGCGGAAGAAATTAGCGAAATTATAAGAAAGGAAATCGAGGGCTTTAAAAAGGAGGTCGAACTCAAGGAGGTAGGAACCGTTATAGCCGTAGGCGACGGCATTGCCCGTATCTATGGGCTAGAAAACGCGATGTCGGGCGAACTGCTGGAATTCCCCGGCGACGTTACCGGCATGGTCCTTAACCTTGAAGAAGACAACGTAGGCGCAGTTCTCTTCGGCGAGGACACCTCGATAAAAGAAGGCGACGAAGTCCGCAGAACGGGCAGGGTGGCCGAGGTTCCCATCGGCGAAGAGTTGATTGGAAGGGTTGTCGACGCCCTTGGAAACCCTGTGGACGGCAAAGGGCCTTTAAACGCATCGCATACGGGGCGCGTCGAGCGCATCGCTCCGGGCGTTATCGACAGGAAATCGGTTCACCAGCCGTTGCAGACCGGCCTCAAGGCTATCGACGCAATGATACCTATCGGACGCGGGCAGCGTGAACTGATTATCGGCGACAGGCAGACGGGAAAAACCGCCATCGCAATCGATACGATAATCAACCAGAAAGGGCAGGACGTTTTCTGCATCTATGTTGCAATAGGGCAGAAGCGTTCCACGGTGGCCCAGGTTCACAAGAGGCTTGAAGAAGCGGGCGCCATGGAATACACCTGCATAGTTGCCGCTACGGCTTCCGAACCGGCGCCCCTTTTGTACCTCTCGCCCTACACTGGATGCGCGATAGGCGAATACTTCCGCGATGCCGGCAAGCACGCGCTCGTCATTTACGACGATCTTTCAAAACAAGCTGCGGCTTACAGGCAGCTTTCGCTCCTGCTCCGCCGCCCGCCTGGACGCGAGGCATACCCCGGCGACGTCTTTTACCTGCATTCGAGGCTTTTGGAAAGGGCCGCCAAGCTCAGCGACGCCAAGGGCGCGGGCTCGCTTACCGCCCTGCCGATAATAGAGACGCAGGCCGGCGATGTTTCGGCATATATACCGACTAACGTCATCTCGATCACCGACGGGCAGATTTACCTTGAATCCGACCTCTTTTATTCCGGCATAAGACCGGCCGTAAACGTGGGCCTTTCCGTTTCGCGCGTCGGCGGAGCGGCGCAGATGAAGGCAATGAAACAGGTTGCCGGAATGCTGCGCATATCGCTGGCGCAGTACCGCGAACTGGCGGCGTTCGCGCAGTTCGGCTCCGACCTGGATGCCGCCACGCAGGCCCAGCTGAACCGGGGCGTGCGCATGGTGGAAATGCTCAAACAGGGCCAGTACAGGCCGATGCCGGTTGAAAAACAGGTTGCCATTATTTACTGCGGGACGCAGGGGCTTCTGGACGATCTGCCGGTTGACAAGGTAAAGGATTTCGAGGAAAAGCTCCTATCGCACTTGGAAAACAAGTACCCGCAGGTTCTCGAAAATATACGCGATAAAAAAGAACTGGACGATAAACTAAAAGACGAACTTAACAAGATTGTCGAAGAGGTAAAGAGCAGACTTGAATAATGGCTTCATTAAGGGATATTAAACGAAGGATCGTCTCGGTCAAGAACACGAGGCAGATCACAAAGGCCATGAAGCTGGTGGCCGCGGCCAAGTTGCGGCGCGCGCAGGAAAACGTCCTAGCCTCGCGCCCCTATGCCACCAAGATGAGCGAAGTGCTGGCCTCGCTTTCGGCACGTCGAAAAGATTCCGACCACCCCCTTATGGCAAAAAGAGAAGAAAAGAACGTGCTCATCCTTCTAATTACGTCAGACAAGGGGCTTTGCGGCGCGTTCAACGCCAACCTTTACAAAGCGGCCAACCGGCTTATACACGAAAGCGAAGGCAAGGGGATATTCATGGTTACCGCCGGAAGGAAAGGACGCGATTATTTCCGCAAAAGAAACGTTGTCATGATGGAATCATGGGTGGATTATTTCCGCAACCTGGATTACCAGCTTGCGTCGAAAGTGGCGCGCGAACTCTCAAAAGCGTACACAAGCGAAAAGGTCGACAGGGCGTACATAGTTTATAACGAGTTCAAATCGGTACTTACCCAAAAGGTCGTGGCGAGGCAGATTCTTCCTATCGATTCCGAAACATCGGACAATCCGGATCAGGAGGCAAAGCCGGGCCTGGAAATCGATTACCTTTACGAACCAAGCGCGGCGGAAATATTTTCCGAAATACTTGAAAAGTACCTGGAAGTGACCATCTTCCAGGCTTTGCTCGAATCGTGGGCCAGCGAAAACGGCTCGCGTATGGCGGCGATGGACAGTGCTACAAGGAACGCGTCGGATATGATCGACAAGCTGACGATGAAGTACAACCGGGCGCGCCAGGCGGCAATAACAACTGAACTTATAGAAATAGTATCAGGGGCGGATGCCTTACAGGGATAGGCTTAACGGGAATAATACGGAGAGGAAAATGACGGAAAAAGTGATCGGAAAAATTACGCAAATCATCGGACCGGTTATCGACGTTAGGTTTACGGCGGGGCGTCTGCCGGCGATGCTAAACGCCATAACGATAGATTTTGAGGACGATAGGCCGCAGATCGTTCTGGAGGTTGCACAGCATCTGGGCGAAAACAGCGTGCGTGCCGTATCGATGCACTCCACCGACGGGCTGGTGCGCGGCATGCCCGTAGTCGACACCGGAAGCCCGATAATGGTTCCCGTGGGACCCGAAACTTTGGGGCGAATAATGAATGTGGTGGGAAAGCCGGTTGACGAGGCCGGCCCGATCGAAACCAAAAGGAAAGACCCCATTCACCGCTCGGCGCCCAGTTTTGAGGATCAGGAGACAACCACCGAGATGTTGGAAACCGGCATTAAGGTCATCGACCTTCTGGAGCCGTACATGAAGGGCGGAAAGACCGGCCTTTTCGGCGGCGCCGGCGTGGGAAAGACCGTTTTGATAATGGAGCTTATACGTAACGTAGCCACGGAGCACGGCGGTTTTTCGGTTTTCGCCGGAGTCGGAGAAAGGACACGCGAAGGAAACGACCTCTACTGGGAAATGAAGGAATCGGGCGTTATCGACAAGACCGCGCTGATATTCGGCCAGATGACGGAACCGCCCGGAGCGCGCTCACGCGTAGGACTTACCGGCCTTACGGTGGCCGAATACTTCCGCGACGTGGAAGGACAGGACGTTCTTTTATTCATAGACAATATTTTCCGATTTACGCAGGCGGGTTCCGAGGTTAGCGCACTGCTTGGACGCATGCCGTCCGCAGTCGGTTACCAACCGACGCTGGCCACAGAGATGGGCGTGTTGCAGGAGAGGATAACGTCCACCAAGCGCGGATCAATAACGTCAGTTCAGGCGATATATGTTCCCGCAGACGACCTTACCGACCCCGCGCCTGCCGCAGCGTTCGCGCATCTCGATGCGACAACGGTCCTCAGCCGCCAGATTGTGGAACTGGGCATTTATCCGGCGGTCGATCCTCTGGATTCCACTTCGCGCCTTCTCGACCCGCAGATACTTGGCGAGGAACATTACAACGTCGCGCGAAATACGCAGGTCATCCTGCAAAGGTACAAGGAACTGCAAGACATCATCGCCATCCTTGGAATGGAAGAACTTTCCGAAGAAGACAGGCTTACCGTTTTCCGCGCCAGAAAGGTGCAGCGTTTCCTGTCACAGCCGTTCTTCGTGGCGGAGCAGTTCACCGGAACGCCCGGAAGATACGTTACCCTCAAGGACACGATAGAAGGCTTTAAGGCGCTTGTGGATGGCGAGCTGGACCACATTCCGGAACAGGCGTTTTACATGCAGGGCAACCTTGAGGACGTGCACAAAAAGGCGGATGAAATAAAGAAGACTACCTGATGGCAAATAAAGAAATGTTCCGGCTTGAAATAGTCACGCCCGACCGCAAGGTAGTGGACGGCGAGGCGAAATACTTTTCCGCTCCCGGCGTGGAGGGGGAATTTGGCGTTATGCCCGGCCATACGGAGTTTTTTACGGTCTTAAAGCCCGGTGAGATATTGTACAAGGACGGTTCCGGCGAACATTCGATGGCCGTTAGCTGGGGTTACGTTGAGGTAAAGCCCGAATCCGTTGTCGTCTTGGCGGAGAACGCGGAACCCGCCGAGGAACTCGACATTGAACGGGCAAGGGGAAAAATGGATTACTGGGAAAAAGAGCTGGCCGCGCTTGAGCCGGAAGACAAGAAACAAAAACAGTATCAGGCAAAGTTCGAGCGCGAACAGGCGCGAATCTACGTGGCGTCACGCCTGCTGAAAAAATAAACGTTCCCGTTTTCTGTTAGAATATTAATAGGATCAGTATCAATAATTGATTCCGTTTAAGCGGAACCAAACCAGCCAATAGTGCATAATAAGTATCGGGAAGCCGGGTGATGGGAAAAAGGTTTGCGTATTTTGCTCTTTTTCCGGCGGTTATATGTTCAATCGCCGTGTTTGCGCCCGTTTATGCGGCCGAACTTTCCGAACACACCATAGACAAGATAATTATTATTCGCCGAAACGTCTTCGATCTGGCAAAGCCCAAGGAAAACACCGCCATAGGCAGAGGCGCCAACAAGCTGCATATCGTCACCAGGGAAAGCTTCATACGAGACGAGCTCCTTTTCAAGGAAGGGGATAATTTCGATCGGAATCTTATGGAGGAAAGTGAGCGCAACCTTCGAAAGCACGATTTCCTGACCGACGTGAAAATTACGCCGGTTCTGGGTAATAAGCCTAAGACAGTTGATATTATCGTGAGTATGCGCGACCAGTGGTCGCTTTTAGTAGGCGGCACCTTCGGCGGGACGTCGGAATCCAGCGAATCCGGGCTGGATTTCGGCGAAAAGAACCTTTTTGGAACGGGAAAATCGCTTGTCTACAAGGGAAGGCACAGGGACGGCGGGTTCGCCCATTCGTACCGTTTTACGGACCCTTCATTTTTTAATACACGCCACCTTTTTGAGGCCGGCTTTGACGACGAGCTTAACGAGAACCGCCATGAAGTGAAGCTTCAAAAGCCCTTTTATTCGCTCGATACGAAGAATTCATATGGCGCCGCCTATGAACGCAGGGAACACGGCGATAACGATTTAACTTTCAACCTTGAACGCACCGAACTCTTTTACGGATGGTCGCACGAGCTGGGAGGCGGCGACGTTTTGCGCCTGCTTCTTGCCTCGTCGGTTGGGACTCAGCAAATAATGCGGGATGACGGCGGTTACGATACGACGCGAGACCGCAAGGTTGTGGCCACCGCGAAGTTCCTATTAAACCCTACCGAGTACAAAGGGGAGAGGTACATAGAAAAATTCCGCCAGGTTGAGGATATTCCGCTTGGAGCCACATTTACCGTTTCCCTGGGGCCGGCGCTTAAGCTCTTACGGACGCCCAGTACGGAGCTTTCGGCAGAATTTGAGGCAAAGAGGAATTTCAGGGTTGCGGAAAACGATTACTTTTTCACTTCGCTGACTTACAGGACGCACGACGACGATTTCAACGACGAGTATGCCGACCTCGAACTGCGTTACTATCTCCGCAGGTTTCGTTACCAGACGTTTTTGCTGCATTTGCGGGCGTCGTATTTGGAAAGC
>SDBV01002039.1_pt1 | contig 30235 bp, 20 predicted proteins | sample 2277081 | NCBI WGS metagenome assembly SDBV01 (sample SAMN10402039, study PRJNA504765) | marine sediment metagenome | isolation source: marine sediment core GS10_PC15, 223 cmbsf | place: Arctic Ocean: Southern Knipovich Ridge | collected 2010
CAACTGCGAGGTCCCAGATGATGCCCCGGGAATGAGGATCGCCCGCCAGCAGGAACCCCTCCAGTTCCAGCCTCACCTCGCCCGTCGTACCGGGGTGAGCGGAACCGGGGCCCAGCGGTATCGTCCGCCGTTGTTCTTCAGCCAGGAACGCTCTGCCCGCCCGGTTCACGGGGTGATAAAACCTGTTGAGGCCGCGTGTTGAATAGTCCGGCCTCGGCAAACTCTCCCGGGCCGGGATGCCAGTCAGCACTCCCCACTCGCCGGGATTCGCAGGCGTGCCACCCCAGCAATGCGTTTCCGCTGCGGGCATGCCGGACCGGCAGATGTTGAACCCGATCTGGGATGCCAGCGTTTTGTTCTTCAGGAAGATGTTCAGCGGAAGAGCGAACTCAGCGACCCACCCGCCGGTGCCCTTTGCCGCGGCGGACTTGAACTGCGGTTGCCACGTCCGGTCGCTCCAGGGGGGCGTATGTTCGTTATAAGAACAGTCGGCTGTTCCACCATTCTCCGAGGTGATCCGGATCAGGTAGTATGAATTCCCATCTGCGTTGGAGTCGATCAGCAGCTCGACGGATTCCACTTCCTTCGCGGGCTCGCCGGGCTTGACTTCTCCATTGACCGCATCCTTCCTTGCGCAGCGGACGGCGACATAGAGATGATCGGCGTCGCGCAAGATGAACGCCTCCGTGGTCGACTTCGCCGGCTGTCCCCGCGTAACCTCGAACGGGCCTGTTCTTGCCGCATCCTTCCAGCAAGGTTCGTCGAGCTTTCCGTCCACCACCGGCTTGGAATCCGTCACCGGCACGCGCAACATCGGTCTTTTGCCGGGCCTGCTTTCCGCCGCCGGCGCCCGGTGAAGGCACAGGAAGGAGGCCAGAATGGCAACCGCGATATGGATGTTTCGCAACCGTTTTGTCCCTCGTCTCTCCGAGAGTTGGCTGCTTGTAATGATAGACATTTCGTCCCCCAATGTTGGATGTTGAGATGCCACTCCTATCTCCAAGCTTCTATTGCGGTTGAATTTCCAACAGCCAAACGGCACGTCCCTTAATGTAGATATGCGCTGCTGGAAAAACAAGCGAATGTGCCCACACACAAGAAATCAGAAATTCGCGAGAATCTGCCGGGAAAGCATCTCTGCCGAGAGATTTCCAGACGGCTCCACGTCCGCGCAGGGCTTCCGTAGGGCGAGAGTCCTTCGCGGAAGCGGTCACCGCGAATGCGGCATCGCCCGTCGAGGGCTCGATGCCCTCGACCCAGATGAACGTCGACCTGGCTGGTTCGAGCTTGAACAGCGGGAGTCTCGAAATACGTTCCATACTTTGGACGAGACAGGCGGCAAGCCGGAACGACGCCTTGCTCGGGCCCGCTAGGCTCAAATTCTGATGTCATCAATCAAGATGCCAAAACTCGTGGGGGTTTACGAGACAGGCCGCCGGCCCAACCTTGGAGCGGCGTGCCCACGCATTACCCCCCAATCTGGGTGCTGGGCTGGAGATTATACAGCGCTGACGAGGACTGTCGGTGAGCGAGTTTTCGGGGGCAGGCGCCCCTGCTATGGAATCGGTTGGGGCAGCCGCTTGTGGCCGGCCGGGTGAGGATGGCTTATAATGGGGCAAAAGAGAGCCCGGTGCCGCATTGATGGGCTTGGTTTCGGCACACGCAAAGATGCCTAGCGACAAATTGCGTCGCCGGGTCGCCTGGGATGCGGCTCGGCTGATGTACACGCGGGAGGAGACGGAGTATTTTCGGGCCAAGGTGAAGGCGGCCCGGAGAATCTACCGCGGCGAGCCGAAGCCGGGCGACCTGCCCAGCAATCGGGAAATCCGCGACCAGATCCAGGCCCTGGCCCGAATGCACGAAGGGGAGCGCCGCACGCAGAATCTGCGGCAGATGCGGGTCGAGGCGTTGCGGATGATGCGGATCCTGGGGGCGTTCCGTCCGCGGTTGATCGGCAGCACGATGACGGGTCACGTCCGCAAGGGTTCCGACATCGACCTGCACGTCTTCTCCGACAGCGTGGAGGCGGTGGCCGCCGCGCTGGACACAGAGGGAGTCAACTACGAGGTAGAGCGAAAGCGGGTGCGCAAGCAGGGGGTCCAGCAGACCTTCACCCACATCCACGCCCGGGAGCATTTCCTTTTCGAGTTGACGATCTACGCGGCCAACATGGCGCACTACGTCTTCAAGAGTTCGGTGACCGGCAAGGCCATCGAGCGGGCGAGCATTGCGGAGTTGGAGGGGCTTCTGGAGCGGGAGTATCCCGATCTGCCGCTGGAGCAGGCGGTGCTGGAGGCCGAGAGCCGGGTGGATCGGTTCCAGGTCTACGAGATGCTGCTGCTGCCGCTGGAGCGGGTGAAGGAGCGCCGCGACTATCATCCCGAGGGCGATGCGCTCTATCACAGCTTGCAGGTGTTCGAGCTGGCCCGGCAGAGATTGCCCTACGACGAAGAGTTTTTGCTGGCGGCCCTGCTGCACGACGTGGGCAAGGGGATCGATAGGAGAGAGCACGTGGCGGCCACGCTGGAGGCGCTGGACGGCATGATCACGCCACGCACGGCCTGGCTGATCGCACATCACATGGAGGCCCACGCGCTGCGGGAGGGCAACCTGGGAGTTCGCGCCCGCCGCCGGCTGGCGGCCTCGGAGGATTTCGACGAGTTGACGCTGCTGGCCGAGTGCGACGACGAGGGCCGGGAGGTGGGGGTGGAAGTGCCGGACGTGGAAGAGGCCCTGGAGTATCTCCGCGAGTTGGCCCAGAGCTGTGGAGAGTAGCGTGGCTGGACGGGCAGGGCCGGTTTTCCGGAACCGCCCGAAGGGGCCTGGCAAAAACTAGACCTGTGCCGTTTTGATGAAGGAGGATGCCGTGTTTTGGCGACGGTTCCGCTGTCTGGTGTTTTCGAGTGTACTGTTCGGGCCGTCGATTGGTTTTGTGCTCGGCGGAGAGCCGGGCAGCCGTGGACGGCCGCCGGTTGCGGAGCGTCCGAATCTGCTGATTATTCATACGGACGAGCACAACTTTCGCACGCTGGGCTGCTACCGGGCGACGCTGCCGCCGGAGCAGGCGCTGATCTGGGGCAAGGACGCGGTGGTGACCACGCCCAACATCGACTGGCTGGCCGCCCACGGTGCCCTGTGTACCAGCTTCTACGCGACCACACCGGTATGCTCGCCGTCGCGTGCGGCGCTGGTTTCGGGCCGCTATCCGCAGAACACGCCGGTGACCACGAACAACATCCCGCTGAGCGATGGCGTGGTCACGTTTGCCGAGATCCTCCGGCGGCAGGGCTACGCCACCGGCTACGCGGGCAAGTGGCACCTGGACGGCGTCGGGAAACCTCAGTGGGGGCCCCAGCGCAAGTTCGGTTTCGAGGACAACCGCTACATGTTCAACCGGGGCCACTGGAAGCAATTGGAGGACACGCCGGACGGGCCCAGGGTGAAGGCGCGCAATGCAGCAGGCCAGCCGAACTACGACGTGTCGGGCGCCGACGCGAAGTCGTTCACCACGGATTTCCTGGCCGACAAGACCGTGGAGTTTATCGGCGCCCAGAAGGACCGGCCGTTCTGCTTCATGGTGAGCATTCCCGACCCCCACGGTCCGGATACGGTGCGTCCGCCCTACGACACGATGTTCCGTCAACAGACGTATCAGGCACCCCGCACGTTTGACAAGCCGGACGGCAACCTGCCGAGCTGGGGGAAGAAGACCGGCGGTTTCAACGGGATGTCCCTTTACTACGGCATGGTCAAGTGCATCGACGACAACGTGGGCAAGATCCTTGCCGCGCTTCGCGCACGCGGGCTGATGGAGCGCACGATTGTCGTCTTTACGGCCGACCACGGCGACTTGCGGGGCGAGCATCACCGGCAGAACAAGGGCGTGCCCTATGAGGGCTCGGCAAAGATCCCCCTGGTGGTCTACTACCCGAAGAAGATCAAGGCCGGCACCGTAATCGACGAGGCCCTGGGGTGCGTGGATTTTCTGCCCACGATCATCAGCCTGATGGGCTTTGAGACGGCCGGACTGGAAGAGGGTCGCGATGCATCGGCGCTGTTTATCACGGGGAAGGCACCGGCGGGCTGGAAAGACATCGCCTTCATGCGCAGTGCCGGCAAAGGCGACGTGGGTTGGCTGGCCGCGGTGACCGACCGTTACAAGCTGGTCTATTCGGCGGTGGACGATCCGTGGCTGTTCGATCTGGAGAAGGATCCCGACGAGTTGGTCAACTTCTTCGGCAATCCGGCGTATCGCGACACGATTCGCGGGCTGTCGCGCGATATCATTCAGTACGCACGGGAGCACCGGGACCCGTATGCCGGAAACGCAAAGGTGAAGGCCGACCTGGACTGGGCGGCGCACGGGACCGGTGAGTATGTGTCGACCCCTCCCGCCAGGCGAGCAGCCGAATCGGCGCCTGCGGGGAAAAAAGGGAAAGGCAAGCGGAAGAGACAGAGAAGGGGCTGAGCTGCGCCGTTGAGCGGTTGTACTCTCCCGGTTGGTTCGGCAACTCGCTTCCGCGTCGTATCCGTGTTAACCGGAGGTTAGCGCGCCGTGGTGCGGGGGATACGGCCACTTGTATATACGCGATTTGTGCCGATTTGGGTGAAAATCGAGCAAGGTCGCAATCTGAACGCACCGCACGCCTTTCTCCTTTCGCGAAGGCGTGTGTTGAGCCGTTGGCAGAGAGTCACTTGTGAATCTTCAGCCGGCGCTAATCCATATAACCGGACCATCCTTCAGTGCGGCTGGGTAAATTACCCATGCTATGTCATGTACTTTGCTTGCGTGTGCTACGCATCCTAATTAGACTAACTCGATACCACACAAGAATGGCCTCCCTCTCCCGAGAAAGGGTGAGAGATCCATCTACTTTGAGTCGTACCTTCATGCCACGGACGGATGCCTGGTCCGACGGCAACGCAGAGCAAGGGTCGGTCGAATGGCTCGTACATTAGTAGAACAACCTACGCTGCGCGATATCTACCGCGCGATTTTCCGTCACCGCCGCAAGGCGATCGGCTTTTTTGTGGTCGTGATGGCCGCGGTCACCGCGTGGACGGTCCTTTCCCCGCGCGAATTCCGCTCGGAGGGAAAGCTGTACGTTCGATTGGGTCGGGAAAACGTAACGGTCGATCCGACGGCGAGCATGGGCCAGGGTCCGATAGTCGCGGTACCTCACTCTCGCGAGAGCGAGATCAACACCACGGTGGAACTGCTGCTGAGTCGGGTCCTGGCGGAGGCGGTGGTCGACGGGCTGGGTCCGGGTAAGGTACTTCCGTCGGGAGAGGTGAGCTCACCCGGGAAGGTGCAGACCGAGAAGAGGCCGGAGGAGACCGGGCCGGGCGCAGCCGTCGACGACCGCGAGCGGGCGGTCGAGTGGATTGAAAAACACCTGGACGTGGAGTCGGTGCGAAGGTCGAACGTGGTGGTGATCAACTACCGGGCTCACGCGCCGGAGATGGCCCAGGCGGTGGTTAACGAGCTGATCGAGGCGTACCTGATGCATCACGTCCACATGAATCGCACCCAGGGCGGCCACGAGTTTCTGGTTGAACAGGCGGATCGGTCGCGCCAGGAATTGCTGGAGGCGGAGCGGGCTCTGAGGGACCTGAAGACGGAGACGGGGCTGGCGGATCCCGATGAGCAACGGCGAAAGATGGTTCAACGGGTGATCGACCTGGAAGACGAGCGGGCGGGCGTGACTCGCGACGTAGCGGTTTCGAAGGCCAGGATTGGGCACTTGCAGGAGACGCTGGCGACTTTACCCCGCACCGAGGTCAGGGAGGTCACCACGGGCGTCGGCGATTTTGGAACGGACGGGATGCGCCAGCAGCTCTACGCGTTGCAGATGCGCGAGCAGGAAATGACGGCCAAGTACACCGAGCTTCATCCGCTGATGCAGCAAATTCACCAGCAGGTGGCGGCGGCGGAGAAGCTCCTGAGTCGGGAGCGGGCGACTCGCCGCGAGGTGACTACGGAGCCCGACGCGGCGTACGAACAGAAGCAGTTGCAGTTGCTGGGCGAGCAATCGGCACTTGCAGGGCTGGAGGTACGGGCCGCTCAGCTCGCAGGGCACCTGGCCGAGGCCCGCAGCCAACTGGGAATACTCAACGACAACGAGTTGCGGATCACCCGGCTTCAACGGGAGGTGGACCTGCACGACTCGAAGTATCGTACCTACGCGTCGAACCTGGAGCAGTCGCGGATCGATCGGGCCTTGGAGATGGAGAGGATCTCGAATATCAACGTGGTCCAGCCGGCCACCTACGAGGCCAAGCCGGTGCGGCCCCGGGTGCTGATGAACCTGGCGTTGGGAATGCTGGCGGGGATATTCGGCGGACTGCTGCTGGCGTTGGCGGCGGAGTATCTGGACCATTCATTGGGAACTCCGGAAGACATCGAGAAGAAACTAAAGCTGCCGGTGCTGGTTTCGATTCCCCGGCTGAGGTCGGGCGAGTTTGTAATCACGGGGAGGAATTGATCGCATGGTTACGCAAACACCGACCAGGACGGCGGATCCGGGCAGCCATCCGAGCCATGGTCCGAGCGAGAAGGTTCGGGAGTATTACCGGTCGCTGCTGTGCCGATTGCCCTGGCCCGGCAACGGCGCCACGCGGCGGCTTCGGACGGTGGGCATTACGAGTTGCCGCCGGAGGGAAGGCGTGAGCACGGTGGCTTCACAACTGGCGGCAACGGCGGCCTGCACGGGCGTCGATCGTGTGCTGCTGGTGGACGCCAACCTTGCAAGTCCTAGTGCCGAGCGGATCTTTGGGCTGGATCCGAGTGCGGGGCTGGCCGAGGTTTTGCTGAAAGTCAACGACGTGTTGAGTTGCATCCGGGCAAGCGCGGTTCGGAATCTTTCGGTGCTTACGGCGGGCGGGTCGAGCGGAGAGTCACCGCAGGCCTACGACCCGGCGGGGCTGGCGGGAATGCTGGAATCGCTCGAGGGCGCATTTGATCTGGCGGTGTTCGACCTGCCGCCGGTGAGTCAATCCGGATTGGCCGTTCGGTTGGGCCCGCTGATGGACGGAGTATTGCTGGTGGTGGAAGCCGAACGGATTCGTTGGGAGGTGGCCCGGCGGGCGACCGAGGAGCTCCAACGGGCCAACGCACGACTCTTGGGGGCCGTGCTGAACAAGCGGCGGCAGCACGTTCCCGAGTGGCTGTATCGCACGCTTTAGGCCGCGATTTTCCCCAAAGCTCATCTCACACAACAGGCAGACCTGGCGCCCGGAACCGCCGGTCTGCACGGGATCGTATTCTGAACGGTTACCGGCCATCCTTTGATCGCAATGGCACCATGATCATATCCAGACTAGTTGGCGGTATCGGCAGGCGATTGGGGTCCTCCCGAGCGGTTCATCTCGAGGGACTGAATTCGCTCGACGAGTTTCAGCACATTCTTGCCCGGGAGAGGGCGCGGGCGGATCGCGCCGGCAACAAGTTCTCGCTGGTGGCGTTCACTTTCCCGGAGGGAGACAACGCTGCCCAGAGCACGGCGGGCCTGGTGAGGGTCCTCACCCGGCGTCTTCGCACGACGGACGAGACCGGGTGGCTCCCCGGCGGGCGGATCGGTGCGCTGTTGCCGAACACTCCCCCGGTCGGCGCGAAGAAGGTGGCCCGGGACGTGGTTTCGAGGTTTCCCCGCCCGGGAGCTGCACCTTCGTGGCGAGTCTACAGCTATCCCAGCGAGGAACCTCCCAGCAAGTTTCCTTGGGAGGTGATGTCCCCCAGCGGTCATATCCGCACGGCATCCGGCAACGCCGCGGCGGCGCACCCGGCGGAAGCATTTTTCGTTTCGCGGATGCCCGCCTGGAAGCGGTGTTTGGACATTGTGGCCGCATCGGCGGGGCTAGTGCTGCTGAGTCCTTTATTTGCGGCGGCCGCGGTGGCCATCAAGGCAACTTCCCGGGGGCCGGTCTTCTTCGAGCAGATGCGAAGCGGTCGCGGTGGGAAGCCGTTTGTGATGTACAAGTTCCGCTCGATGATCGACGGGGCCGAACGACAGAAGAGAGAGTTGGCGGAGCTGAACGAGCAAGACGGACCGGCGTTCAAGATCGAGCACGATCCTCGGATCACGCCGTTGGGGCGCCTGCTGCGGATGACGTCGGTGGATGAGCTGCCTCAACTCTGGAACGTACTGAAGGGCGACATGTCGCTGGTGGGGCCGCGTCCTCTGCCGTGCGACGAATCGGACGCCTGTCGCGGATGGCAACGGCGGCGACTGGACGTGACGCCGGGGCTGACGTGCATCTGGCAGATCTGCGATCGTTCCGGCGTCTCGTTCAATGAATGGGTGCGGATGGACGTTAGATACATTCGTTCCCGTTCACTCTGGCGAGACTGCAAGCTGCTGCTTCAGACGGGGTACGTAGTTTTGTGGAGAAGTCGATGGTAGGAGGCGTGTTCTCTGGAGATGGCCGTTACGATGATTGACAGCGAGAAGAGTCTATTGCGGCCCGTGCGCTGGAAAGGCTTCCACGCCGGCGGAACCCGGGGAGGGGGCGCGTGAGCACTCGAGAGCTGCTGGAAGGTGCCGGCACCGAACTGACGCTACCCGTGGCCGACGGGCGAGCACACGAAGCGCCCGGCCTGCACGGCCGGTTGTGGCGATCGCTGCGCGGCGCGGTCGACGTTCACGCACGGCACGGCGTTCTGACGCTGATGGAACAGTCGGTAGTAAGCGGCACGAATTTTGTGACCACGGTGATCCTGGGCCGGGCCTGCCTGCAACAAGAGCTCGGGTTGTACGCGATGGGGTTCAGCCTGGTGCTGATGCTGATGGGAGTTTCACGGGCACTGGTGTGGATGCCCTACACCACTCGCAGCCCCCACCTCTCGGGCCGGCGGTTGATCGTTTACACGGGGAGCGTGACGGTACACGTGGCCGGGTTCTGCCTGTTGACCGCGCTGGGGCTGGCGTTGGCCGCTTTAGTAACGGGTTTTTCGGCGAAGAGTGCGGAGCTGTCGGGTCTGTTGGGCGTGCTGACGATTGCGGCGGTATTTATGCTGTTGCGCGAATACGCCCGCCGCATATACCTGGCCCGTATGCAAGTGTCGAAGGCGCTGGTTCTCAACCTGATGCTGGCCGGGCTGCAAATAGGCGGACTGGGCTTTCTTGCCTGCGGCGGGGTCCTTTCGGCGCGAAGTGCCTACGGGGCGATCGGGGCGGCGTGCGCCCTGGTGGCCGGTGGCTGGTGGCTGGCGATGCGCGGTAAGTTGCGGATTCGCAGGCGGCAGGTCTGGGTCGATTGGCGTCGCAACTGGAAGTCTGCCCGGTGGTTGTTCCCGGCGGCCTTGATCAGCGCGGGCGCGGTCGGGGTTTATCCGTGGATTCTGGCCGCGTTTCACGGAACGGTTTCGGTCGCCGCGCTTACGGCCGCCCAGGGGGTGATCCTGTTTGCCAATCCGCTGCTGCTGGGGGCGTGCAATTTCCTGGGGCCGCTGGCGGCGCACACGTATGCCCGAGGCGGCGCGCGTAGCCTCAGCCGGGCGATCTGGTGGAGCACGTTGGGATTGGTTTGCGTGATGGGATTGTTTTGCGTCCTGGTCTCGGCTTGGGGTGAGGAGCTTGTGCAGTTGATTTTCGGTCCTACCTATGCGGGACAAGGGAAAGTGGTGTGGGCGCTGGCCTGCGCACAATTGGCCTACGCCGCCGGCATACCCGTGGAGTTCGGACTGCTGGCACTGCATCGTGCCGACTACGAACTGAAGAGCGCGGTGCTCCGATTGACCGTAACGTTCACGCTGGGACTTTGGTTTGTTCAGCGCTACGGTGCGGCGGGGGTGGGATACGGGATTCTGGTCGGTTGTCTGGCGGCCGCCGCGCTGCAATGGTTCGCGTTCAGGAGGTTCGTCAGCCATGCGTAAGGCAACGGTCGCATCAGACGTTTATGCCACCGGAGGCAATCTACCGCGGGGGTACCGGGCAGCATGAGCACGATTGGCCAGAGCGCGACGGGTTGGTTTTCCGCGTGGGCGGAGACGGACCGCGCAGATTGCGCCTGGCCGATTTCAGTGCGGGTGGGCACACTGCTGCTGGCGGCCGTGGTGACCATCCCCAGCCTTGGTATGGCCGTGAAGCCGGAGGGTAACATCCGGAGCTTCGCGGCCGACTGGGAGACCTTCATCCGGCTGGCTCTGTGTGCGGCTTGTGGTCTTTACGGTTTGGCACACATCCGGCGGACCCTGAGGGAGCTGGTACAGTTTCCCGGCGCTTGGGCGGTGCTGTTGGGCCTGTGGGTGGTGGCGACGTTGCCGTTTGCGATTACGCCGATGTATTGCGCGGGGTCCTGCATGCTGCTGTGGTGCATGATCCTTTTCGCTCCGGCGGTGCTTCTGCAGCTTGGCGGGCGTCGCACGATCGTAACGATCCTGGTGGCGTTGCTGATTGAGGTAGCGGCCGTCTGGTTCTTGAGTGTTGCCTTACCCGATTTGGGACGCTCGACGGTTGACATACCGGAGGAATTCAGAGGCCAGGGAATCGATTTCCGTTTGGGCGGCTGCCCGCAGACACTCGGCCTGCAGGTCGCGTTGGCCACGGTACTGATCCTGGTGTTGCGTTATGAAGGTTGCGTGCGAAGGTCGACGTTGGTGATGACACTGGGTTTAACTCTCTTGACGCTGGCTTTCACTCAGAGCAGGACCTCGGTGCTGGCGTGTGTGGCGGCGATTGCAGTGCTGAGTCTGAGGTGGGCCAGGCCCGTGTGGCTGTTGATGGCCGGTTGTGCGGCGATCACGGCGGCCTGCCTGGCACTGCTGATCTTTGGAGGGGACCTGGCAGGAATTGAATTGGAGGACGTCGCCGACCGACTCGCCCGTACCGGCGAGGCACAAGAGATCTACAGTCTTACCGGGCGTACGGAAATCTGGGCGTATGCCTTGGAGAAGATCGGCCAGTCGCCTTGGATGGGGTATGGCTACGGATCGCCGCGGGCCCTGATGAGCACGGCCCGGCTGGCAGCCTTTACGAGCTTCGAGACGATCCATGCCCACAACATCTTTCTGAACATGGCGCTTTGCGGGGGCGTGGTGGGAGTGTTGCTGCTGGCGGCGATGTTCCTGAGTCTGGGGTGGGGTTTTGTGAGAAGCCCCGACGCGGTTCCAGACATGGTATTGGTGCTGGCGTTTGTGGGGGGAATGACGGAAGCGGTGGTATTCAGTCCGATGCCGCGTCTCTACTCGGTGATTTGGCTGATCGCGCTGTTTTGGCGGCAGGTGGGCGCGTCGCTTGGTGGTCGCACCACGTCTTTGTGCTCTGAGCAGGAAGAATGAACACACCAACCGAAATCACGGGCCCGAAATGAAACTTCTGGTTTGCCACAACTACTATCAGCAACGCGGCGGCGAGGACCATATCTTTGCCGACGAGGCCTCGCTGCTGGAGTCTCGGGGCCACGAGGTGCTGCGTTTCGCGATCCACAACGACTCGATCACCGGCCGCTGGAGGCTAGGGGTGGCCCGCGACACGGTCTGGAACGGGCAGGTGGCAGCGGAGCTTGGCAGACTGGTCCGGAGCCAGGGGGTCGAATTGGTCCACTTCCACAATACGTTCCCCTTGATCTCCCCGGCTGCGTACTATGCGGTGCGCCGGGCCGGGGCGGTGGTGGTTCAGGCTCTGCACAACTTCCGGCTGATATGTCCGGGCGCTACGCTGCTGCGGGACGGGAAACCGTGTGAGCGGTGCGTGGGAAGCCGGGTTCCCTGGCCGGCCGTGCTGCACGGGTGCTACCGACAGAGCCGATCGGCCACGGCGGCGGTGGCCTCGATGCTCTCGGCCCATCACCTTGCCGGGACGTACCGCAGCGCGGTCGACGTGTACATAGCCATGAGCCGGTTCGCCCGGCAGCGGTTCATCGCGGGCGGTCTGCCGTCGGAGAAGATCGTGTTGAAGCCGAACTTTGTGCGGCCCGACCCGGGGCCGGGCAAGGGCGGCGGCGGATACGTGGCGTTTGTCGGCCGGCTCTCGCCGGAGAAGGGGATCGATGTCTTGTTGGAGGCGTGGTCACGAGTTGAGGGTGCCACGCGCCTGGTGGTGGTGGGCGACGGTCCGCTGGCGGGACGGGTTCGCCAGGCGGCGGCCCGCGACCGGCGAATCGAGCCGCGGGGGTTGCAGCCCCTGGAGGAAGTTTATCGGGTGATGGGCGAGGCTTCCTGCCTGATTATTCCGTCGATCTGGTACGAGGGATATCCCAAGACGTTGGTGGAGTCTTGTGCCAAAGGCACGCCGGTGATTGCATCGAACCTGGGAGCCCTGGGCGAGTTTATCGAAGACGGCAGGACGGGTCTGCACTTCCGGCCGGGCGACCCGCGCGATCTGGCGGCCAAGATTCAGCAGCTCTTATCCGATCCGTCGAAGCTGAGCAGGCTCCGTGAGGCCGCCCGCCGGCGGTACGAAGAGCAGTATTCGGCCGAGGCCAACTACGAGAGCCTGATGGCGATTTATGAGCGGGCGCTGGGCGGTTCACCCCACGCCGGTTCGCATGTAGTCGGGGGTCTCGGGGCAGGCCGACCGACGGCGTCGGGCACGAACGTGAGTGGCTGTGAAGAGGCAACTTTGCATTGTGGATAATAGCCCCGCCCGGAAGGGCGGGGTTGGCCCCGTTGATACCTCAGGAACCCCGCAGTGGCGGCGCAAAGCGCGGATGGCCAGGAGAGGTGAACTGGTGGTAGATAAGAATCCGACCGTGACGAGCATCCAGTCTGCGATTGCGTGGCCTGCGAAGTACGATCTGTTCGGGGTCAAGGTGAGCGCCACGACTTACGAGGAAGCCGTCAGCGTGATCATTGAGTCTGCCAGGCGTGGGGCTCCGGCGGTGGTATCGCTGCACGCCGTACACGCGCTGGTCACGGCAAGCCGCGATCCGGCGTTGCGACGGCAAGTGAACACGTTCAAGATGATCGGTCCCGACGGCCAGCCGGTTCGCTGGGCGATGAACCTGTTGCACGGGGCCGGTCTGCGCCAGCGGGTGTATGGACCGGAGCTGATGCTCCGGCTTTGTCGCCGCGCCGCAGAGCAGGGAGTTGCGATCTACCTTTACGGTTCCACTGGGGAAGTGCTCGACAAGTTGTGCAGCAACCTGAAAGCGATGTTCCCGGAACTGATAATCGCGGGGGCCGAGTCTCCGCCGTTTCGCTCGTTGACGGCCGAAGAACAAGACGAGATGGTGCGACGCGTGAATCAGAGCGGGGCCGGTATCATGTTCATCGGACTGGGAGCGCCGAAGCAGGACCGGTTTGCGTACGAGCATCGCCACCGGATCCGGCCGGTGCAGGTGTGCGTGGGAGCGGCGTTCGATTTCCATGCGGGAATGCTGAAGATGGCCCCCCAGTGGATGCAGCGCCACGGGCTGGAATGGCTGTTCCGGCTGGTGATGGAACCGGGCCGCTTGTGGCGACGTTATCTTGTGACCAACAGCATTTTCCTGGGCAGGCTCCTGGTGTCGTTCTTGCCGCCGCGGCGAAGTGCCGCGGCGAAAGGCCGCGGCTCCCGGAGCGCAAATAGCGGAGGGACTTTCCGATGAGCAAGCAGGTACCCCGGGTGAGTATCGGCGTGCCGGTCTACAACGCGGAGAACTACCTTGCGGAATCGCTGGATTCTCTGCTGGCGCAGACGTTCGAGGACTTCGAGTTGATCATATCGGACAACGGCTCCACGGACCGGACGGCGGAGATCTGCCGGGCGTACGCCGCCCGGGACCCTCGGGTTCGCTATCTGCGGCACGAGGAGAACCGCGGACAGGTCTGGAATTTCAATTACGTGTTTGAACGTGCCCGGGGCCAGTACTTCAAGTGGGCCGCCCACGACGACGTACACGCCCCGAGGTTTCTGGCCCGCTGCGTGGAGGTTCTGGACGGTTGTCCCGACGTGGTGTGGTGCCACCCACGGCTGACGCACATCGACGCCGCCGGGGAGCCGCTCTGCGATCCGGCTGTCCGAGACATCGGCTATGGGGCGTCAAACGGGCACCGACCGGGCACCGACCGGGCACCGACGCGGAGCGTTGGTCGGCGTTGGTCGGCGTTGGTCGATGGGCACACGGGGTCGACGTCCGGCCCGACTCGCGAGTCTCCCCTTCCGCACCAGCGCTTCCGAGCCGTTCTGCTGGGTCGCGGCGGCAGCCTGGACGTCTACGGCCTGATGCGTCGGGAGGTAGTGGGCCAGACGATGCTGCACCTGCCCTATTATGGTGCGGAGAAGGTGATGATTGCGGAACTCGGACTGCGAGGCCGCTTCCAGGAGATTCCCGAGACGCTGTTCTTCGTCCGCGTCCACGAGGCGGCCTCGGGGAGCATGCGTTCGGCGGCCGAACAGCGGAGGTTCGTAAACCCGAGGGCCTCGCAATGGTTCACGTTCACTCGTCTTCAGACGCTGCGAGGATTCACCCTGGCGATAATTCGGGCGGACTTGAGCGTTGGGCAGCGGAGCCGTTGTTTCGGGGTCCTGCTGCGGTATCTGTTCCAGGTGAACAAGTGGAAGGGCATCGTGGCCCGGACCTTCCGGGGGATGGGTAACGGCGGCGGGTACATCGACCATCTGCGGACCGCGGAGGAACCCGGACCGGCGCTGCCGTCGATGCGGCAACCACAGGAGAGCAGCAGGGGCGGTAAACAGATCAGTAACTGGAGTTTTGCAAAACGCAGATTCAATCTCCCCTCTCCCTCTGGGAGAGGGGCAGGGGGTGAGGGCATAGAAAGGACGCGAAAGCAAGGAAAGACGTTTCTCGGTGAATCGCCTTCACCCTAACCCTCTCCCAGAGGGAGAGGGGACCAATTTGCAAAAGTCCAGTCAGTAAAGCAGATAGTCCCATTTCACTGAAGCAGGCAACATGAGGAGCAACAACGATGAGCGGTGAATTGATCTTAGTGGCCGGCGGGGGCGGATTCATCGGCGGCCATCTGACGGCCGACCTGATCCGCCGAGGTCACACCAACATTCGCGTGGTGGACATCAAGGCCCACGACGAGTGGTTCCAACGTTTCCACGGGGCAGAGAACATCGTGGCCGACCTGAGAGATCTGGACAACTGCCGCCGCGCGTGCCAGGGCGTGACCAAGGTGTATAACCTGGCCTGCGACATGGGCGGGATGGGATTCATCGAGAACAACAAGGCGTTGTGCATGCTCTCGGTGCTGATCAACACTCACCTGCTGCTGGCGGCGCGCAAGGCCGGCGTTGAGCGCTACTTCTACTCGTCCAGCGCCTGCGTGTACAACGCCGAGAAGCAGAAGTCGGCCGAGGTAACGCCGCTTCGCGAGGAGGACGCCTATCCGGGCATGCCCGAGGACGGCTACGGCTGGGAAAAGCTCTTCTCGGAGCGGATGTGCCGTCATTTTCGCGAGGACTTCGGGCTGACCACGCGGGCAGCCCGGTTCCACAACGTCTACGGACCGAACGGTTCGTGGGAGGGGGGTCGGGAGAAGGCCCCGGCGGCCATCTGCCGCAAGGTGATCGAGGCCGAGCTCAGCGGCCGGCGGGAGATCGAGATTTGGGGCGACGGCAGCCAGACGCGCAGCTTCATGTACATCGACGACTGCCTCCGCGGCGTCGAGAAACTGATGCACAGCAACGTCGAGGAGCCGATCAACCTGGGTTCCAGCGAGTTGGTGACGATCAACGCCCTGGTGGACCTGGTGGAAGATATTGCCGGGCTGCGGCTGAAGCGGACCTACAACCTGGATGCGCCCAAGGGCGTGAACGGCCGCAACAGCGACAACACCTTGATCCGCCGGTACCTGGGTTGGGAGCCAAGTATCCGGTTGCGCGACGGGATGGAAAAGACCTACGCCTGGATTTACGACCAGTATACGGCTTCCTACGGGACCCCCGCGACCGCCGCGGCAGCGGGCATGAGGCAGTAGGCCGGGTAACCGACGCAACACACGGTCCGTCGCCGACGGAAGAGCACAGGATAGCAACAGGAGTTTCACAACATGCGGGTCTTATTGACCGGATCACACGGGTATATCGGTAGTGTCCTGGCGCCCATGTTACTGGCCCGGGGCGATGAGGTGGTGGGGCTCGACGCGGGTTTCTTCGACAATTGCACGTTCGGGCCCACGGCGGTCGAGATTCCGCTTTTGGCCGCCGACGTGCGCGACGTGCAGCGGAACGACCTGGTCGGTTTCGACGCGGTTTGCCATTTGGCCGCGCTATCGAACGACCCGCTGGGGAACGTCGACCGGGAGCTGACGCTTCAGATCAATCACGAGGCATCGGTGCGGCTGGCGCGGCTGGCCAAGGAGGCGGGTGTCGAGCGGTTCGTCTTTTCTTCGTCGTGCAGCAGCTACGGGGCGTCGGGCGATAAGCTGCTGAGCGAAGATGCCGCCTGTTGCCCGGTCACACCCTACGGCGAGTCGAAGGTTTACACGGAACGCGACGTTGCCCTTCTGGCCGACGGCCGGTTCAGTCCCTCGTATCTGCGTAACGCGACGGCCTACGGTCTTTCACCGCGGTTGCGGCTGGACCTGGTCGTCAACGACTTCGTGGCGACGGCCACGGTGACCGGGCGGATTCTGATCAAGAGCGACGGCTCGCCGTGGCGGCCGATCGTTCACGTGGAGGACATCTGCCGGGCGTTTCTGGCGGTTCTGGAAGCGCCACGGGAGGCGATCCACAACCAGGCATTCAACGTGGGGCGTACGGACGAGAACTATCGCGTCAGCGAGCTGGCTCAGATCGTTCGGCAGACCGTGCCCGGCTGCCGGATCGAATACGCCCCCGGCGGCGGTCCGGACAAGCGGTGCTACCGGGTGGATTGCAGCAAGATAGCTCGGCGGGTGCCGGGATTCCGGCCCCGCTGGGACGTGCGCCGGGGAGTGGAGCAATTGTACAAGGCGTGCCGTGTTTCGGACCTGACGGTGGACGATCTCGGCGGCCCGCGATACTTCCGGCTCCAGACGTTGCGGGGACTAATCGACGGAGGGCTATTGGACTCCGCGTTGCGCTGGCGGCTGAACGGGGTCAGCAGCGGGGCGGGCGGAAGTGCGACTGCTGCTTCCGAAACGACGGCGTAGAGAAGACGGCAAGGCGGGGCAACCCGGCGGGAGGTGGTGCCGGCAGTGAACGCTATCGATGACTCGGAGATTGGGCAGATGATCCAGCAGCAGACTCTAACCGCAGAGGTGATTCGTGTCTGAGCCAGGTGTTACGGACCTAGCGGGTACGGCAATTGCGGACCCGCCCACGGCTGGCGTAAACGGGAGCTGCCGCTTCTGCGCGGCGCCGCTTAAGCGTACGTTCGTCGATTTGGGCATGTCGCCGCTCTGCGAGAGCTATTTGCCCGCCGAGAAGCTGGACGAGATGGAACCGTTCTATCCGCTTGCGGTTCGGGTTTGCGAGCGTTGTCTGCTGGTGCAGGTTCGCGAGTACGTCCGCGCCGAGGAGATTTACAGCGATTACGCCTACTTCTCGTCCTATTCCGACTCGTGGCTGGAGCACGCCCGGCAGTACGTGGAGGCGATGATCGAGCGATTCGGCCTGGGGCCGCAGAGCCGGGTGGTCGAGGTGGCCAGCAACGACGGATACCTGTTGCAGCACTTCGTTGCCCGTGGGGTGCCGGTGCTGGGCATCGAGCCGGCCGCCAACGTCGCCCGGGTGGCGCAGCAGAAGGACATTCCGACCTTGGTGAAGTTCTTCGGCCGGGAAACGGCCGGTGAGGTGGCGGCCCAGAGCGGCCGGGCCGATCTGTTGCTGGGCAACAACGTGCTGGCACACGTGCCGGATCTGAACGGTTTCGTGGCGGGGTTGAAGCTGCTGTTGGCTCCCCGAGGGGTGGTCACCATGGAGTTTTCGCACCTGGTGCGTTTGGTGGAGGGCAACCAGTTCGACACGATTTACCACGAGCATTTTTCGTACCTTTCGCTGCTGGCGGTCCAGCGGATATTTGCCGCGCAGGGCCTGGTGATCTTCGACGTGGACGAGCTTCCCACTCACGGCGGCTCGCTGCGGATATACGCCCGGCACGCCGAGGACCGCACGAAGCCCTACCGGCCCGCCCTGGTGGAAGTCCGCGACCGGGAGCTGGCGGCTGGGTACGGTCGGATCGAGACCTACCTGGACTTCGGCCGCCGCGTGGCGCAGACGAAACGCAACCTGTTGGAGTTTCTGATCACCGCGCGGCGGGAGGGCAAGCAGGTGGCCGGTTACGGTGCTCCGGGCAAGGGCAATACGCTGTTGAACTACTGCGGGATTCGGAGCGACATGCTGGCCTACACGGTCGATCGCAGCCCGCACAAACAGGGGATGTTCCTTCCCGGCACTCACATCCCGATCTACGCTCCGGAGAAGATATCCGAGACCAGGCCCGACTACATCCTGATCCTGCCTTGGAACCTGAAGCAGGAGATCATCGAGCAGCTCGCTTACGCCCGAGAGTGGGGCGCGCGGTTCGTGGTCCCCATTCCGGAGGTGGCCGTTTACGAGTGAGTCGGAGGCTTCGCGCAAAGACAGCTTGACCAAATGGACCGCATTGTAGGAGTCGCCTCCAGTCGCCGATTTGCCGCGAATCATGACCCCATCGGCGACTGGAGTCGCCTCCTACAGACTTGGAAGATGAACAACCTATTCGTGCGCGGGCCCTTAGAGCGGCTCGCGCATCGAGGAGAGAAACCCATGAAAGTAGTGCTCTTCTGCGGCGGACTGGGGATGAGGCTTCGCGAGTATTCGGAGGCTATTCCCAAGCCGATGGTAACCATCGGATACCGGCCGATTTTGTGGCACGTTATGCGGTACTACGCTCACTTCGGCCACAAGGACTTCATTCTCTGTCTGGGATGGCGTGGGGACGTGATCAAGGATTACTTTCTGAACTACAACGAGTGTATGTCGAACGACTTTGTGCTGAGCGGGGGGGGACATTCGATCAAGCTGCTGGGCAGCGACATACACGACTGGCGGATCACGTTCGTGGATACGGGTACTGGGGCGAACGTTGGCGCGCGGCTGAAGGCGGTTCAGCCGTACGTGGCCGGCGAGGAGTGTTTTCTGGCCAACTACGCCGACGGCCTGACCGATCTGCACCTGCCCGACCTGATCGAGTTCGCCCGGGACCGGCGTTCGGTGGCAACGTTTATGAGCATCCGCCCGTCGCAGAGTTTTCACTCGGTCAAGGTTGGCGAGGACGGCCGGGTGGAGGCGATCGAGGCCGCGGGCGAGTCGGGGATCTGGATCAACGGCGGCTACTTCGTGCTGCGGCAAGAGATCTTCGACTATTTGCACGAGGGTGAGGAGTTGGTGGGGAGGCCGCTGCGCCGCCTGATCGGCGAAGGCCGCCTGGCGGCGATGAAGTACCAGGGTTTCTGGGGTTGCATGGACACCTACAAGGAGAAGCAGAGTCTGGACGACATGTACGCCAGGGGGGAGTCACCCTGGGAAGTGTGGAAGAACTCGCCCGGCGCGGTACCGGCCCAAATGATACACCACGGACTCTCCCCCCGCAGCCAGGCCCGGGCGGCGTCGTAGGGCGCCGAATGGTTCTGGAGAGGCAGCTTGGGACTTTGGAGAGTATCTTCGCCCGGGAGGGCGGAGTTGGCCGGCTGAAGAATGCGGATTTGCTCTGGGATGAGTCGTAACGCCCCGGTGGACGGTTGACATGCACAAGCTCGGTTTCGAAAACCTGCGCACGATTCTTTGCCTTGGAGCGCACGCCGACGACATCGAGATCGGTTGTGGGGGCACGATTCTGAGATTGCTGGCGGAGAACCGATCGTTGCGGGTGCACTGGGTGGTGCTGGGAGCCGGCGGGGAAAGGGCTCGAGAGGCCGAGGCCGGCGCCCGGCGTTTCCTGCGCAACTCGGGCGAGGCGAAGGTGACCGTCAAGGGGTTCCGGGACAGCTACTTCCCTTACATCGGTGCCGAGGTCAAGGAGTACTTCGAGGAGTTAAGGGAGGAGATTTCCCCGGACCTGATCTTTACGCACCGGCGGGCCGATCTGCACCAGGACCATCGCCTGGTCTCCGAGTTGACCTGGTGTGCGTTCCGCGACCACCTGATCCTGGAATACGAGATACCTAAGTACGACGCGGACATGGGGCGTCCGAATCTCTACGTACCGCTGGAGGAATCGACGTGCCGGGAAAAGATCGAGACGATCGTGGAGTGTTTCCGCACCCAAAACGGGAAGAATTGGTTCTCCCACGACACCTACTGGGCGGTGCTGCGGCTTCGCGGTGTGGAATGTCGCTCGCCGAGTAGATTTGCCGAAGGATTCCACGCCCAGAAGATGGTCCTCTGAGGGGGGACGGCCGGTTCCGAAAGGGCAATCTGCGGTGCCGGCCGCCCGCGACGGGAATCGTGGAGAATCCGCCGCGGGGCCGTCTCCAGCGGTACATACGTCATCACCCGCCTGCCCGTACGGCCGATGCGCACCGGTCGGACGTTCCTTACGTAAGCTATGTTTGTTTCTGACACATTATGCGCTTTGCGGGAAATGCCGCAATCGGTCCTCCGGAAACAGGGACAGCCTCCGAGGACGCCTAGGGCTGCGCCAACCGTGCCGGCGGTTAAGGAGGTTACCGATGGCGGACACCAATCGCCTCAACAGCGCCGACTCGCCCCGCCGCGTGTATCTCACTCTGGCCCTTGTCATGGTCCTGCTGATCGGGACGATGGCCTACGTCTGGCAAGTGGGAGACCGAATGGGACGCACGCATCCACAGCAGATCGATGGCATCATGCTGCTGAAGCTGGAGATGACTGCTGCCCACCTTTGGTTCGAGGAAATCCTCGCGGGCGACCGCCACGAATCCATCGACCGCGTACGGCGGCACCTGGACGAGGCCGACTGGTACACCCGGGCCTTGTTGGAAGGTGGAGAGAATTCGGAATGGGTTTTTGCCCCCCTGAGTGATCCCAAGGCCAGGGAGGAGGTTCGTGGGCTCCGGCGCGACCTGGCCCAATTCCGGCAACTCACCGAACAGCGATACAAGGCTCAGACGACTTCAGCCAGCGGCACGCAGATAGATCAGCGGCAAGACGCCATGTTCGAGGAGGTTCTTCGGCATGCCGACGGCGTGGAAAGCCAGATCCAGCGGGCACATCGGGGGGAGCTGAAGACGTTCCACCTACTCCAGGTGCTTTTGATCGCTTTTTCGCTGGTGTTGGCGGCCTTCATGGTGCGGGTCTTCCATCGATACGCGGTGGGACGCGAGCAGGTCGAAGGCCAACTGCGAGACTACGCTGAGACGCTGGCGTCGGCCAACAAGGCGCTGGAACAATCCAACCTTGCCGTCCAGGCGGCCACTCGGGCCAAGAGCGAGTTCCTGGCCAACATGAGCCACGAGATTCGCACGCCCATGACGGCCATCCTGGGGTTTGCTGAGATCCTCCGCACCGAGGGTGATTTGTCGAAGGCCCCGCCAGAACGCCTGGAGGCCATCGACACCATGACCCGTAACGGAGAGTATCTGCTGGACCTGATCAACGACATTCTCGATCTGTCGCAGATCGAAGCGGGTAAGCTGGACGTCGAGCGGACCATCTGCTCACCCTCCCAGATCGTATTCGAGGTATTGGCCCTGATGAGGGTCCGGGCCGATGCGAAGAATCTGCCCCTGGCCGCTGAATTCGACGGCAAGATACCCGAATCCATTCAAACCGATCCCATCCGGCTGCGACAAATACTCATCAATCTTGTCGGCAACGCGGTAAAGTTCACGGAAGTCGGAGGCATTCGGGTGGTCGCCAGGCTGTTCGACGGAGATACGGCCGAGTCGAGGATGGAATTCGAGGTAAGGGACACGGGTATCGGGATCAGCGAAGAGCAGATGCCCGGTCTCTTCCAGCCGTTCTCGCAAGTTGACTCTTCAGCCACGCGCAAGTTTGGCGGTACGGGATTGGGATTGGCCATCAGCAAACGCCTTGTGCAGCGGCTGGGCGGTGATCTTACGGTCATCAGCGTCCCCGGCAAAGGCAGCACGTTCACGTTGACCGTGGCAACGGGCTCGCTGGAAGGCGTGAGGCTGCTTGACAATCCCACGCAAACATGTCCCCAGGTCGAGCAACTCGACAAGCCATCCGTCCCGCGGCGCGCGCCGCTGGATTGCCGCATCCTCCTGGCCGAAGACGGCGTCGACAATCAGCGACTGATTGCCTTCCTGTTGAAGAAGGCGGGGGCTGAAGTGACGGTGGCCGAGAATGGGCAAGTGGCAATTGATTACGTCCATTCGACAGAGGTCGAGGGAGATCGTTACGATCTGATTCTGATGGATATGCAGATGCCGGTACTGGACGGGTACGACGCCACGAGGAAGTTGCGGGCGGAAGGATACCGCGGTCCGATTATCGCTTTGACCGCCCATGCCATGAAGGAAGACCGCCGGAGGTGCCTGGAGGCCGGATGCGACGAATACCTCTCGAAGCCGGTTGACCGGGAGAGACTCATCCAGATGGTGTGCACTCACCTTTCAAGCCCCGAAGTGGGGAACCCGAGGTAGGACGGCAGGCACGACCCTCTCGAGCTATACACACGTCATTACCCGGCTGCAATCGCTTCAGGAGTACGTATCGCGAAGAGTGTGCATAACCTATCCTTTATTATTGAGCGATAGTCTTCGTTTTTCGGGGAAAACGGCGGTCTGACCGCAGAATCACGCCGCGTAGCCGCGGCGGATCTCCTCCCGAAATCACGCACGCCTATCTGGTTTCACGCGAGTGGTTAACCGACTGTCATGATCAACTTCCGGCACACTCTCGGCACTCTACTTCGCCCGATGCAATGGGCCAGCGTACTGGTGGCGGTGGTGATCGCTGCGGGGATAGTAGTGCACGAGAAGCGCAGCCAGGGCAAATTGGCAACCGAAATACGGAACCACAATCACGTGAAGATGGACGTGGCCGCGGAGCACGTCGAGGAATACTTCGAGTTAATCCGGATGGTATTGCAGTTCATCTGTCTGGATGATGAAGTGGTAAGAATGACCCGAGGATCGCAGGACTACATCCGAGCCATTTACGAAGCCAACTATGTGCGTCATCGTCTTGCCGAGATCTACGTCATCGAACGGGATTTTGACGGCACCGACCGCCCATTCATGACCTTCGAGCACGGCGACGAACACCACGACGTTGAAGAACTCCATTCCATGGAGAATGAAGAAAAAGAATACCAAGTACAGGTCGAGCAAATCCGTCGCTTTGCGGAATACAGCTCTCTGGACACCCTCATCAGCCGGCCGGTGCAGCTCTGTGTCGACAAAGTGGGAGTGGTGATGTCGGTGCCGATTCGCTCGGACAACGAGTTGCAGGGCATAGTCGCGGGGATGATCCCTACGGAGAATGTTTCCAGGGCCTTGGAAAGCGGTGACCATTCGGACATGGTAGTTCTGGTGAACGACCGGGGCGACCTGTTCACGTGCGAGGAGTTTCCACGGGAAGCAGCAGACTGGTTCAGAAGACGATTTGCCGAGCAGAGCGTGATAGACTTCTTCGCAAACCAGGAAGAAACCTTTACGGTTCGCCCCTTTACGGCATTGTGGACCCGGCCCAGCATCCCGGGCGATCGGAAGTGGTTCCTGGTTTACATGTACGATGAATCGGCGTATTTGGGCAGTCGTGGTGTTTTGGGTATGGCCACGGGATGGACGGCCGGCGGAATCGTGTTGTTGCTGGGGTTTGGCGTGGCCGGTCTGTGTGCAAATCTGCGCAAGCGGCTGGGGTTGGAGTTCGCTTTGCGGCAAGCAGAGCAGGCAGCCTGGTCGCAAGCCATTGCACTGGAGGAATTCAACGGGATGTTGGAACAGGCGCACTATGCCGCGGAGCAAGCCAATCGGGCCAAGAGCGAGTTCCTGGCCAACATGAGCCATGAGATCCGCACACCGATGACGGCAATTCTGGGGTTTTCCGATCTGCTTCTGGGGAGCCTCGAGGGTGAAGAGAACCTTTCGGCAGCCAGCACGATCAAGCGTAACGGCGAGTACCTCTTGGAGCTGATCAACGATATTCTCGACCTCTCCAAGATCGAGGCCGGCAAACTCCAAGTGGAACGAATTGCCTGCTCGCCCGCCGAGGTCGTGGCCGGTGTGGCCTCCCTGATGCGAGTGCGTGCCAAAGGCAAGAATCTGCCCTTGGAGATTGAGTACGTCGGGGCAATCCCTGAAACCGTCCGGTGTGATCCGATCCGGCTGCGCCAGATTCTCATCAATCTGTTGGGTAACGCATTCAAGTTCACCGAGACGGGGAGCGTTCGATTGGTGGTTCGGGTCGTCCAGGGCACGATCAGGCCCCCATGCTTGCAGTTCGACGTAATTGACACGGGCATTGGGATGACGCAACAGCAGACCTCCAAGCTCTTCCAGCCGTTCACACAAGGTGAGTCGGACACCAGCAGACAATTCGGCGGTACCGGATTGGGATTGGCCATCAGCAAGCGACTGGCGGAAATGCTCGGCGGCGACATCACAATCAGCAGCAGTCCCGGAAAAGGGAGCACGTTCAGCCTGACCGTCGAGACGGGTCCGCTCGACGACGCGCGGATGCTGCACGATCCGGCGGAGGTGATAGCCGGGACCAGGCGAGGGACCAAGCGGTCCGGCGCCGTGAGGACAAGGCTCGACTGCCGCATCCTCCTGGCCGAGGACGGACCCGACAATCAGCGGCTGATCTCGTTCCTGTTGAAGAAGGCGGGAGCGGAGGTGACGGTGGCCGAGAACGGGCGGATTGCCATCGATTGCGTTTTGGCGGCGCAAAGCGAAGGGAGGCCGTTCGACGTCGTCCTGATGGACATAAATATGCCGGTGCTGGACGGTTACCAGGCCACCGGTGAGCTGCGGGCAGGAGGATACGAGGGCTCGATCATCGCCTTGACCGCCCACGCCATGACCAGCGACCGCCAGAAATGCCTGGACGCCGGCTGCGACGATTACCTCACAAAGCCGGTGGAGCGGGAAGAACTCCTCCGCGCGGTCCACCGACAAGTTTCGGCGGGTGTTGCTGCTCAGATCGACTCGACCCAAACTTAGAGATCCGCCGGAGTTGCGCGGCCCGAATCGTTCCGGCGGCGGGTTCCCCGGCGGGGACGTGGGAGCCGGGGCAAACCTCTTCTACGGGTTCGCCAGGCGGAGCTTCCCTTTGCGGGATTTCCCGGGCAGACGCCGCAACGCCCCCCCCTCAAGCTTGGGGGGAGGTTCGTGCCTGCCGGTTGCGGGGTACGCCGCGGCCTGCTAGAATATCGCCGCTCGCCGGCGCCGGGGGGTGGCTTCTGCCCGGTACCCGATAGCCCCCCAAGAAAACGTCGACCCAAGCCGAGCTTTCCACCGGGCAAGGAGTTAAGCGCCGCGATGATTCGGCAGGTCTGTGGCGGTTGCCGATCTGCGGCTCGACCGCGGCCGGAAGAGTTCACGTTCCCACCTTTTTGCAAGGAGTACTGCAATGGCCAGAATGCTTTTGGCTTTCGCCCTGGCGTTGTTCGTGGGGCTCAGCGCGGCCTATGCCGATGACGGGTCCGGTGCGAAGACGGATAAGCGGGCGACGCCAGCCGTCAAAGCGGCGCCGAAACGGCCGGCGGTCGAGGCGGCCAGGGTCGCCCAGGCCAAGCGGGCTGCCCAGCGATCCGCTACGCTGAAGAAGCTGCCTCCAATGGCAAGGGCGACCGCTTATGCCAAGCAGCGGTCCTACGAGGCCAAGGGGAGATTCGCACAGGCCGAGCGGGACCTTGTTGAGGCCAGGATGGCGGTGATCAGCGCCAAGCAGCGAGTGAAGCAGGCCAAGAGGATGGCCGCCGAGACGGAGAAACATGCGGCCGCCACCGCCGCCAAGAGGGCCGAGGTGGAAAAGAAGCAGACCTACGCCAGGCAAAAGGCCCAGATCGAGGCCCGGCAGAAGGCCCAGGCGGCGAAGCGGAAGGCCCAGGCCGGGGCCAGGCCAAACGTCGAGACGCTGAGGAAGGCGGTTGAGGCGAAGAGGAAGGCTCTGTTCGCGAAAGCCGCGGCCGTGAAGAAGCCCGCGGCCGTGAAGAAGCCCGCGGCCGTGAAGAAGCCCGCGGCCGTGAAGAAGGCCGCGGCGAGCCCCCGCAAGGCACCGGCCACGAAGTCTCCGCCGAAGAGGCCGGCCGGCGCCACACAGGCGAAGGGGATCGTGGTCAGCCGGACGTCTCGGCCCTCGGCGCTCTATATGCTGCCGGGCTTCTGGTCGCTCCGCTCGGATAGCGTTCAAAAGGAACTGAAGCTGACCGACCAGCAGAAGGAGAAGTTCCAGCAGATCAGCAAGGCGTATTACGAACAGATTCGGCAGGGCTCGCAGGACTATGCCAAGATCCGCGAGATGTCGGCCGAAGATCGCAAGAAAGTGTACGCCGAGATGGCCGAGAAGCGAAAGAAGCAGCTTGCTGACGTTCGCAAACGGGCTGAGGCGTTGCTGCAGCCGAAGCAGTTGGACGCATTGAAGACCATCGAGTTGCGCAGCCGTGCCCCCGTGTTGTTGCGAAACCCCCGAACCGTCGAGGACCTGGGGCTGAGCGAGGAGCAGAAGCAGAAAATCCGCAAGAACCGGGAGGATCTGGCGGCGAAGGTGCAGCAGCTTCAGCGCGAGTCGGCCGAGCGGGCCCTGCGGATACTCACCCCCAAGCAGCTCGAAAAGCTGAAGCAGTAGGCCGCTTGCTCGACGAGCCAAGAGCCAGACTGCCGGGGACCGGCACGCAGCCCGGTGCAAAGGCGGTGTGCTGCTTCACCAGAAGCAGTGCCGTGGCAAGGTTGGCGGCCGTCAAGGGAGAACGTCGCATTTTGCAGAGCAGCTCCGCCCGGGAGGGCGGGGTTGGACGCGTTGATACCTCAAGAACCCCGTCCTCCCGGGCAGGGCTATCAGCCAACTGAAGGATGCGGACCTGTTCTTGGACAAGTGCTTCAAGAACTCCGCCGTCCCGGGCGGGCCGTAACGTGTATCGCACAGATTGGAGCGACCGACCATGACAGATCAATTCAGCCGTCGCAAGTTTCTCCAGACTGCTGGGGCCGCCGCCCTGGCCGGCGCCGCTCCACGGGCCGTGTCGTGCGCCACTCGGGCAAAACGTGAAGGCGGGCTCAACGTGTTGTTGCTGATGACCGACGAGCAGCACTTCCGCTCGCTCTCCTCCACCGGCAACCCGTACATCGAGACCCCGCACATGGACCGTATCGCTCGGGAGGGCGCGCGTTTCGACAACGCCACCTGCGTGACCCCCTATTGCTCGCCCTCGCGGGCCTCGATGATCACCGGCGTTTACCCGCATACCCACGGCATACTGGCCAACGTCAGCCTCCGCGGAAATCAAGAGCCGCTTCCACAGGACGCGTTTCCCAACACCGAGACGATTCTGCACGAGCAGGGCTACGCCACGGCCCACCGCGGCAAGTGGCACCTGGGCGACAAGGGGGATTTCGACTGTTACGAGTCGTGGGCCTACGCCTCGAAGGGCAATCGGGGCTACCAGGACTTCCTGGCCAAACACCTGCCGGCCTCGAAGTTCGCCGGCCATCCCAGCCCGGGGAAGTATCTGGGCCGCCCGGTCGAGATGCTCCCCAGGGTCGAAAAGGGTTACCACGCCTTCCACGCGATTCCCAACATGGGGGTGTCCTACATTTCGATCATCGGCCGGAGCCTGATACCGCCGCGGCTGCTGCCGGAGACGCAGATCACCAACCAGGTGCTCGATCTGCTGGACCGCCACAGCGTCCCCCGCTGCCGGCGGCACTGCGGCGAGAATTTCATGATCACGGCCTCGTGGAGTCCGCCGCACGATCTGTGGGTGATCCCCGAGCCTTACTACAGCATGGTCGACCGCAAGAGGATCGAGCTGCCCGGCAGCACCGACGCGCCGCAGTGGGACCGGCGAGGCCCCAGCCAGCGGCTGGGAGAGATTATGGGTCCCGAGGGCCTCCGCGAGTATGCCGCGATTTATCACGGGATGGTGAAGTATATCGACGACCAGCTCGGCCGGATCCTCGAGCGGCTCGACCAGAAGGGGCTGGCGGAGAATACGCTGCTGATCTTCACCAGCGACCACGGAGACATGGTCGGGGCCCACGGCTGCATCGGCAAATCGATCACCAGTTTCTACGACGATTTGGTGCGGATCCCGCTGTCGATGCGTCTGCCGGGCCGCATCCGGCCGGGCACGGTCGTCCGGCAGCCGGTCAGCCAGATCGACTTTATGCCTACGATCCTGGACTACGTGGGGATGGCGGCGCCGGAGAAGATCCACGGCCGGTCGATGCGGCCGCTGCTGGAGGGCCGTCAGGTTCAGTGGCGCGACCACGCTTTCTGCCAGCGGGCCAACGCCGCGAGGATGCTGCGGACCGACCGCTACAAGTATTTCTATCGGCCCAAGCCCCGGATGGTGGCACTCTACGATCTGCAGAACGATCCGCACGAGGACCGCAACCTGGCCACCGATCCCGCCCGGGCGAAGACCGTGCGCCAGATGCACGGGCGGCTGCTGGAGGTGATGGCCGCCGACGGCGACCCGATGCACGATCGATACGCGGGCGACCCGCTGGGTTGATCGAAGTCGTGGGTGTGGCAGGCGGTTGTGATATCGGATTCACAGAGCCGCGTCCGGTGGTCGCGCCAACGAACGTGGAGACGTTGGCCGGCTCACCGGGCGCGACCACCGGTCGCGGCTTTATGAGTGGTGGTCAGGTTCAGCCCTGCTTGACCTTCCGTTTCTTCTTCGTCTTCCTTCCCGCCTTTTTTCCCTTGTTCTTTTGGCTTGTGACGGGCGCATCCTTGGCGATCAGCGGTACCGGTTTGTCGGCCAGGATCTTTTCGATCATCTTCCGCGCGGCCAGGACTTCCGGGTCCTGCGAGTCGGTTACCTCCCGGTAGCCGGTGCCATCGCGGCTGGTTCCGCAGTCGTAGAGGCGACCGGGGTGCAGCGGGGAATTGTCTTCCAGCAGCCAGCGCTGGGTGCGGACGACGCGGCGGTCGCCCAGGTAGGCGTAGATCCAATCGCGCGTCTTGCCCGACTCGCCGCGCAGCAACGGCGCGAAGCTGCGGCCGTCGATCACGTGGCTGGCCGGCAGGCTGGCTCCGGCCAACTCGACCAGCGTGGGCATCACGTCCGAGAGGTCTACCAACTCCGCGCTGAGACCGGTGGGTTTGACGATGCCGGGACAGTCGACGATCATGGGTACCCGGGCGCCGAGCTCGGTGGGTTGGCCCTTGCCCCCTCCGCCGGTGCCGTTGTCGCCGGTGAAGAAGATCACGGTGTTGTGGCGGAGTCCCAGCCCTTCCAGGGCCTTGATGATCCGGCCTACGAGCTTGTCGGTATACTCCACGTCGGCCTGGAAGTTGTCCTTTGAGCTCCTGGTTCTCTGGGAGCCGGGGCGAACGCTGTCGGGTGTGGGAAGGTGCGGCCCGTGGGTGAGGCACATCGGGTAGTAGATAAAGAAGGGCCGGTCCCGATGGCGGCGGGCAAAGTCGATCACGAAATCGGTGAAGATATCGGGGCCGTAGTCGTCGGGCTTGGTGGGCAGGTACTTGCCGTTGGTGACGATCGACGGGTGCCAGTACCGGGCGGTCTTGCCGCCCTTGGCGCCTTCCCAGCCGCCGGTGTGCTCCACGTCCGGAGGCAGGTTGTGTTTGTAGGCCCACATGCAATACTCGTCGAACCCGCATTCGTAGATCAACTTGGGATGCTCACCGGTGAGCTGCCACTTGCCGGATTGGGCGGTGGCATAACCGCGGGACTTGAGCACTTGGGCGAAGGTGAGATGGCCGGCGATGTTGTCTTCCGGCGAGCCCCGCTCCGGCCCTCCGCGGCGGTTGGGAAAATGGTACACGCCGTTGTGGTGCCCGTGGTGCATCGATTATTGTTCTGGCGGCACGTGGCCACACGAGGCACATACGCCGACTTTCTGCGAGCCCCATGACTCGGAGACCGCGTACAACTGCTGGTTCGACTGACGCTACGTGGTCGACACTTCCCTGGGCGTAGCAGTCAGAATCACGAATTCCGATTAGTGGCTTGCACCGGGTGAGGGGAGGCAAGAGGTGCCTGCCTCCTTTTGCCCGCAATCACGCATAGTCATTTAGATCCGTGGGTGGCTGGTGGTCGGCCACAGGCCGCCCCCAGCACCAGTCCTTGGGGGCTGCTGTGCTCGGTCCCGGCCACCCCAAGAACCGAGCCGGCAGAAAAACCTGCCACACGCGGCCCCAGGGGTTGTTGATACACGCCGTATGAAGTACAATGTCCGAGTGGATCGTGGCCTTGCCGATCCCTTCACTTGCCCCCTACTGGATGGCGGCGTGATGAAGAGCCC